>JAABUO010005377.1_pt1 | contig 14912 bp, 15 predicted proteins | sample 5559291 | NCBI WGS metagenome assembly JAABUO01 (sample SAMN10711878, study PRJNA513372) | rock metagenome | isolation source: Antarctica rocks | place: Antarctica: Victoria Land, Finger Mt sud
CGGGTCACCCGCCGTCAGCGGTGCCTCGCGGTGGCTCGATGCACTGGCCACGCCGCCGGTCAGCCCGACGAGGCTGGTGCCTGCGAGTGCGACGAGCGCGAATGCTGCGGCGTTCTTGCGGCTGCGGTGCCGCTGCCCTTGTGCCGTCATAGTTGGTTCCCCTCATGCAGTCGTCGGGCCAGGGCGCCACGGTTCAGCGCTGCATCGATGCAGACCCGCTACTTATTCGGTCCTCGCCCCACTTTGGATTGGTTCGCTCGGCAGGAACGTGCAGATGCCACCACGCGCCGCCACTGGCGTGTCCGGGTGAAGATGCACGGATGCGTGCGCAATCCGGGGTGCTGGCCGGCCTGGCCCTGCTCATCCTGCTGAGCGGCCAGGGCTGCGGCGGGGTTCCGCGTCCCGCTGTCGCCGTCGCGCACCCCGCGGGCCGCCCGACCGCGGACTCGTCAGCGATCACCTACGCCGTCGGGACCGACACCCTGCTCGTGACCGACCCCGCCGGGCTGACGCCGGCGCGGGGGGCAACGCCGGCGCACCATGGCCGCAGCCTCCCGACGACCCTGTGGTTTCCCACCGCAGGAGCACCAGCTGCCACCGACCGAGCCGGCGCCGTTCCGCTGCCCGGGCGGTTCCCGCTCGTCGTGTTCGCCCACGGCTTCGACGTCACGCCCCAGTACTACGAGGTGCTGCTGCACGGCGTCGCCGCCCGCGGGTACGTGGTCGCAGCTCCGCTGTTCCCGATCAGCGGCGCGGGCCTGCCCGGGGCCCCGCGCGAGGACGACATGTTCCGCCAGCCCGGCGACATCTCCGCGGTGATCAGCGAGCTCACCCGCCAGACCCTGCAGCCCGCCGGCCCGTGGTCAGGAACCCTCGACCCCTCCCGGGTCGCCGTCGCCGGGCACTCGGACGGAGCGCAGAGCGTCGCGGGCATGGTGCTCTACTCCGGCCTGCAGGACCGCCGGGTGTCCGCCGCGGTCATCCTCACCGGCCGCGCCTTCCCTGCGCCGGTGCCGGCCGGACCAACGATTCCGACCCTGGTCGAGCAGGGCCTCGCCGACACGGTCAGCCCGCCGGAGCGGGGACGCGGCCTGTACGACCAGCTGCACGGCCCGAAGGCGTACCTGACCGAGCCTGACGGGACGCACACCAGCGCCGTGCTCGGCTCGGCCCCAGCGGACGTGGACGCACGCGCCTGCATCGTCGCCTTCCTCGACACCGTCCTCCGCCAGTCAGCAAGCGCTGGCGCCGACCTGACCCGCCGGGCCGCATCGACCGGGCGAACGGGGCTGGCGATCAGCGGCAGCCTGCTCCCGCGCGCCGGGATGAGCGGCGGATGATGGCGGGATGCAGGAGGTCAGCATCACCGGCGACAGCATCCGGCTCGGCCAGCTGCTGAAGCTCGCCGGCCTGGTCGATGCGGGTTCGGACGTGAAGCAGCTGTTGGGGGCGGGCGACGTGCGCGTCAACGGCGAGCCTGAGCAGCGCCGCGGGCGGCAGCTCGTCCGCGGGGACGAGGTCGGCGTCGCCGGCACCACGCTGCGCATCGCAAGCGCGGGGCCAGCGTGAGCGCGGCGCCACCGGTCGTCGTCCAGGCCCGGGGCCGGGTGCACTACGCCTGGGTCGTCGCCGGCGTCGCGTTCGTGACGCTGCTGCTGGCCAGTGGTTTCCGGTCCACCCCGGGTGTGCTCATCGTCCCGCTGCAGCAAGACTTCGGCTGGTCGCGCGCCACCATCTCGCTCGCGGTCAGCGTCAACCTGGTCCTGTTCGGCCTGACCGGGCCGTTCGCCGCCGCAGCGATGCTGCGGTTCGGCGTCCGCAAGGTGATGCTGCTGGCGCTGGCGCTGTGCGCCGCCGGCTCGGGGCTGACAGTGCTGATGACCGCGTCGTGGCAGCTGGTGCTGCTCTGGGGCGTCGTCGTCGGCCTCGGCACCGGGTCGATGGCGACGGTGCTGGCCGCCACGATCGCCGGCCGCTGGTTCGCCACCCGGCGCGGCCTCGTCACCGGCGTGCTGACAGCCGCCAGCGCCACCGGGCAGCTGGTGTTCCTGCCGCTGCTGGCCGGCCTGGTGACATCGCGCGGCTGGCGGGCGGCATCGGTCGCCGTCGCCGTGGCCGCGCTCGTTGCCATCCCGGTCGTGCTGGTGCTGATGCGCGACCGGCCCGAGGACGTGGGGCTGCGGGCGTACGGCGCGACGCAGGACACCCCGCCTGAGCCGGTGGCCGGCAACCCGGTGGCGACAGCCTTCGCCGGGCTACGCATCGCCGCGCAGAGCAAGCGGTTCTGGCTGCTCGCCGGCTCGTTCTTCGTCTGCGGGGCGTCGACCAACGGGCTGATCGGCACCCACTTCATCCCCGCTGCGATGGACCACGGGATGACCGAGCTCGGCGCTGCATCGCTGCTGGCGACGATCGGCGTCTTCGACATCATCGGCACCACCGCCTCGGGGTGGCTCACCGACCGCGTTGACCCGCGGATGCTGCTCGCCTGGTACTACGGCCTGCGCGGACTGTCGCTGCTCGCGCTCCCGACGGTCCTGTCGTCCCAGTCGGTGCCGCTGCTGCTGTTCATCGCCTTCTACGGCCTGGACTGGGTCGCGACCGTCCCGCCGACGATCGCCTTGTGCGCTGGTGTCGCCGGGCCTGAGCGGACGTCGGTCGTGTTCGGCTGGGTGTTCGCCTCCCATCAGCTGGGCGCCGCCGTCGCGGCGTACGTGGCGGGGCTCGCCCGCACCCACCTCGGGACCTACTCACCCGCCTTCATCACCGCCGGCTGGCTGTGCGCTGGCGCCGCTGCCCTCGCCTGGTCGGTGGGCCGCGGCCAGCGCGGGCCGGCGGCGCGGCGAGTGGTGCCTGTCGTTGCCGAAGCGGCGCCGCTCGCCTGATCGCCGGGCTTGCACGACGGGCGCCCTCGCCCGGCTCAGACCGGGGTCGCGCTGAACCAGCCGTGACCGGTGTCGAGCCAGCTGCCGAACCTGAGCCCGGCGGCGGCGAGCTCCTCGCCCAGCTGCTGCTCGTCGAGCCTGCGCGCGAAGAAGGGCTGCACCCATTGCTGGTCGCCGGCGCGGTAGCTCACCTCGGCGTCGAGCAGGCCGGCGTCAATCGCGTGGACGGCGAGCCGGGCCCGTACCGGCCCCAGCTCGCCCTCGTGCGTGGTCCCGGCCCGCAGCGCGTCGAACCACTGCGCCGGGTGCCACTGGATGAGCACCTGGCCGCCGGCCGAGACGTGGGCACGGCACGTGGCGAGCAGCGCCTGCCGGTCGTCCGCGCCCGGGCTGTTGAGCAGGTGGCTGGCGAGCAGCACCGCGTCGAAGGTCGTGGGCAGGCGCAGGTCCTGAATGTGCGCTCGCACCGGCCGGGCATCGTGCACCAAGGCGAGCATCTCGGCCGACTCGTCGACAGCCACGACCTCGTGGCCGAGTGCCGCCAGCGGCGCAGCGATCCGTCCCGTGCCGCAGCCGAGGTCGAGCACGCTCGCTCCGGCGGGGATCGAGCGATGGACGAGTTCGGGCTCCCCGGCCGCCGGCAGCAGGCCGTAAAGCTCGACCGGGCAGCCATCCGGGGTCACGGCACCTGGCCCGCGCGCGGCCGCTGGGCTCACTCCGCTCACAGCGCTTACAGCGCTCAGGACCGCCGCATCGACCACATCTGGCTGGGCCTTTCGAACTGGGTGGCGACCTCCCACGTGACGTGCGGCGGCCCGGTCTCCTTGCGGAAGTTGCCGACCGCTACCCGGGCAAGCTCGGGGTCGGCAGCCACTCGGGCGGCCAGCTCCAGCGCCCGGTTCTCGACGTCGCCGGTCTCGACGGCCTGCCACGCCAGCCCGAGCTCGGCGGCCTGCGTGCCGGTGATCTCCTCGCCGAAGATCGCCATGGCTGCGGCAGCCTCCCGGCCGATCAACCGGGACAGGATGACGAAGTGCCCCCCGCCAGGGTGCATCCCTCGCTTCAGGAACCCGCAGAGCAGCCGGGCGTCGGTTGCCACGATCCGGAGGTCGGCAGCCAGGAGCATGTTCATCCCGGCGCCGACGGCCGACCCGCGCACCGCCGCGATCGTCGGCGCCTTGACCTGCCCCAGGCGGTAGAAGCTGTCATAGATGCGGCTCATCCCGGCGTAGTTCTCGGCCCCGGCCGGGTCCTTGCCCGCCTCCGTCAGCGTCTCGATGTCGCCCCCCGCGCAGAAGGACTTGCCGACGCCGCGGATGACGAGCGCCCCGACGTCAGCCCGGGCGTCGACCTCGTCGAAGGCGCCGATGAGCTCCCCGGCCATGGCCGGCGTCAGCGCATTGCGGCGGGCGGGCGCGTTGAGCGTCACCACCGCTACGGCGCCGTCGACCTCGAGCTGGACCTCATCGCTGATCGTGTCGCTCACCGCATCACCCTTGCTGTCGGCGGCCGGCTGCGCCGACCACGATCAAAGACGGACATCAGACGGGACATCAGAGGATGCGACACAGCGCGGGCCACAGCTCGTCGGCGCCGTCGCGCAGGACCCCGGCCCCGAGCACGGCGCCCCAGGCCCGCTCCGAGCCCGCCTCGTCGCGCCACGCCCACAACCGGCGGGTCAGCAGGTGCAGGCGGTGCTCCTGCGTGAAGCCGATGGCGCCGTGCACCTGGTGCGCCAGCCGGGCCACCACCTCCACCGCCGACCCGGCGCGGATCTTCGCGGCCGCCACGGCGAGCGTGCTGTCCGCCGCGCGGTCCAGCGCCTGCACGGCAGCGTCGACAGCTGCAGCAGCGGCAGTCACCTCGCCGGCCATCTGCGCCAGCTCCATCTGGATGGCCTGGAACCGGCCGAGCGGGCGACCGAACTGCTCCCGCTCACCGGCGTACCGCACGGTCCAGGCCAGCGTCTGCTGCAGAGCCGCGCTGAGCTGCACGGCGCGGGCGAGCGCATAGCGGGCGCGCAGCTCCTCGGCCTGTGGCACGGAGAGCGGCCGGCAGGCCCCCGCGTCGACCTCGAGCTGCTCGACGGTCAGCTCCGAGCGCGGCTCGCCCGCCAGGTTGGGCGCGGTTCGCAGCATGGCCTGCGCCGCGGGGACGACTGCCAGCAGCGGGCCGTCAGGGCCAGCCGCGACGACGGCGATCTGCGCGGCGACCGACGCCCAGGGCACGTCCGCCGTCGTCCCCGTCAGCGCGTACCCACCGCTCGGCCTCGCCGCCGCCGAGATGCCGCCGTTCGGTGTGAAGGTCAGCGGCTCCTCAACCGGGGGCAGCGGCAGACCAGCCGCCAGCACCGCCCACCCCGCGACGAGCAGCTGCTCAGCAACCGGGACGGCAGCCGCGCCACGGGCGAGCTGCCCGACGACGGAAACAGCATCCGCGAGCTCCCCGCCCGACCCACCCGCGTCCTCGTCCAGCCCCACCCCGGTCAGCCCGGCGCCGGCGAGCGAGGCCCACAGTTTCTCGTCCCACGATCGCTCGCCGGTGAGGACGAACGGCTCGTGACCGGACACGATGTCATCGACTGTCTCGACAAGCAGGTCCTGGTCGCTCGTCGCCATCAGCGCAGCCCCAGACCGCGAGCGACGATGCCGCGCAGGATCTCGTTCGTACCGCCGCGCAGCGTGTAGCCGGGGGCGTGCAGCTGCGCCTCGGCCAGGGCGCGTGCCAGTGGGTCGGGTGAGTCCAGCGACGGCGTGACGTCGACGACCCGGCGGATCTCATCGATCACGTCGGCCTCGAACGTGGTCCCGACGTCCTTCACGAGCGCCGCCGGGATGTCGGGCAGCTCGCCGCGGTCGAGCGCGGCGGCGATGCGGATGGACAGCTGCCGCAGGGCGACCAGCCGTGCCGAGAGCCGCCCCAGCGCCACCAACTGGGCGGGGTCCTGCGACTCGGCCACCCGGCGCCCGAACTCGCCGATCAAGGGGTAGGTCGACAGGAAGCGCTCCGGCCCCGAGCGCTCGAAGGCCAGCTCCGCCGTGACCTGGTGCCAGCCGCCGCCGACCTCGCCGAGGGTCATATCTGCCGGCACGACGACGGAGTCGAAGACGACCTCGTTGAAGTGGTGCCCCCCGTCGAGGATGCGGATCGGGTTGATCGTGATGCCCGGTAGCGACAGGTCGATCAGCAGCTGCGTGAGCCCCTGGTGCTTGCCGCGGGGACCCTCGCCGGGCGGGGAGGTCCGGACCAGGGTGATCGAGTAGTGGCTGCGATGTGCGTTCGAGGTCCAGACCTTCGCGCCGTCGACCACCCAGTCACCGTCGGCGTTGCGCGTCGCCCTGGTGCGGATGGAGGCGAGGTCGGAGCCGGCGTCCGGCTCGCTCATCCCGATGACGAAGTAACACTCCCCGGCGACGATCTTCGGGAGGATCTCCTTGCGCTGCTGCTCGGTGCCGTAGCGCAAGAGGTTGGGGCCCGACTGGCGGTCGGCGATCCAGTGCGCCGCGACGGGTGCGCCCGCGGCGAGCAGCTCCTCGGTGACCGCGTACCGCTCGAGGGCGCTGCGCTCGTGGCCGCCGTACTCCTTGGGCCAGGTCATGCCCAACCACCCGCGCTCCCCCAGCTTGCGACTGAAGGCCGGGTCGACGCCCGAGAGCCAGGTGTCGCAGCGCGGCTCGAACGACCCGGCGGCGATCTCGGCCGCCAGGAACTCGCGCACCTCGGCGCGCACCTGCTCCGCCGCCTCGGACGGCGGCGCCGGATCGAGCGTCAGCCCGCTGGTGCTGTCAGTCGCCATGCTCCACCTTCACGTAACGCTCCCGGCCGGACTGTCTGCCTCATGCCCTCATGACCCGACCCCTACCGGCTGTTGCAGCTCGACGCGCAGCGGGGGTCCGGTGGCAGCGCGGACCTCGTCGACGCTCACACCGGGTGCCGTCTCCAGCAGCACGAGGCCGCCGGGCTCGACGTCGATCACGGCAAGGTCGGTGACGACCCGGTGGACGCAGGCCATGCCCGTCAGCGGCAGCGAGCACTCCTGCACGATCTTGTGGCTGCCATCCCGCGCAACGTGCCCATCATCACGATGACCCGCTTGGCACCGTGGACCAGGTCCATCGCCCCGCCCATCCCCTTGACCATCTTCCCGGGGATGACCCAGTTGGCGAGGTCGCCACCGGCGCTCACCTGCATCGCTCCGAGCACGGCGAGGTCGACGTGGCCGCCGCGAATCATCGCGAACGACAGCGCCGAGTCGAAGTATGACGACCCGGCCTGGACGGTCACGGTCTCCTTGCCGGCGTTGATGAGGTCGGGATCGACCTGCTCCTCGGTCGGGTAGGGGCCGACGCCGAGCACGCCGTTCTCCGACTGCAGCACGACGTGCACGCCGGGCGGGAGGAAGTCGGGGATAAGCGTCGGCAGCCCGATCCCGAGGTTGACGTACTGGCCGTCGGTGAGCTCGCGGGCGACGCGCGCGGCGAGCTGGTCCCGGGTGAGCGTCATCGGCTGATCCCCACTCGAGCTGTCGTCCGCTTCTCGATCCGCTTCTCGACCTCGGGCACAAGCACCACCCGCTGGACGAAGATGCCGGGGGTGTGCACCTGCGCCGGGTCGATCTCACCGGGCTCGACGAGCTGTTCGACCTCGGCGATCGTCACGCGGCCGGCGCCAGCGCACAGCGGGTTGAAGTTCATCGCGCTCTTGCGGTAGACGAGGTTCCCGTGCCGGTCGCCCTTCCAGGCGTGCACGAGGGCGTAGTCGGTGCGGATGGCCCGCTCCAGGACGTAGGGCGCCCCGTCGAACTCCCGCACCTCCTTGGGCTCGCTCGCGGCCGCAACCGAGCCGTCGGGTGCGTACCTCAGGGGCAGGCCGCCGTCGGAGATCTGCGTGCCGACGCCGCCGGGGGTGTAGAACGCCGGGATGCCGGCCCCACCCGCCCGCAGGCGCTCGGCGAGCGTGCCCTGCGGGACCAGCTCGACCTCGAGCTCGCCGGCGAGGAACTGGCGCTCGAACTCCTTGTTCTCCCCGACATACGACCCGGTGGTCCGCCGGATGCGCCGGGCCTTGAGCAGCGAGCCGAGGCCCCACTCGTCGACGCCGCAGTTGTTGCTGACGGTCTCGAGGTCGGTGACGCCGGTGTCGAGCAGCGCGTCGATCAGGCCTTGGGGAATGCCGCACAGCCCGAAGCCGCCGACGGCCAGCGATGAGCCGGCGCCGATGTCGGCGACCGCCTCGGCGGTGGTCGAGAAGACCTTGTCCATGGATGTCAGCTCTCGTGGTCGGGACGGGGGGCCGAGTCCTTGTCGATGCTGCGTGCGCGGCTCAGAGCCCGAGCTCGCGGGCGATGAGCATGAGCTGCACCTCTGTGGTGCCCTCGCCGATCTCGAGCACCTTGCTGTCGCGGTAGTGCCGGGCGACCGGGTACTCATTCATGAAGCCGTAGCCACCGTGGACCTGCGTGGCGTCGCGCGCGTTGTCCATCGCCGCCTCGCTCGCCACCATCTTGGCGACCGAGGCCTCCTTCTTGAACGGCAGCCCGGCGAGCATCTTGGCTGCCGCGTCGTAGTACGCGGCGCGGGCGACGTGCGCCCGCGCCTCCATCCGCGCGATCGTGAAGGCGATGGCCTGGTGCTGACCGATGGGGCGTCCGAACGCCTCACGCTCCTTGGCGTACTTCACGCTCTCGTCTACGCAGCCTTGCGCCGCGCCGACGGCCAGGGCGGCGATGGCGATGCGTCCCTCATCCAGGATGCGCAGGAAGTTGGCGTAGCCCCGGCCGCGCTCCCCCAGCAGGTTGTCCTCCGGCACCCGAACGTCGGCGAGGGTGAGCGGGTGGGTGTCGGAGGCGTGCCAGCCGACCTTGCTGTACGCCGGCTCGGCGGTGAAGCCCGGCGTCGGCACGGGCACCAGGATCGAGCTGATCTCCTTCTTGCCGCCTGCCGCCGTGCCAGTGACAGCAGTGACGGTGACGAGGGCGGTGATGTCGGTGCCGGAGTTGGTGATAAACGCCTTCGTGCCGTTGATGAGCCACTGGCCGTCCTGCAGCACCGCTGTCGTGCGGGTGCCGCCCGCGTCGCTGCCCGCGCCGGCCTCGGTCAGCCCGAAGGCGCCCAGCGCATCGCCGGTGCACAGCCGCGGCAGCCACTGCTCCTTCTGGGGGTCGGTGCCGAAGCGGTAGACGGGCATCGCACCGAGCGAGACGCCCGCCTCCAGCGTGATGGCCACGCTCTGGTCGACCTTGCCGAGCTCCTCGAGCGCCAGGCACAGGGCGAAGTAGTCACCGCCCATGCCGCCGTACTCCTCGGGGAAGGGCAGGCCGAACAGCCCCATCTCGCCCATCTGCCGCACGACGTCATACGGGAAGGTCTTCGTCTCGTCGTGGTGGGCCGCAACGGGCGCGACGACCTCACGGGCGAAAGCAGCGACTGTCTTCGTGAGCTGCGTCTGCTCGTCGGTGAGCTGCGTGTCGAGCATCAGGACACCCCGATCGGAGTGGAGGTGGGAGGGGCAGGCGGGGCAGGTGGCGCATCCGCCGGGCTGAGGGCGGCGACGGTGCGCGAGGGGCTTGGGCGGCCAAGCTGGGCGGCCATCCACCGACTGGTGCTGACGAGCGCGTCGAGCTCGATCCCGGTGTCGATGCCGAGCCCGTGCAGCTGCCAGACGAGGTCCTCGGTGGCGAGGTTGCCCGTCGCGCTGCCGGCGTATGGGCAGCCGCCGAGCCCGCCGGCGGATGCGTCGACGACGCTCACCCCGGCCTGCAGCGCTGCGAGGGTGTTGGCCAGGGCCTGCCCGTACGTGTCATGGAAGTGCACGGCGAGGCGGTCCATGCCGATCCCCCGCTCGTCGAGCAGCGCGAGCAGGCGCACGACGCGGCCGGGGGTGCCGACGCCAATGGTGTCGCCGAGCGCGATCTCATTGCAGCCCAGGCCCGCGAGCCGGGCGGCGACGTCGGCGACCTGGCCGAGCGGCACGTCGCCCTCCCACGGGTCGCCGAAGCACATCGAGACGTACCCGCGGACCGGCAGCCCGCTACTGCGGGCACCCTCGATGACGGGCGCGAACATCTGCAGGGACTCCTCGACGCCGCGGTTGAGGTTGCGCCGGGCGAAGCTCTCCGTCGCGCTGGCGAAGACGGCGATCTCGCGGGCGCCACAGGTCAGCGCCCGTTCCAGCCCCCGCAGGTTGGGGACGAGGACCGGTGCGCGGGCCGGCTGCTCGTCGAGCAGCCCCATGAGCTCCTCCGCGTCGCCCAGCTGGGGTATCCACGTTTTCGGCACGAAGCTGGTCAGTTCGATGGTCCCGAGCCCAGCGGCCATCAGCCGCCGGACGAACTCTGCCTTGACGCGAACGGGCACGGCCGTGCTCTCGTTCTGCAACCCGTCGCGTGGCCCGACCTCGTAGATCTCCACGCGCTTCGGAAGCCCGGCGAGTGGCTCGGCGATCATGGAACCTCCAGCGGGCGGGCGGACGCATGCACTGTCGCGACCGGCTGGTCAACCGCGACCTGGTCCCCCAGGCGGACGAGCAGCTCGACGGTGCCGGTCAGCGGTGCGCGCAGCTCGTGCTCCATCTTCATCGCCTCGATGGCCAGCAGGGGCGTGCCCGCCTCGACAACGTCCCCGGTCTTGGCGTGCACGGCGACGACAGCACCGGGCATCGGGCTGCGGACCTGGGCGTCGGCATCGGCCTCCCGTGCCCGCACCCGCCTGGGGGGCGCCTGGACGACTGCCCAGGTGCCGCCGTCAGCGGCGACCCAGGTGGTGGCGCCGTCGACTGCGGTGAGGACTGTCGTCGTGCGCCCGTCGAGGGTGAGTAGCAGGCCGTCGGGCACCGGCCTGGCCGATGTCTGGAACGTCGTGTCGCCGACCCACACCTCGGCATCGTGCACCCCGGCCTCCGACGCCCCGGCCATGGCCCCGGTGCCGGTGACCGAGACCGGCAACCGCTCGTCGTCGCCCGCCAGCACTTCCCAGTGCAGGGGCGCCCGGCCCGACACCCGCCAGCCGGTGAGCGCCGACCACGGGTCGTCCCCGAGAGGCAGGTCGACAAGTCGCCGGAGCACGGCGGCGACGATCGCCAGTGCGGGAGGGCCAGCGGGCACCAGGTCCGGCAGTGAGCGCTCGAGCAGGTCGGTGTCGAGGCGGCCGGCCTGCACGTCGGGGTGGGCGAGCAGTGCCCGGAGGAACGTGGTGTTGGTCCCCACCCCGAGCAGGACCGTGCCGGCCAGCGCGCGGTCGAGCCGGGCCAGGGCGGTGGCCCGGTCCGGAGCCCAGGCGATGACCTTGCTCAGCATCGGGTCGTATGTGGTGCCGACCGGCTCACCCTGCAGCAGCGAGCTGTCAACGCGCACCCCCTCCCCGACGGGCTCGCGCAGCAGCAGGGCTCGCCCCCCTGTTGGCAGGAACCCCCGCGCCGGGTCCTCGGCGTAGACCCGCGCTTCGACCGCGTGGCCGGTGAGCCGCACGTCGTCCTGCCCGAATGACAACCGCTCGCCGGCCGCGATGCGCAGCTGGTGTTCGACGAGGTCGAGGCCCGTCACCAGCTCGGTGACCGGGTGCTCGACCTGCAGCCGGGTGTTCATCTCGAGGAAGAACGGCTCATCGGCCGCGGTTGTGCTGTCCGCGTTGCCAGTAGCGACGACGAACTCCACCGTCCCCGCCCCCACGTAGCCGACGGCCTGCGCCGTGGCCACGGCCAGAGCGCCGTAGCGCTCGCGCTGCTCGGGCGTCAGCAGCGGCGACGGCGCCTCCTCGATGACCTTCTGGTGCCGGCGCTGCAGGGAGCACTCCCGCTCGGCGAGATGCACCGTGCTGCCGTGGGAGTCGGCGAGCACCTGCACCTCGATGTGGCGCGGGCGGCGCAGGTAGCGCTCGACGAACAGCGTGTCGTCGCCGAAGCTGGCCGCCGCTTCCCGCCGGGCACCGGCCAGCGCCTCGGCCAGCCTCGCGGGGTCCTCGACCAGCCGCATCCCCTTGCCCCCGCCGCCGGCCGAGGGCTTGACGAGCACCGGGTAGCCGACCTGCTCGGCCGCCGCCATCAGATCGGCATCGCTCATGCCGGGCTCGGTGCGGCCGGGGACGACGGGAATGCCGACAGCCACCACGGCCTGCTTGGCCCGGATCTTGTCGCCCATGATCTCGACGGCCGACGGGGGTGGGCCGACGAACACCAGCCCGGCGTCGGCGCAGGCGCGGGCGAAGCCGGCGTTCTCCGACAGGAACCCATAGCCGGGGTGGACCGCCTGCGCGCCCGACGCGGCGGCGGCCTCCAGCACCCGGTCGATGCTCAGGTAGGACTGGCTGGCAAGCGCCGGGCCGAGCCGCAGCGCCACGTCGGCCTCGCGCACGTGCAGCGCCCCGGCATCGGCATCGCTGTAGACGGCGACCGCGCGCACGCCGAGCCGGTGCAGGGTGCGGATCACGCGGACGGCGATCTCACCGCGGTTGGCGACGAGCACGGACTCAAACACGGTCACATCCGGAAGACGCCGTAGGAGACAGGCTCGAGCGGCGCCTGCGCGCACACCGACAGCGCCAGCCCGAGCGCGTCGCGGGTGACGAGCGGGTCGATCACTCCGTCGTCCCACAGCCGCGCGGTGGAGTAGTACGGGTTGCCCTGGTCCTCGTACTGCTGCCGGATCGGCGCCTTGAAGGCTTCTTCGTCGGCGGCGCTCCACGCCTCGCCGTCCTGACCCGCGGCCTGTGCCGCAGCTTCGAGCTGCTCGCGCCGCACCGTCGCCAGCACGGACGCCGCCTGCTCGCCGCCCATGACCGAGATGCGCGCCCGGGGCCACGTCCACAAGAAGCGCGGCGAGTAGGCCCGTCCGCACATCGAGTAGTTGCCGGCCCCGAACGAGCCGCCGATGACGACTGTCAGCTTGGGGACCCGGGCGCAGGCCACCGCGGTGACCATCTTCGCGCCGTGCTTGGCGATGCCGCCGGCCTCGTACTCGCGGCCGACCATGAAGCCGGTGATGTTCTGCAGGAACAGCAGCGGCACCTGTCGCTTGTCGCACAGCTCGATGAAGTGCGCGCCCTTCAGCGCGCTCTCGCCGAACAGGACGCCGTTGTTGGCGACGATGCCGACGGGGTGGCCGTGCAGGTGGGCGAAGCCGGTCACGAGGGTGGTGCCGTACTCGGCCTTGAACTCGGCGAACCTGCTGCCGTCGACGAGCCGCGCGATGATCTCGCGGACGTCGAACGAGGTGCGCGCATCAGCCGGCAGCACGCCGTACAGCTCGCCGGGGTCGAGGGCGGGCGGCTCCGGCGGGTGCATCTCCCATGGTGCCGCGCTGCGCGGCCCGAGGGTGCCGATGATCCGCCGGACGATGCGCAGCGCGTCGGCGTCGTCGTCGGCGAGGTGGTCGGTGACGCCGGAGACCCGGCTGTGCAGCGCGCCGCCGCCGAGGTCCTCGGCCGTCACGACCTCGCCGGTCGCGGCCTTTACCAGCGGCGGGCCGCCGAGGAAGATCGTGCCCTGGTCCCGGACGATGACCACCTCGTCGCTCATCGCCGGCACGTAGGCGCCGCCGGCGGTGCACGAGCCCAGCACGGCCGCGACCTGCGCGATACCGCGCGCGCTCATCGTCGCCTGGTTGAAGAAGATCCGGCCGAAGTGCTCGCGGTCGGGGAAGACCTCGTCCTGCCGCGGCAGGAACGCTCCGCCGCTGTCGACGAGGTAGATGCAGGGCAGCCGGTTCTGCAGCGCGACCTCCTGCGCCCGCAGATGCTTCTTGACAGTCATCGGGTAGTAGGTGCCGCCCTTGACTGTCGCGTCGTTGGTGACGATGACGCACTCACGTCCGCTGACCCGGCCGACGCCGGTGATGATGCCCGCGCCGGGCGCGTCGTCGTCGTACATCCCCCCGGCCGCGAGGGGGCTGAGCTCCAGAAACGGGCTGCCAGGGTCGAGCAGCGTGTCGACGCGGTCGCGGGGGAGCAGCTTGCCGCGCGAGGCGTGCCGCTCGCGTGAGCGCTCCGGGCCTCCAAGAGCCGCAGTCGCCACCCGGGCCTGCAGCTCGTCGACGAGGGCCCGCTGTGCGCCGGCGTTACTGGCGTACGCCTCGCTGCGCGGGTCGACGGCCGTGCGGAGGACGGAGCTCTCCACGCCGCCACCCGCCACTCCACGACGTTAGCGTGCGCAAGGCGCACGTTGGCTCGCACGTCATCGCCGACGCCGCCCGAGCGGCGGTACGGCCGCAACGTTGCCGGAGTCCTGCAGTGAAAGCGCACGCATGTCTTCGTACTTGCTCCCTTTCAGGCCTGCCGGTGCGGTTTTACTGTCGAGATATGAGCAACCTGGCGCTTCAGTCAGAATCGCACGAAGCCGGGCGGGACGACTCCGTCAGCCTGGACATCGATCTGCGCTGCGTCCGCTCCCGGCCGCTTGTCGTCGTCAGCGGCGAGTTGGACCTCGCCAGCGAGCCGCTGCTGGCATCCGTTTTCGACCACGTCTTCGCGCGCCACCCCGAGGCAGCGGTCCGGGCCGACCTGGGGGCAGTGAGCTTCGCCGACAGCCATGGCTTGGCGCCCATCCTCGACAACGACGCGATCGAGGTCATCGCAGCATCACCGGCCGTCCGGCGGACCATGCTGCTCCTGGATCGGCAGCGCAGCACGGCACCGAACCTTCAGTAGATCGGCTGCGTGCCGCGGTGGGGCAGGCGCACAGCATCGGAAGTGGAAACGGCAGCCGGCTCGGTTGACCGCGTTGTCGAGCACTCGGCGTGCCCAGTCCGAGCGCGAGGCCCCTGCTGTGTGCCGCCCTGCGGGCGAGCGCGATCGGCGAGGCATCTGCCAGTCCGAGGCCCGGGTCAGCATGGCAGCGGCCGAGCTCCGCGCACGTCGCACGTCGCTCGACGCAAGGACTGCACGTTCTTACGCACCCCTGGGTGCCCCCGGCAGTGTCTGGAATCAGGACATAGGAAACGTCTGTCTCAAGACATCGGAAACCTTCTAGGGGGCCTGATGCTGCCCCATGTCGACACCGCGTCTGGTCATCACCGCTGTCGTGCTCGAGGGACGCTCG
>JAABUO010005378.1_pt1 | contig 14910 bp, 19 predicted proteins | sample 5559291 | NCBI WGS metagenome assembly JAABUO01 (sample SAMN10711878, study PRJNA513372) | rock metagenome | isolation source: Antarctica rocks | place: Antarctica: Victoria Land, Finger Mt sud
CGCAAAGCACGTGTGGCCCCGCAGGCGCTGCCACGTCCAGCGCAGCGCCGCAGCGCGCGGCCCGCCCGCAGCACTTGAGTGAGGCCAGCGCAAAGCACCTGGCATGGTCGGCGGCCGCGCCGAGGCGGTACACAATGGGCGCGGTCGGGTTGGCGCGGTAGTTAGTGGTGATGGGCTTGTACAGGCCCTGCTCGCGCGCGGCGTCGCGCAGCATGTCCTGGTCCTCCTGGAACACCGTCACGAAGCGCACCCAGACCGTCCCTGCGCGCGCCCGCCGGCGCGCTGCCTCGCCTCGCGGCGCGCGGCTGCAGCGCCGCGCCGGCCGGCGCGCGGCAGTGCCCTCCGCCGCGCGGCGTGGCTACAAGCAAGCTGCGACCCTCTGGCAGGGTGCACGCGGGTCACGGGCCTGCGCCAGCGCCCAACCTGGCGTCCGCGCAGGGATAGCTCACATGGTAGCATGGCCCGCACGCATGACTCCATGTCCTGGCTGCAAAAACCGCTCTGCGACTTGCACAGCTCGTGCAGGCACCATGACCACTCTGTACATCCGTGCCTGCACCCGGGCACTTTGTGTGTGCGGCGTGTGGGTGGACCGGCCGTGCAGCAGCTCCGCAGTGGGCGCACATTGGCACTGCTGCTCCAGGTAGGCGGCATGCAGCGGGTCGTCCACGGTGACCTCGCACGCAAGCGGGCCCAGCACGGGGCCCTTGAACTTGTGGTGATTGGCCTCCAGCCAGAGCGCCAGGCGCGTGATGCCCTGGTTGCGCTGCTCCAGCGCGCGCAGCCGCTGGCCCCGCACCGACGCCATGCGGTCCAGCTTCCCTGCGGGCGGTGCAGGCTCGGGTCGGCAGTAGGGTTAGGGTAGGGCATGCAGGCGGGCCGCCCGCCTGAACGCTTCAAGCACGGACTTTGGGCTTTGCGGCAGCCGCAGGGAGCTCCAGGCAGCACTCTGTGAGCATTGCGCTGCTGGCCTGTTCCCACCTGAGCCTGACTTGGCAGGTGCCAGCACACTGTCTTGCGCGCATGCACAGTTTGCTTGCGCGCTGCCAGCGCTGCGCAGGATCGCCCCTGCGTAAACGCCACAGCACACAGGACAGCCATGCCCGACAGGCAGGGGTTTCCGCCTGCGAGCCCTGACGCGCGGGCGCGCCTTGCAGGTTGTTGTGCGCGGCCTGCTGGCGGCCCTTGTCATCCTGCAGGGCGTGGCGTTGCTCCTCGATGCCCCGCCTCTGCGCAGCGCTGTCCCGGTCAGCGCCATGCAGCACTGGGCCAAATTTGGGCCCCAAGCTACAACTTACAGCTTGGGCACGGTTTAGACAGGCTCACGTAGCCAACACGCCAGCCACATGCCTCTCTGCGCATATGCACTCCAGGCACGCGCCGCGCACTGCCACGTTGCTGTGAGGCTGATCGCGGCGGCGGCATGGCGACACCTTTGCCACGCTCGCGCGCTCGCTCGATGCCAAAGCTTGCCCCGCGGCTGCATGGGCCTGACCACCTACCTTTCACAAGTGCTGTCATGCAGACGGTTGGGGTTAGGGTTAGGACCAAGCGCGGCAAACGCCGGACGAGCGCGCACGCACCTCGATGTCCACGACCTTGGCCTCATCGCGCAGGCGCATGATCTCATCCGCGGCCTCGCCCTGGCTGGACACGCTGTGCGCGGCAGGCAGCGCGGCGATGTCCGCCTCCACCTGCGCGCGCCGGCGCACGCGCGGCGCGCTCACTGCGTGCTCCTGCGCCGGATAGGTGCGCACTCGCGCGCGAAGCGCCTCTTACCGGCTGTCTCCAGCTGACTCCGCCCAAGCCAAGGCTGCCTGAGGCACACAAGCCGGCTACCTAAGTGGGTCACCATCAGGAGCCGCTTGTCATAGCACCGCCATCCTGTGGCACATGCGCTCAGTGGCTGTGACCTCCGCTGCGTTCAGCGTCCATCCTCTATCACGCGAGTCTTTGGGCGTTACGTTTATCCACAGCGCGGAGGCGTGGCGTGGGCTGGTGAGAGCGCGCGCCTTGGCCACGGCGTCCGCGGCGGCCTGCAGCTGGCGCGCCTGCTGCTCGGACTGCTCGCGCAGCACCTGCACCTCGTCGTGCTTCACCTCGATGCCGTCCGTCTGCGCGGCGCGCGCAGGTCTGTCAGAGACGCGGCGCCGCCGGGCTGCATGCTGGCGGAGATCCAGCGACCAGGCGGCTCCCGATCAGAGCCTCCAGCAGGTTCTGCAGGGCGAGCGAGGGGGACGTTGCAGGACATGGTTCGGGCTTCCAGTCCAGAGTGGGGGCCTTGTTGGGGAGGCAAGCCCGGAGCTTGCGCTTCTGTTCTGTGCCGCCTGGACACAGCCCGCAGCACGTACATGCAGGCAGGCTGGACACTGACGCGCAGGCTCGGCTCATCGGCACACCAGGGCAAGCCCTCCGCCTCCGCTGCCCGCTGCTAGTGAAAAGTGCCGCGCTCGGCGCTTGCTGGCCTCTGTCAAGCGGGAGGGCCCCATGACAGCCACGAGGCACTGAGGGAATGGCGCGCCCTGGAAGCGCCGCACCAGGTCGTTGGCCTCTGCGTAGCGCGCTTGGAACTCGCGCTCCAGGCCCCTGGCCGCCGCGGCTTTGGCCCCGTACGCGGCCTTGGCGAGCGCAAGCCGCTCCTCCTTGGACCTGCGCGTGCAACCCGGCTGCAGGCACGGTGCGTGCAGGCCTGCTCCTGCTGCTGTGTTGCAGAGCCGTGCACGGCAACAGCGATGCTACAACTGTTGCAGGCCGCCGGCAGGGCAGTCAGCAGAGCCAGGCAACCCCTCGGCGGCTCGTCTGTGCGCAGTGACGACTGTCGCCATGCACGCAGCCGGGGACGGCCAGGGCTTCTGCAGGGCCTCTTCCTTGGGCGAGCACACCCTTCGCCATCGAGCGCGGTTGACTGGGGCGTGTGAAGCGTGCGAGGGAAGCGGGGGAGCGGAGCGCGCGCGCGCACTTGTAGGGCCCCTTCTGCCGGGCCTGCTCGCGGATGCGCTCGTCCAGGTCCTTCGCGTTGCGCTTGGCCATGCCGACGGACTTCTCGGACACCGCCCGCGCGCGCTCCGCCTCCAGCCACAGCAGCTTGCTCTGGCGCAGCCGCACCTGCGGCCGCGCGCGCCGCGCTGGCCGCAGGCTGCAAAGCGCGCTTCGCGCTGGACGCAGGCCGCGCAGCACGCCGCGGCCGCAGGCGATCAATTTACATAGTTTCATCAAGTTTCATCAACCCTCGTCGATCCTGCAGAAGGTTTTGTAAGCCTTGCCTGCAGAGCAAGCAAGCAAGCAAAGTGGGGTCAGTCGCTGAGCATGTCACAACGAGCGCCGGGCCGCGCGCCTCCGTCAGCAGGCGCTCGCGCTGCTGGAAGCGCTCCACGTCGCGGCGCTGCGCCTGGTTCTGCTGCTGCAGCGTCGCCAGCTCAGCCTCGGTGGCCGCCAGCGCCTGCGCGCAGCGATAGCCCTACCCTCGTATACCCTACCCTATGGCTAGACCACGGCAGCTTCTGGTGCGTAGGCTGCAAGCAGACAAGCAGCTCGCCTCGCACGCCGCAGCTGCGCGTCTCAGGAGCAGGACTGTCTTGCACTCTGCCTGCTAAGCAGAGCCGCAGCAGCCGCACTCCCGAGCACACACGCCGCTGCCTGCAGGCTTGCAGCGGCACAGAGTGGTGTCAGCGCCGGCTCAGGCGCGCCACAGCGCCGGCTCTTTCTCAAGTCCAGACACGTGTGATCTACATGTCTTCTGGAGTCCAGACACCGCGGCAGCGCGGGCGTGCGCGCCCGCTCGAGCGCGGCCAGCTCGCCGCGCGACTCGATCAGGTCCATGTGCAGCGCGTGCAGCGCGGCGTCGCCGACCGCGCGCTCGGTCTCCACCAGCAGCTCGTCCGGCCGCAGCTGCGCGAAGCTGGCCACCTTGTCCTGCGGCAGGAACTGCCGCCCCGCCGCGCAGCAGGCCCGCCTCAGCGCAACAACGAGCTCTTACGCCGCGTCTGACACGGGCTGCGTGCTGCCGACTGCCTGCCCTGCGGCGGGGGCCGCCGCAGCATGCATGCTCAGGCGCAACGTGGCGCCTTCAGCAAAGTGAGCTGCGCGCAGCCGATGTGCGAACGAGCAGGCCGAGCGCCGCAGGCCCTATCGGGGCTTCTTATGTTGGCGGCAGTCAGGAAGGCCTCATCCAGGGCATGATGAGGACACTGCCGAAAGAGGTGCGGTCAGTGCGTGCTGGGAGACGCTGCAAAGACACGTCGTCGCACCTGGCACAGGTTGTCCAGCTGCACGTTTAGCTCCTTCATCTTGGCCACTACAGCCGCTTTGGAGACCCCCACGCCTGCGCCCCCCGCTTACGTCGATACGAGGCGGGAAGCTTGCTTCCCTTTTGCGCAAAGGGCTGCTGCGCCCCACTGCCTTTTTCTTTTATAACCCAGCAGTGCACACCAGCCGCCAGAAGTGCAAAGCCGATGTGAGGCGGGCGCGCCGCACACAAGTTGTGGTTGTGTGACACAACCACCTTGCGACCAGGCTGCGCCCAACGAGAAGCGGTTGGTGAGGAAGGCGGGCGCACCGTTGAGCTTCCACTCGGAGACGGGGGTGCCGGAGCGCCTGATCTTGTGGAACACCCTGACCGGGTGGCCCTGGCCGCCGCCGCTCAGCGTGATCTCCGTCAAGCCCTCGGCCGCGCCGTGGCGGATGAACTCCTTGGGGTCCTCCGCGCGCCCCAGCAGCTGCGCGCTACCTCTTTTTTCAATTTCACACCCCGCTTCCCCACAGCCCGGCGGGCACTGTCCGGCCCCGGCGGCACCAGGAGCTCGTGTGACATGTTTCAGCCCCAAGCCCCGCCTTGTACATCTCCGCGACCTGATCTCACAGTTTAGCGGATGCAACACACAGACACCGCAGGGCCGCGCGCGCGCGGCGCTGCGGCATCTCTGTGAGTTGCATTGGCTATAGAGAGGGACCAGGTCGCGGAGATGTTGAAGGCGGGGCTTGGGGCAGACATCCCCGCACGAGCGCCTGGTGCCGCAGACGCATAACAGACGCGCGATTCGATAACTCTCAACCTCTCTGGCCGTCCGCGCAGTACGCTGTACTGTGAGCTCGATGCATGGTGCCCATGGTGGCTGAAAGCTCTGTCTTGACATTGTGGGCTGCTCTTCGCACTCAAATAAGACTTGTTCAGGCACGTACAGATCACATACTGATCAGGGCCTGCTGTGACAATGCTCTCGCGCACCGGCATGCAGCAGGGTGCACTTGTCGTCGGTGGCTGTGTCCACCCAGGTCCGCAGCTTGGCAAAGGCGGCCTCAAACTCGTCATTGGCCTTGTCACCCTGCACGCCCGCCCATGACGACATCGCTGCACGCACCGGTACGACGGCAGTCTACCATTGCTGCCACATGCATGCACTCAGGTGAAGACAGGTCCGCGTGATGCTCCACTCTGACCTGTCTTGGTCCTTATTGGAAACAGGTCAGCATGCATTGCCCTATTTTGACAATTCCTGGACTTGAAGCACCTTGCACGCAGGCCTCTTTAATACTTTGCTGCCCGACGCAGCACGGTGCGACCTCGATCACCAGGGCTCGCTTTGCACTCCCGCCCCTCCTGCGGGCCGCGCCTGCTCGCCGGGGCTGGGCGGCGATGGGTGCAGCTCCAGCAGCGCCTGCGCGGCGCACCGCAGCGCCTCCGCCAGCGCGTCGCGCTGCTCCTCACGCTCCGCCTGGCCCAGCGCACACACAATTCTTGATCAGCGGTCCCCACCCTGCCGGTCTCAATCGTTTGTAGTACGCGCTCCCGCCTGGCCAGCATACACAAATCCCAATTACCTTAACCCTCAGTCAGCGGTCGCTGGGGCTCCCTGCCTGTCTCAACCGTTTGCAGTACGCTCTGCGCCAGGCTGCCTTCGTGGGAGCGCGTCTGCGGTGCAGCAGCGCGTGGGTGCAGCTGCACTCTCTTCCGCCCTCTCTTCTGCCCTGCACTGCACAAACTGCGCAAAGTGCGCCGGCATCTAATCTAGCACATGCATGACCAGCATGAAGCTGGTACAACCAGCCTCCCACGTACCGTATCACTGTAAAAAACCGAGGTCCCTGCTCGAGGCGCACCTTGGCCTTGGCCGCGCTGGGGCCCTCCTCCGGGGTCTTGCGCGCCAGCCACGCCGCCAGCGCGTCGGCGTCGATGGCGGCCTCCACAGCCTGCGCTGCCTCCACGATGCCCTGCACAGCCCCCCAGCAAAGGGCTTGCCACGGCGCGCCGTGCCGCCTGCACCACGCGTGCCGCAAGCGCCGCCCGATGCCAGGGCCCGCTGCGGGCACTTCCTATCTTCGCAACACTAGACTATAGATCGCCCTCTGGGCGCGAGCCAGCCCGCACGGCTCGCCCGAGGTCCGCCGCCGTCCAGCGCTTGATCGCCAGACAGAGAGAGAGACAGAGAGACAGAGAGACAGAGAGAGAGAGAGAGAGAGAGAGAGAGCGAGAGCGAGAGAGAGAGAGAGAGAGAGAGACAGCTGGCCACCGCAGCGCCGTGCAGGCGCGGCGCACCTGCAGCGCGGCGGCGTCGCGGGCGTCGCCCTCGAGCTTGGCCAGCCGCCGAACGCGCTCCAGGAGCAGCGGCAGGTGCCGCGGGTGCTCCTCAACGAGCTGCGCGCGCAGCTCCTCGTACGCGGCCGCCTCCTCCGCGCCCGCCACCTGCGGCGCATGCGCCGCGCGTGTGAGCCTCGCTCGACCGGCGTACCTCGCGCATGTCAGACAGCGGCGGGGCCCATGTGATGCGTGCGCAGCCTCCGCTTCCAAGCGCTGCCTGCTCAGTCCCTGCCATAGCAACGCAGGTATTCGCAGTCAGGTCCATAAACAGCCTCGCGGGCGCAGAGCGCCTTTGCCTCGGCGCCAGCCCTAGCGCGCAGCACCGCCAACAGACTCCATGCAGGCCACAGAAGACCCAGGCGGGCAACGAGGGTAGGGCACCTTGAACCCGGCCAGCACTTTGATGCGCGCGTCCCGCAGCGCGTCCGTCAGGCGCGCCGCCGGCGCGGGCTCGCCGGCCTCGGCGTCGGCGTCCTTGGGCTTGCCGGGCTCCTGCTTCTTCGCCGGCACCCTGGGCGCGCAATGCATGAGCAACCCTAACCCCAAACCCGCTCCAGCCCTACGTACGAAAGAGGAGAAAGCGGTGTGTAGATGTCTGTCGGCCAGGGCGCCTCCAGTCCAACTAACGCGCGTGAGGTGCGCCGCGGAGCGCGGGCGCCAGGCGCCCCAAGCCGCTGGCCTGTTGACCTCGACAACCCTGTAGATTCAACACAAATTGCTGCACATGGGGCCATGCCAGAACTTCAGCCGAACGGCATGCCGCACACACATCAGAGCTGTCCTCTTCAGCAACAGTAATGACAGGGCACATGCGCCGCGTGCGCATGCGGCCAATGGCGAAGACCTGTGCGTCACTATGGGGGAGATAGGTTTAGAGCACAGACCTGTATGTCAGCTCGAGCGCGCCGGGCGCGTGCCCGGCGCCGTCGTGCGCGAGCGCCAGCGTGCCCACCAGCAGCTGGCCCGGCAGCGCGTGCTTGGGCAGCTTGTCCTCGGGCGGCGCGCCCACGAACAGCGCGAGGCGCTCGCCTGCGCGCAGCACGGGGCTTGCGGTCGGCACCCATGCGCTTGCTTGCGGAAAGCACATGGTTCTGCAAACCGCGCTCGCATCTGCTTCCTGTGGAAAGCAGATGTGTCTCGGGCGCCACACCAGACAGACTTATGAACAAGGTCAGCAGAAGAAGCGTCGCGAGCATGCAGCCGCCGGCAGCCCGGCAGCCGGCTCTCCGCGTAAAGCAATACACGGCACAAGCCCGCTCCAGCCAGCCGGGGCTGCTCATGGGCGCGACGGCCCGGCGGCCTGCCCCAGGACGCACCTGCGTGCAGCGCGCGCTTGCCGACGGTGGTCTTGTCGGCGGCCAGCACCAGGGCCGCCTGGCTGGCGTAAACGGGGACGGTCAGCGGCTCCTCCAGCTCGCAGTCCACCACCTGGCGCGCACGAGAGGGTTTACGCTGAAGCCTACCTCCCTGTGCTCGCCCGGCCTGATTTGGCAGCGCGTGCGCTGCGGGGCCGCCGGCGCAGCTGACGCGCGCCGCGCGCGCCCCGGGGCCGCGCGCTCAGCCGGGCATGGCACGCGCGCCCGTCGGCGCGCCTGGGCAGCGGGTCAAGGGTACGGTGCGTCCTTTGCGACGCGGCTTCTGCGTCAATTTTGCTGAGAAACCCTAACACTAACCCTAACTCCGCGCACGCCTGGACCCGGGCGGCGGCGGCGGGGGCGCGCCAGGGGTGTGCCGCGCAGGCGCTCCAGCAGCGCAGCGTCGTCGGTGCGCAGCTGCGCGCGCACCACGTGGCCGCCCTTGGCCAGCTGCACGGCCTCCGGGTAGGCGTCGCTGGCCTTAAGCAGGCGCTTGTTCGCGTCAAACACCATGGCCAGCTGCGCCTCCAGCGCGCCCTCGTACAGGTACCTGCGGCGCGGACGGCGCCCGGCAGCCGTCAGTCGGCGTGCGTGCCCGCCCGGCCCACACGCCCCAGACTCGTGTGGCTCCATGTGACTCCGGGCGCGTCGAGCATGTTGAGGACACAGTGTGGATGTGTTTGCGCACAGGCTCGGGCCCATCAGCGCCCATTCAGCCGCGGCGGCCGCACGCTGCTGCGCGTTCCGGGCCGCCCAGACTTGCAGCGCGCACGCCCCGGCTCGGCTGCCTGCAGCCAGGCACATGGGCAGCCAGGCATGTGCCATATGCCAATGTCACCAACACTGAGCACATGCGGAGCACATCCACTAAATGCAGACATGGGTCCCTCTCAGAGACAATTTTGTTCGAGACAATGCGCGACGAGCAGGCCGCCCGCATGCTCGGCGTGCGCGCGGACGCGGGGCACGCCTATTGAGCAGCGGCAGGCGCACGGTGTACTTCCCGGCCTCCTTGACGTCCAGCTTGTACGTCAGCGTCAGCGCGTGCACGCGCCGGCCCTCTGGCAGCGCGTCGCGCTCGGCGCTCAGCGGCACGAGCGCGGCCTCGCTCGGGCGCACGTCGCCGCGCAGCGTCTTCAGCCGCCCCTTGGGCTCGACGGCCTCGTCGCGGAAGGCCGCCCTGCGCGCGGCGAGCGCGCGCACATGAGCGGCGCCGGCCGGGCGCGAGCGCTGTGCTGCGCGCATTCGCGCATGCATGCAGACCATGGTTTGGCAAGGGGGCAAGCCTGTAGGGCTGGGGCTCGCAGCTCATGCAAAGTCTGCATCCAGATATTGGGCAAGCCGCAAATTAGCACCTAGCCCTGTTGGAAGGCTATCACAGCCACGCCAGAGGCAAATCGCGCAGCAGGCGGGGCCGCGGAGCCGGGGGCGGGCGCGCGCCTGACCGCCAGGCGCGCGCAGAGCGCGCCGCCGTCGATGCTCACCGCCGAGGGCGTCGCCACGAGCCCGTGGAAGCGCACCTCCACCGCCTCCAGCCGGCTCGCGCCCGCGCTGCTCCAGAACTGCCGCGCGCGGGGCGCCGCATTGCAGTCGCGCGGTCAGCTGTGCGGACAGCGGATGGCGCCGCGGCGCCCGCACACGGCAGAGAGCAGACATGTGGATTGGAACATGTGCGCAGCCCCGCACTGGAATGGAAGACGTGGCAGTCCAACCCTGCGCCTGCCATGCCTTTGCCACACACACCGCAGGCAAGCCCCGTGGTCAGAAACCCTGCACTTACGTGCTAGAAGAGTAGTGATTCCCGACTTTAACGCTCGCAGGGCACAGCGCCGGTGCCAACGGATTAGAGGACATGATGCCTGGTAGCTTTGCCACATCCTACCTCTGCAAATGCTTACTGATGTTGACCAGGAATCGCATCCTGGGCGCGGGCCGCGCCCAGGATGCGATTCATGACCAACATCATCCGCCATTTCCAGAGGTGAGACAAGGGTTGGGTGGGCGGGTTGCGCGTCACCCAGCTCTGGCAGGGCCGCCAAGCGCCATGTGCTCCAGCCTGTGGCACAGCGCCTGCCAGCCTTGCTGCTGCTACCCTGGTTAGGGCTCGCATTTGTGTGCATATGAGACCTACTATGTTTCGGGGTCGCGCCTGCGCCAGGGTGACCTCCAGCGTGCCTGGCGACACAGCGAAGGCCATACTGTGCTCGGCGTGCGCGCCCAGCGTCAGCTGCGCCCGCTTCTCCCGGTCGCTGAAGCGCTGGGAGGGTAGCAGCTGCGTCACGCGCGCCATAAAGGTCCTGCACGCGCAACGCATTCGGACTCTTCAGGCCACAGTGGACTGACAACTCGCTTGGTGAAGGCATGCGTGTAAGAGGCATGCATGTGCGCATATGTTACCAGCTGCAGGGTGACTGCAAAATGGATGCAGCAGGGCAAGACAGACGACAGGCGTGTCTCGGCGAGGCGGCCGGCGCATCCCATGCTCCGCGGATGCACTGCACGTGCTCGAGCGCGCTCGCTCGCGCGCCGCACCAGGGCCATGCAGGTCTGGCGCACCTGGGCGTTTCGTGCGGGCCCGCCCGGATGTGCAGCTGCGCCCACGTGGCCCCGTGCGGCACCTGCGCGTGCGGGGAGGCCTCATGGAGCGAGCACTACTTGAGGGCTCGGCTAGCAGGGTTCAAGTCGAGGCATGGGCCCATGTAGATGGGCACAGCACGATGCATTGATCCTGGAGCAGGCCGCCAAATTCGCAAGTGCCAAGCCAAGCGTCCTGCATTCAGACATGCTGAGTGAACATGGCGCAGACAACACACGCCAGACGCACTGGGACCTTGTCACCGGCAGGGCGCGGCCCCCGGGAGTCGCCTCTAGGAAGCGGCGGACTTCCTGGCCGGGCCGGAAGGCCAGCGGGCCCAGCCGGGCGATGAAGTCGTTGGCGCGCCACCTGACACGCACATGCGGGCATCATGGCTTCTATGCACTGCACCGATCCTTGGTACACGGGCTAAACAGAGAGCCAGGGCACGCTGGTGCGTGTCTCTCGCGCATGCGCATCAAGGCTGCCACCACGCTTGCCGAGCAAAAGCGTCATTCAGGCTTCCGCCAGGTTCAATATGGTAATGGTGGGCATGCGTCGTTGCAGCGTGCAGCTGGCAGCGCAACTCCATTCACGAGCGCTGCAAGCCCCCCACATGGCAGCCAACAGCTGCTTCACTTGCGGTACATGCATAAATGCTCAACCCTCACATCAGCTTCGCGAGAACCTTTGGCGCAGCGCGTCGCTGTGGCCCAGGTTTGCACCTGCCGCCCGCCTGCGCAGGCGCCTCCGCCCCGCGCTCGGCCCCGTCGGCGCTCAACGGCTCGGCGGTCCCACCGCGCCCGCCGTCCGCTCGGCCCGCTCGGTCAGACGGCTCCTCGGCCACCGGCTCTGAAGCTGCCGGCTGGCTCGGGCCCTGCTCGCGTATCGAGCCGCCGCCCGCGGCACCCACGCCCGCAGCAGGGGCGCCTGCAGGCGTAGAGTCACCCACATCAAGGCTCCCATCGCCGCCGGCTGCTGCGCGCTCCGCCGCCGCGCGGGTCGCGTCCCAGGGCGCAACCACCGGCGCCTGATCAGGCGGCCCCGGCGCCTGCTCAGGCTCCCCGCCGCCGCCTGCCGCGGCGGCGCCGGCGGCGCCCGAGCCGCGCGCTGTGGAGGGCGCCCCGTGCGCCGACGCCTGATCAGGCGCGCCTGCATCAGGGTCGGGGCGCGCCGCAGCGGCAGGCGGCTGCGGGGCTGCCGGAAGGGGGCTGGCCGCATCGTCGGCCACTGCCAGCGGCTTGATGACCGTGACAGGGATCCTGCGCACCACAGAGGCTGAGCGACCTGGGCAGCGCCAAGGCGTCAGGTAGAGCGGGGGGTAGGCCGCCGCCAGCGTTCAACCACCGTGACCTTGTCCTACTGCCGTAGCACCTATGGCTGCTTCTGGGCTTGTTTGCTGCACCAGATCAGACAATGTAAAAAGTAAAGGAACACATAGCCTTCCAACAAAAGTCATCAGGAAGAGTTACTGCGCTTGTTGGTGCTGATAGACGTGCTGCATGTGCTGGGCAGCATCGTGGCGGTGCGCCAAGCATGCCCGCCGGGCCGGACGGCGCGCCTGAACAGCGGGCCCCGCCAGGGGGCGGCGCTGTCTGTACCCTGGACCTCCGCGTAGTGCAGGCCAGGCGCCAAATTGCATGCATCCACCTAGGGAATGCGACCACAAAGCTTGCTGCTGGGCTGTCAGCCTCAAGTAGCAACCGTGCCCGAGATGCTGACATAGGCAACGACGCAATGCACAACAAGGCGTTGAAAGATTTCTGTCATGCGTGACCGCTGCAAGGACATGCAAGCCTGGTCGGCCTAGCCCTTTCTGAGCAGAGCCAAGGCTCCTTGCTTGCTGATCATGCAAGCAGTCCAGGTTTGGCTCGAACAACCTCTTGAAGCCTTGCGGCGGGCGTCACCCGCAGCTCGAACGTGCGCCCGTTGTGCGGCAGCAGCAGCGCGGCCGGGCACGCCACCCAGGGCGCGGTCGCCGACAGCAGCAGCCGGTCCTCGACCGCCAGGCACGCCGTGCGCGTGTCCGCGTCCTGCACCGCAGCGCATGGGCCCGGCTCAGGTGCGAGGCGATGGCCGCTGCGCTCGTGCGCGCCCTGTTATGGGTGAGTTGCTCGCATGCTGCGCAACACACACAGGCTGCTCGGCTGGCACGACAAGCAAAAAGCCCTAGCCCTAGCAAGTGAAGTGTATAATCAGCCTATCATGCCCACCAGGCGGAGCGGCATCCTGTAGTGTCATCCCAGGACATGCAAGGAAGCTACAGAGCCAGGCGCCGGCCGCACGCGGCCAGTGCCGGACGCCGGGCATGAGGCTGACCGGGCGCAACGCGTCCAGTGGCTCGCGGGCTTCACCGAAGACATACATGACGAGGTTGTGAAGCAGGCTCAACGGCGCTTTGTGCTGCAGGTAATAGGCCGCAAGCGAGGCGCTCGCCTCGTGCAGCCGCGGGCGGACGTCCGCCGTGAAGCTGACCGGGCGCAGCGCGTCCAGCGGCTCGCGCAAGTAGACGCCGCGCGCGCGCGCCGCGCCGCCGGCGCGCCGCACGCCGACCTCGTACCGCACGTCCGGCCGGTCCGCGTCCTCCGCGCGCCGCAGGTACTCGAACGCGCGGCCAACCTGCAGGCCCGAGCGGCTCCAGGTCGGCCGCGCATGCAGCGGATGACTCAGCAAGCGATTCGCGTCCAGGCTGGCAGGGCCGCTGTGTCAGACAGGTTGAAGAGATAGTGGATGAATAATAATAAGCCAGCAGGGCATGGGTCCTTTCTGGCGGCCTGCCTGGGGCGGTAATGCCTGATGATGCTACATCACTGGGCATGTCACGCCCCGGGTTGGAACGCAGCGAGCACCAAACCACATGAGGATAGGTGGGCTCCTCCCAGCCACGTGAACAACACTCGTCGACAAGGTCTCAGGAGACTCTAAAGAGACTCCAGCAGCCCCCTGTGCCCGCTGCGGAACGCGCGCAGCGGCGGGAAGGCGGCCCCAGGGCGTCACATTGAGCAGGCCGCGCCCGTGCGTCAGCACCGCATCTGCGGCGTCGCCGCCGATCGGCTCGCATGTGTTTTCGAGCGCGCGTCGGACCCTGCGCGGCCCAGATGCTGGGGCTCTGCATGCATGTGAGGCGCAGCCAGCGCGGCCTGCCCAGGCGTTGAGGGTCCGCCTAGCGAGCGCGCATCAGCCCTGGACGCGCTGCGCAACTGCATGCTTGTGGCAGCGCTGCGGCCGTGAGCACGCTCTGCACCCGCATCCTCGCATACCTCGGGCAAGCAGCGCTTCAGGCTCTTGGCACCATGGGTTGACCGCCGCCGGCAAGCAGACAGGTAGTCCAGTGCGCGGGACCATGGGCAGACTCAGTGCACGGCGCGGCATGCGCGGGGCACCATGCGGAGCGGGCACTGCCGGGCAGGCAGCGCCTGTGCACGCGTGACCGGCGCGCGCACCGGTTGGGGGAGATGGCGAGGCCGGCCGCCTTTGCGGCGGACAGCACGAGCGCGATGGCGCCGCACGCGCTCGGGCTGGCCATGGACGTGCCGTTCATCAGCTGCCGGCTCTGCTGCGTCCTGTGATGGGGTGGGTTCAGGTTAGGCTACCTACCCTATCAGGGTTTCACACCAGCCAGCACTTGCAGCACATGCGGCACTGGGTCTGGCCATAGACGCGCCGATCATGAGCTGCCGGCTCTGCCGCATCCTGCACTTGTACAGGCTCAGGCAATGTGGGCCGCACTGGGGTCTGCAGCCTACGAGGTTGCTGCAAACAAACCGAAGGAATAAGAAAAGGTTCTGAGGACGCGCGCCCTTTGCCAGCAACCATGCATGTCAGGGTACAACAAGCCTGTGGGCTCGGAAGGAAGCCCTCTATCCTGACCAGGCCCTAGCCTGGAAGATGCTAGGGTTGCCTGACCAAGCCCTGTGCTGGAAGAGCTGGAGAGCTCCTTCCTGAGCAAACAGGGTTGTGACCCAACAGGCCTGGGTACACCGAAGGGCGCGCGCACTCAGAGCCTATCCTTTCCATCAAGGCTGCCTACCCTGCCAACATGTTTACAGGCATGCTGATGGCAGGCAGGCACGGGCAGCAAGCCCGCTTGTGAGCGCGCGCACCACTGGGGCACCGGCGCAATGGCCCCGCCGGGCGCCGACAGCGCCACGCCGACCTGCCCGTCGGTGGTTGGCCCGCGGCTGGACCATGTGTACTGCATGCCCTGCGCATCCCCGCGGTGATCTCTCACTTACAGGGGCGCAGGTCCTGTTGGTTGCCTAAGCAGCCCTAGCTGATGAAACAGGCTTTTAACTAGAGCCTGATGGTACGCATGAGCACCTGTGCAGTTGTCCCCCTATGGACACATCCCATGCATCAACGCTGCGGCGTGCGCGCGTAGCCACTATACATACACCATACTGGGG
>JAABUO010005381.1_pt1 | contig 14901 bp, 20 predicted proteins | sample 5559291 | NCBI WGS metagenome assembly JAABUO01 (sample SAMN10711878, study PRJNA513372) | rock metagenome | isolation source: Antarctica rocks | place: Antarctica: Victoria Land, Finger Mt sud
CGCCGACCGGGGTCAGGCCAATCTGCGGCTTGCCGCCGCGCTGATAGTCGTAGTCATCGCCTGCCGACTTCTCGGCTTCGATCTCGCTGACCGTCGAGCCGCCGAGCAGGATGTCCACGCCGCGTCCCGCCATGTTGGTCGCCACCGTGACCCGGCCTTTGCGGCCCGCTTCGGCGATAATATGCGCTTCTTTCTCGTGCGACTTGGCGTTCAGAATGTTGTGCGGAATGCCGTGCGTCAGCGCTTCGTCCAAACGCTCCCGGTCTTCCGGCGCGATTTCCAGCAGCTTCGCCAGCGCGTCCCGGTTGGCCGGGTCGGTCATGCTGGGAGGCATGTCAAAGAACTTCGCGGCTTCGCTTAATTGGCCTGCCGTCAGAACGACCGGAGTTTCGCCCTTCGGGATGCCGTAAGGGCTGAGGCGCTGGTTCAGCACCGCGCTCCATTCGGCGTACTTGGCTTTGTCCAGCCCCTTCGTGTTCTCAATCTTGTCGCGCAGCAGGTCGGTCAGGGCTAAGAGCTGCAAGCGGTCGTAACGCAGGCGGTCCGAGACGCGCTCGGACATCTCGACGCTTCGGGTGCCGACAAGCACCGGCTGTTGCCGGGCGAAGAGGGTCAAGATTTCGCGGGCGATGCCGCGCAGCTTGGCTTCCTGGGACTTGTAGATGATGTCGGCTTGGTCATTGCGGACCATCGGCTTGTTGGTCGGGACCGAGACGACGTCGAGCGCGTAAATCTTGCGGAACTCGTCTTCCTCGGTCTTGGCCGTGCCGGTCATGCCGCCAAGCTTCGGATACAATCGGAACAGATTTTGGAACGTGATCGTCGCCAGTGTTTGGTTTTCGTTTTCAATCTTGACGCCTTCTTTGGCTTCCACGGCCTGATGCAGACCATCGGACCAGCGGCGTCCGAACATCAAGCGCCCGGTGTTCTCGTCAATAATGACGACTTCTTCCTTGCCTTCCTCGTTCTTCTTCACGAGGTAGTCAACGTCCCGCTTCCAGACCGCGTGCGCTTTCAAGGCCGCCCCCGCGTGCTGCATCAGCGACAAGTTCTCGCTGTCCGAGAGGTTCTGGATGCCCAAAGCCAGCTCGACCCGCCGCTGACCGTCGTCGGTGAACGTCGCGGTTTTCTGCTTTTCTTCAATTTTATAATCGCGCTCGTTCTGAAGCTGCCGGACAATGCGGTCCATCTTCACGTACAGGTCCGACGATGCCTCGGCCTGCCCCGAGATAATCAGCGGCGTCCGGGCTTCGTCAATGAGAATCGAGTCCACTTCGTCCACAATCGCGAACGTCAGCTCCGGCTGAGCCAGTTCCTGCCCCGGCACGGCCAAGTTATCGCGCAGGTAGTCAAAGCCGTACTCGTTGTTGGTGCCGTAGGTGATGTCGCAGTCATACGCTTCCCGGCGGCTGTCGGCGGGCCGGGCGAGATCATAACGCGGGTCCGGGTGCCGGTACTCCGGGTCAAAGATGTAGGTGCCGCCCAAGTCCCCCGTTTCGGGACTCTGCCCCTGAATGATGCCGACGGACAGCCCTAAAAAGTGGTACAGCGGTCCCATCGCCACCGCGCCGACTTTGGACAAGTAGTCGTTGACCGTGACCAGATGAACGCCTTTGCCCGTCAGCGCATTCAGATAAATCGGCAAAGTCGCCGTCAGCGTCTTGCCTTCGCCCGTCTTCATCTCGGCGATGCGCCCGTCGTGCAGCACCATGCCGCCCATCATCTGGACATCAAAAGGCCGCATCTTGAGCGTCCGGCCCGCCGCCTCGCGGACGACCGCGAACGCTTCCGGCAGCAGCGGGTCGAGCGCCAAATCACAAACTGCCCGCTTGTCGTCCCGCGCCAGATCGTGCCAGTCCGTCCCGCGCCGGTCACATTCGCCGTCAATAATGCCTGCGATCCGCTCTTTGAATTCGGTCGTCTTCGCTTGCAGCGCTTCGTCCGAGAGCGCCTTCATTTCAGGTTCCAGTTTGTTAATCGTGTCCGCGACTTTCCGGTATTTTTGGATGTCGCGCTCGTTGCCGTCAAATAAGTTTTTCAGAAATTGCATGATAAAAAGTTTGCCTTTCGCGCAGAAAAAAGATGGGAAGGACCCTGCGAAGCAAGGCGGTAGGTCTTTCAATCAACCGTTTCTACGGGGCGCGGGTGGCGTGGGGAAAAGGATAGCAGGTGCGGAGCGCGGTGGTAGGAACAGCCGCGAAGGCAGCGGAACGCACTAAGACAGGTGCAGGCAGCGGCGTAGCGAACGGACGCCCGGATGCCTGCCGCACCTGGGTCAGCGCCATAGTTTTGGATGCGTTCGGCTCGCTCGCCCGGTACTGCCGAACAATGCCGGCGGCATGGGCCAGGCCTGGATGCGCGGGCGGCAGCAGGGACCAGCCGGCAAGCGCCGGCGTGGCGAGTATCAGAATATTCAGTTGGAGAATAGTTTGCAGCAGCATCGGCATTCAGTATAGCATAACGCCGAAACCTTGTCAAAAGTTTCCAAGCCTCATGGGCGCAGAAGGCCGGGGGTGTAGAAACCCCCGGCAAAGCAATGTCCTTCGGACAAGGAGAAGACTAATCTTCCTGCTCTTTACCTTTGTCCGAAGGACATACTCTTGCCGGGGGTTTCTACACCCCCGGTTCCAATTCCCCTACCCTCGGCAAGTCGCCACCGTGGCGCGTGGTTTCTACGACAAGCAGACCATGAAGGCCATGAAACTCCGTGAGCAGTGGCCCAGGCACTTCCGTATAGGCAGCAATATAAGTTTTCCAGCCCCGTTGCGGTACATCGCAAACGTCAAACCACAACTCGAACCAGACATGACAGTGGGTCTTTCTGCCTTTAATATCGGGAGACTGTCGGTAGAACCTTACTGCAGACGCAACTAAAGACCCATTTTCGTCTGTGACAGTGACAGGGGGGAAAGGAGTGGAAACGAGCCACGACATTGCAACCGGAAAAACAGCAGAACAAGACAGAGGACCATCAGTGCGGCAGTTGAAAACGACCAAGGCACGAGTTGTTTCCGTGTCTTCAAGGCCGGTGTTGATACGGTCTGCAATGGGTTGTAGATTAGACGCTGTCGGCATCGTTGATGGCCTTTATCTGGCAACAGGCTGTAAATCAGCTTGCCGAGCACGGTCCCAGATCGCGTCAAACTCCCGCGCGGTTATCTCGCGGACGCGAAATTCTGGGTTGGCTTCAATCTCAGACTGCGATGGGTGCGGTTCCCAAGCTAAGAATGTAGAACCCTGCCCAAACGAGGCAGACGCCGAGTGCATAGTTCCGTCTCGGTACACTTCCAGTTTCCGGCGCTCACAGCGGTCTGCATCCAGTTCATAGTAAAGGTGGACCGGCTCACTTGGCGTACTATGAAACCACTCGACAGACACATAATGCAGTGGGGTTTCGTTTTTCATGGTAGGAAAACTGGGCCGGAACTTAAAACGCGCCCAATCAAATCTAAAGGCGCGGCGTTTAGAACTACAAAAACTCCGTCGCGCCCTTTTGGGATAGCGAGGCCGGAAACGTCAATCTCAACAAAATGCGTGAAGCGATTGCCCTGAAATGGAAACCCCAGAAAGGCACGAGATAATCGGCTCAAGCTCCAAGTTCCTGGCGAGACATCGGAAAGGTACTGCCCATCTCCATACCGGGCGTCTGCCGGATTTACGGAGATTAGAGAAGGCCGAAGCTGATTTGAAGCCAGTATACCCCGCAGTCCGTCTTCACTTGTGTAGTGGAACAATGCGGCTGGCAATGAGGCTACTCGCCGAACCAGCGCTTGAAGACGAGGGTGGCGTTGTGGCCGCCGAAGCCGAAGGAGTTGGACAAGGCGATTTCTACCTGCTGCTCACGCGGCTTGTTGGGGACAAAGTCTAAGTCGCATTCAGGGTCGGGGTTCGTGAGGTTCATCGTCGGGGGCAGGATGCCGCGCTCTAGGGCGAGCGAGACGGCGATGGCTTCAATCGCGCCGGCGGCTCCGAGCAGGTGGCCGGTCATGGACTTGGTGGAAGAGACGGCGAGTTTATAAGCGTGGTCGCCGAAGACGGATTTGATGGCCTGGACCTCCAGCACGTCGCCGGCAGGCGTTGATGTGCCGTGGGCGTTGATGTAGCCGACTTCCGTGGGCGCGATGCCGGCGCTTTTTAGGGCAGCAACCATCGCACGGGCCGCGCCGGCACCTTCGGGGGCGGGGTGGACCATGTCGTAGGCGTCGTTGCTCATGCCGTAGCCGATGACTTCGGCGTAGATTTTGGCGTCGCGGGCTTTAGCAGTTTCGAGTTCTTCCAAAATGAGGATGCCGCCGCCTTCGCCCAAAATAAAGCCGTCGCGGCCCGTATCAAACGGGCGGGAAGCGTGTTCGGGGTCGGCGTTGCGGGTGGACATGGCTTTCATGTTCGAAAAGCCGGCCATCGAGATCGGCACAACGGCAGCTTCAGAGCCGCCGGCGGCAATGGCATCCGCTTCGCCGCGCAGAATGACCTGGTACGCATCGCCGATAGAATTGGTGGACGTGGCGCAGGCGGTCACGGCGGTCTCGCTCGGTCCCTGTGCGCCCAAAATCTTGGCGACGTTCCCCGTGCCCATGTTCGCGATCATCATGGGGATAAAGAAGGGGCTGACACGGCCGAGACCCCCTTCCATCATCTTGCGGTGCTGCTCTTCAAACGTCGCAATGCCCCCAATGCCGCTGCCGATGAAGACGCCGATGCGGGCGCGGGTAGCATCGTTGATCGGGAGGCAGGCGTCGGCGACAGCCATCTGCGACGCCGCGACGGCAAACTGGGCAAAGCGGTCCATACGCTTTGTTTCTTTGCGGTCCAGATAGTCTTCCGGTTTGAAGCCTTTGACCTGGGCGGCGATGCGGGTCGCGATGGCGGAGCAGTCAAAGTCTTCGACGACGTTGACGCCGCTGCGCCCCGCCAGCAAGCCTTGCCAGTACTGGTCGGTACCGATGCCGAGCGGCGTCACCGCTCCCAATCCTGTGATAACTACTCGTCGTTCGTTGCTCATAAAAAACTAAAGACGAGTAGTTGAAAATTACTCGCTAGGGGAGGAGTCCTACGGACGAAAGATAAGGCCTGAATACCTTTTCCATCACTCAAAGAGTGCATCTCCTAGCGAGTAGTTTTCAACTACCCGGTGCAAGGTCTTCGCTTGCCGACTTAGACTTTCCCGTCAATGTACGTCACGGCTTCCTGGACGGTGGTAATCTTTTCCGCGTCTTCATCCGGAATCTCCACATCAAATTCTTCTTCCAGGCCCATGACAAGCTCCACAACGTCGAGCGAGTCCGCACCGAGATCGTCCACAAAAGACGCCTGCGGGGTGACTTCGTCTTCGGCCACATCGAGCTGCTCGACTACGACTTTTTTCACGCGATCAAAAGTTGACATATTGTATCTCCTCAAACAACTCAGCTAATCTTTTCAGCTAATCTTTTTATTTTGACTTCTTAAAGTATCATGCCGCCGTCTACGGTCAGCGTTTGCCCCGTGATATACCCGGCGGCGGGCGAACACAAAAACAGCACCGCCTGGGCGACATCTTCCGGCGAACCTAAGCGACCCGCCGGGATTTCTTTCAAGATCGACGCTTTGAGGTCGTCCTTCATACAGCCCGTCATGGCAGTTTCAATAAACCCCGGCGCGACGGCATTGATCTGGATATTACGGCTGGCGACTTCTTTGGCCGCCGTCCGGGTAAAGCCGATCAAGCCCGCTTTAGACGCCGAATAGTTGGCTTGACCAGGGTTTGCGATCAGGCCCATCACCGACGTGATGTTGACGATTTTCCCATGCCGCTGCTTGACCATCGGCTTCAGGGCCGCACGGGTCATCAGAAATGTCCCCTTGAGGTTGCTGTCCAGCACCGTGTCCCAGTCGTCTTCGGACATCCGCAGCAGCAGGCCATCGCGGGTTGTCCCGGCATTGTTCACTACTATATCCAAACTGCCCCACGATGTCAAGACCTGCTGCGTGAATTTTTCTACTTCCGGCGCTTCCGCGACGTTGCACTGAGCCGCAATCGCCTGTCGTCCAAGCGCCGTCACTTCCGCCGCGACTGCGTCCGCCGCATCCAAAGAGGAGTGTCCGGTAACGGCCACATCCGCCCCCGCTTCCGCCAGCGCCAGCGCAATGGCGCGTCCGATGCCGCCGCCGCTTTTGCTCATCCCCGTCACAATCGCCCGTTTTCCCGCTAAAATCATACTGCCAATGCCTCAGCCAATGCCTGCACACCCGCACTATCACCGACGCTGTAGGTTCTCACATCCGGCGCGATCCGCTTCATCAGCCCCGCCAGAACCGTGCCGGAGCCAACTTCCACAAACACATCAAAACCATCAGCGACTAAACGGCCGATGCTTTCTTCCCAGCGCACCGGATGATCAATCTGCGCGGCGAGATTGGCGCGTATCTCGTCCGGCGTCGCCTCGTAACCTGCCGTCAAATTGGCGACTACGGGAAGACTTGCGCCGTGAATGGCTGCGTCCCGAAGCGCATACTCCATTGCCACTACTGCCGGAGCCATCAGCGTCGAGTGGAACGCGCCGGACACATTCAGCGGCAGGACACGCTTGGCTCCCGCCGCTTTGGCAAGCTCCGACGCTTTCGCAACGCCTTCCGGGCTGCCTGAAATTACGACCTGCCCGCCACCGTTAAAGTTCGCCGCCGACACCGGCCCAGCAGTTTCGGCCTCCGCGCAGACATCCACGACCTGCGCCGCCGTCAGCCCCAGCACCGCGCCCATCGCGCCCGGCTGCGCCTGCGCTGCCCGGTGCATCTCCTGAGCGCGTCGCCCTACTAAACTCAACCCTGTCTCAAAATCAAACGCCCCCGCCGCCAGCAGCGCGGCGTACTCGCCCACCGAATGCCCCGCCACGGCGTCCGGCATCGGCACACCTCGCTCTTCAAGCGCCGCCAGCACCGCCGCCGAAGTCACATACAGCGCGGGCTGGGTGTGAATGGTCTGCTTCAGCGCGTCTTCCGGTCCATAAAAGCAAAGCGTACTGATTTTCTCGCCGAGATACTCGTCAGCCTTGTCAAAAACAGTCCGTGCCGCCTCCGAATGAGCACAAAGGTTCTGCCCCATCCCCACCGCCTGCGACCCCTGCCCCGGAAAAATGTAAGCAATTTTAGTCATCGTATCAACTCAATATGGAAGTTCACAAGTGTGGGTGGCTGTTAGTACGGAGATTTTGTGAACAGCTTCAACTCAGCGGCAGTTCGTGGAAGCGTTCCTTCAGCAATAGCCTCAAATACTTGTTCACCTATGTCATTTGCAATGTCAACTTCGTGGTTGGCGTCAATGAAGTCGTCCATATAGCCGATGACCACTGTCCCTTTACCAGACAAAAAGTTTGGGAACGAAAGCGTCTTCATCTTCATGCCTTCTACTGCTGAAGTTTCTTCGACTTGACCAGCCAAGATAGTTTCCGCCGCATCAACATACTTCTGGATGAACTCACCCTTTTTGCCTCGTGCCGCTAAAAGCTTTCGGGCGGCTAACACACGGGCATAATCCAGTTTGATCCAATGACTTGTCATTTTTTCCTCTGTCCGCAGGGCAGTTAGCCGAAGGCTCCTCAGCCACGAATTTCTACCCGTGGAACTAAAGTTCTACGCTGTAGGTGCAGACGCCAACTGTCCACCTTCGTGGACAAGGAGCAAATCAAGAAAGGAAAAGAACCTTGCTAATGCTATCTTATTCTTCGTCCGCGAAGGCGGACAGTTGGCGTCTGCGCCCACAGCGTAGAACTTTAGTTCCACGGATTGCACCCATTCGCTCCTACCGCCCCCAACGGACCACATTCGCGCCCCATGTGAGGCCCGCGCCGAAGCCGACGAATACCAAGAGATGACCGGGCTGGATGCGGCCTGTCTTGACGGCTTCATCCAAAGCAAGCGGGATAGACGCCGCCGAGGTGTTGCCATAGCGGTCTAAATTGACAATCACTTTCTCGCGGGGCAGGCCCATTCGCTCGGCGGCTTTGTCAATGATGCGGCTATTAGCCTGGTGCGGGATCAGAAAATCAATGTCGGACGGCGACAGGCCGGCGGCTTCGACGGCTTGCAAGGCAACTTCGCCCATGATATTCACGGCGAATTTGTAGACTTCTTTGCCGTTTTGAAAGATCGTGCCGGGGCAGTCGCCGGAGCGCGGGACGCACAGCAGCGGGCCGCCGGAACCGTTCGCGCCCAGAACGCCGCCCAAGTAGCCGCCTTCAGACACTTCGCCGACCACGACCGCGCCTGCGCCGTCGCCGAACAAGACCGCCGTGCTGCGGTCGTCCCAGTTGAGGACGGACGAAAGCGTTTCGGCCCCAATCACCAGCACATGACGGTTTGCGCCGGACATGACCATCTGGGCCGCGACATGCAGCGCATACGCAAAGCCGGAGCAGACAGCACCGAGGTCAAACGCGGCAGCGTTGGCAGCGCCCAGCTTTTGCTGAACAACCGTGGCGGTGGAAGGAAACGAGCCGGGATAATCGGGCGTACTGCTGGCGACAATGATTAAATCTAAGTCGGAGGCCGTCAGCCCAGCATGGACGAGGGCGTTCCCAGCCGCTTCCGCCGCAAGGTCCGAGGTGACCGTGCCAGGCTCAACAAAATGGCGGGAACGGATGCCGGTGCGGCTGGCAATCCATTCGTCTGAAGTGTCCATGCGAGCCGCAAGGTCATCGTTGGTGACGATGCGCGGCGGAACCGAAGACCCGGCACCCAAAATACCGGCGCGGCGCAGAGCAGAGGTCATGCCTTGCCCTCAAACGCCGGGAGGGCATCACGGATAGCCTGGACATAGCCGCCCGCCGCCGCGTCCGCCGCCGCACGGATGCCGCCGGCAATCGCTTTGGCGTCCGACCGGCCATGCCCGACCACGGAAACGCCGTTGACGCCAAGTAAAGTCGCGCCGCCGAACTCCGAGTAGTGGATGCGCTGAGCCAGACGCCGAAAAATCTGATCGAAGCTTGCCTGCGACGCGGCGATTTGCGGCTCGGTCCCGATCGCGCGGTGCAGCAGGTCAAAGACCATCTCGGCCATGCCCTCGCCGCTTTTAATCAAAACATTGCCCCAGAAGCCGTCACAAACGACGACGTCTACGGCGTGTTCAAAAACGTCTTTGCCTTCGACGTTGCCGACGAAGTTCAGTGACGTTGACTTCAAAAGCTGATGCGCTTCTTTTGCCAGCTCGTTCCCCTTGCCTTCTTCCGAGCCTATGTTTAAAAGGCCAAGCTTGGGATTGGGAACGCCCAGCACGCGCTCGGCATAAATCGCGCCGAGCAGCGCAAACTGCCGCAGGTTCCGGGTCGAGCAGTCTACGTTCGCGCCGGCATCCAGCAGCAGCGCCCGGCCCTGAATGGTCGGAATACCGGAAGCAAGCGCCGGGCGCTCGATGCCCGAGATGCGCCCGATGTCAAGCGTCGCAATCGCCATCGCCGCGCCGGTGCTGCCGGCGCTGAAGGTCGCGTCCGCCTCGCCGGACTTGACCATGAGGCCAGATACGACAAGAGACGACTCGCGTTTGCGCCGAGTCGCCTGGACCGGATGCTCGCCCATCTCAATCGCCTGTTCCGCTGTCCTGAGCGTGACCGTCGCCGGCACATCACCGAGCATGGTCAAGCACTCGCTGATCGCCGCTTCCCGGCCCACGAGAACGATCTCCAAATCCGTCCGTTCCCGTGCGACGACAAGCGCCCCTTTGACAACTTCGGTGGGCGCGTAATCGCCGCCCATCGCGTCCACCGCAATTTTCAAGGGCATAACTTACTCTTCAGCAGTCGCGGTTTCTTTGACGGCTACGGCCTGTTTGCCGTTATAAAAGCCGCAGTCCGGGCAGGCATGGTGGTCCAGGCGGAAGTTCTGCTTCTGGCAGCCAGGGCAGTAGGCCTGGACAACTTCGGGCGGAGTCAGCTTGTAATGGGTGCGGCGCTTGCGCGTCCGCTGATTGGAATGGCGTCGTTTCGGCAGTGGCATATCAAGTCTCTCCTAGCAGTATATCTTTGGCAAAACGCGAGGGAGTAAACTCCTCTCGCTGCGTTAAAATCGTCCTTCGGCCGAAAGAACAAGACGAAAACGGCTCACGTTTACTGTCTCCCGTCCGAAGGACGGCTCTTTCCAGCGAGAGGAGTTTACTCCCTCGCTCTGTGTCTTTCCGCTACTCTTGCAGCAGCTTCCCTAAATCGCGGAACGGCGAGTTTTCGATAGTGTCCGCGTCCGGGTCCGCCGGCTCGGCAAGAGGGATGCCGGGGCAGTTCTCGCGGCAAAGCGGCTGAAGCGGCGCGGCGAGAAGCGCGGCCTGGCGAATCAGAACGTCTAAGCGCAGCGTCTGGCCGTCAAAGACCCGCCCGACTTCCTCTTCCACAACCAGCACTTTCGGGTCACGCTGGGCCGCGCTTTCGACAACTTCAATGTCGAACTCTTCTTCTAAATCCGTGTGAATTGCCGCCCGAACCGGGTCCAGGCAGCGGGAGCATTCCATTTCAATGGTCGTGTCAACCGGCCCGCGCACCAGCACCATCGTGCCGGTATTCGTGACCGTGACCCGCCCGACAACCGGCGCGACATACTCAACGTCGTCGTCGGCATACGGCTGCTCGTAAATCTCATATACCTGACGCATCCCAGGGGTACGCAGGAGTTCCGCCAGATCAAATTTCAGCATGGCAATCCAAATTTCAGCATGGCAATTGGGCCTCACCCAGTTATTTCTTCGGCAGGCCGCAAAAACAAGAGACGGCCAAAGCCGCCCCTTATATTACCACAAAATCTGCGAAAACAAGCCTGCGGACTGCTTTTAGCGGCGCGTCCCGGCCATTTCCACCGACCGGCCATTGCCATTTGCCGAGCCGTTATGAACGGGGGCAGGGCCGACGCGCTGGTCCAGCTTCATGCGCCCGCGCTGAATGGTCGCCATCAGCTCGCCGACCTGCTTTTCGAGATCGGTCATCACGCCGTGCGCGTACTCATCCGCGCCCAGTCGTAGTAATTGAGTCTCCTGCTCGGCAGACGCCACAATCTCCCGTGCCTGGGCCGTCGCCAGCCGGACTACCTCGCTTTGACTCAGCATTAGCTCGGACTGCTGATACGCCTCAGCCATTCTTTTTTCCGACTGCTGATGCGCGTCCGTCAGCATTTTCTCCGCCTTCAGCCGGGCTTCTTCGACGGTCTGCTTGGCGACAGCTTCCGACGACCCGCTGATTTTGTTGACCTGCGCTTCAGTATCCCGCATCAGCCGCTCGGCGCTGATGCGAGTCTCTCGAATAATCTCATCAGCTTCCGTGGTCGCGTCTTCCAGCGTCTGCTCGGCGGTTTCGCGTGCGCCGTCCACGATTTTGTCGCTTTCGGCGGTCACGCGGCTGGCCCGCTTGACATCTTCCGGCAGGGACGCACGAATCTTGTTGGTCAGGTCATGGTAGTCTTCGGGATGAAAGTTCCACGCCAGTCCCATCACCGTTTTTTGCTCGTCAATCAGCCGTTCGAGTTCATTTAAGAGTTTGATAATATCCATCTAGGTTCCTATAGTTGCTCCGCAGTATTGAATTTATTTCTTGAATTTTCTTTTAAGTGCGTCCTGCACCGGTTCCGGCACCAGCCCCGTAATATCGCCGCCGAGACGCGCGATTTCCTTGACGATGCTCGATGACAAATAAGCGTGCTGGGCCGCCGTCATCAAGAAGATTGTCTCCACTTCCGGCTGCAAATGCCGGTTCAGCAGGGCCATCTGGAACTCGTACTCAAAGTCCGAGACCGCCCGGAGGCCCTTGACAATCACCTTCGCGCCGCTTTCCACCACATATGACACCAGCAAAGTCTGCGGCAGCAGCTCCACCCGTACATTGGGCAGCCCGGCGCAGCTTAGCCGCAGCAAGTCTACCCGTTCTTCCCCGGTAAACAGCGGCGACTTGGACGAGTTCGCCGCCACCAGCACAAGGAGCGTCTCAAACATCCCCGCCGCACGGGCAATCACATCAAAATGCCCGCTCGTCACCGGGTCAAAACTGCCGGGATACACTGCAATCATTTACTCACCCATCAAGCCAGTTCGCGTACTTTCTCAAGTCAGCGTGAAGCAATCGTCAATAAATTCCAGCAACTTAACCATCTTCCGACCACTTGGGTCAAGGTCAGCAAACGGGTACTCACTCGGCAGCAAAATCATTCCTTTGGTCTCCCAGGGATACTCTGGGTTCGGATGGTCCCCACCGTCCGGCGAAAGGTCTTCGATCTTTTGCGCGAGGTCAAGCAGGCTTGCCGTGTAAGCTGTAAACTGCTTCGCGGTCGTGAAGCGAGAAGCAGTCCGAACATTCGGCAGGCTTGATGCAAGGCTGACAAACTTGACAAAGGCATTATGGGTTTTGGGATACCGTGCGCCGCCTTTCGGCGTCATAAACCCCTTTGCCATTTTTTCTGTCGTCATCTGCAGGTAGTGAAGCCGGTGACACAGCGGCGCTTGATCTTTGATTAATCTGAGCAGCATCGCGTAGTCCGACTTTGCCTGCTCCAGATACGCCGTGCGCCAATCCATAGCATGAGCCTTTCCATCATTGTTTGTATTGCGCCGGTTCTATTGCAGCCGCTTACATTGCGACCGCATCTTCCCACATTCCCCACCCGTCAGGAAGACGCAGGCGTCCTTCTTCCTCGGGACGGATCAAAGTCACCGCAAATGGGTGATGAATGCCGTTGCGCCGGTCCGGGCCAAAGTAAAACGGGGCGATTGCCTCATCTTCCAAAGTAGGTCGTGCCGTCGGGTCCACATAGAGCAGCCGGACTTCGTCTGCAGCCGGGAACAAAAGCACTTTGAGCGTTGCCGGGTCGGCCTCCCGTGCGGCATCCGCCAACACCCTCGCCGTCACCCGCAGTGAGTCGCTCATCGTGCCGGTTTCGGCTTCTGCGGACGGTTCCGCCGCCGGTTCCGGCAGGTCATATGCCAGCAGGTCGGCAAGCAGAGTATCAGCAAGAGTGTTCGCGTCCTGCCCTTCATCTTCCGCCCGCGCCAGTAGCAAGGCTTCGGTTCTTGGTGTTAATGTCAGTGTCATTGTTGGTCCTCATCGTCCGGCTGTCCCAAAGGCCGCCGCGCCCCATGCAGCACACGCAGAACGCGCACGGTATCGTCTTCGCCGTCGCCATCTGCATCAAGCAACGTGAACAAAATCCGGTAGACGGTCCGCCCGTTGCGGTAGATGACGCGCCGAGTTTCCTGCCCTTGCAGACCGCCCTCATCCACGCGAGCGTGACGGCCCGGAAAAGTGTCCAGCGCATTGATTATGCGCTTAATCCCTTCCAGCCAGCGTGCAGCGAACTCTGGGTTCCGCAGGAACAAAAATAGAAACACCGCTTCAATTTCAGCCTCGGCGACATCCGATGTTACAACAGTGAAGTTCACTTGCTGATAAGCCCGTCTTCGCCAGAGAAAATTTCTTCGTCAGACAGATGCGTGGGCAGGTTATACTTAGCCGTCATTTCAGCCGCGAACTCAGAGAACGGGCGAACGTGACCCGCCTCACACGCTTCCAGCCCAACACGAATTGCGGCTATTTCTTCCGCTTGGGTACGTGCAAGTAGACTAGCCAACAGCATATCCGCCAATGCGTTCACGTCCTGCCCTTCATCTTCCGCCCGCGCCAGCAGCATAGCTTCCGTTTGTGGTGTCAGCGTCAATGTCATTGTTCGTTGCCTCCAAGTTACAATCGCCTCAGTAATGGTAGCGACAAGCTAGAATACGCACTTTGGCCTCGCCTTCCATGACTTGATATACAAGCCGATGCTCTTGATCAATACGGCGTGACCAACAACCCGCGAGATCGTGCTTTAGCCGTTCCGGCTGCCCTGTGCCATGATAAGGATCGCGCTGCACTTCACGAATGAGGCTGATAATACGGAGCGCTTTCTTCCGGTCATGGTCTACCCACCAAGCCAAGTCATCAAAAGCTGCACCGTCAAACTCCAAGACGTTCAAGCGCATCCTCCAGAGAGATGCCGCCTTGACAGTTCTTCGCTTCCAGCAAGCGCCGTTTCATAGTGTCGCTCTTAAGCAGATAGGCAGTCTCGCGCTCCGACTCAATCTCGTGCCAAAGGTCAATCGGCACAATGACGCCGATTTCCTTGCCCTGGGCATCAGAAATGTATTGGACTTCTACTTGGTTGTTTATTTGCGGCCTCTGCTCAAAAATAATTGTTTTTCAATCCAGGCCCGCTGGACAGATCTATTTCCAAAGGATTAACTTGCACTTCTTCAAGCGCGACAGCCTGCCACCGCCTCTTTTTGTGCTTGCCGCTTACCGGCAGCGTCTGTTCTTGATAAGCATAATTCCAGACACTACGCACCTGCTCATGGGTATAACCACGGCCATAAAGCTTTTGGGCCAGCACAAACTTGTCCATCTTAGCAGCCTCAACTTGCGGAAACGCCCTGGACGGTTTTGTAGCGGCTTTTGACCATCGCTTTTAAGGCAGCGTGTTCGGGCAGCAACAGCTTGGGGTCTTCGGCCAGCACGGCAAAGGCTTCTTCGCGGGCTTCTTTGAGGACCGGCACGTCGCGGACGACATCTACAAACGGCAATACTTGTAAACCCGATTGACGGGTTCCGTAGAAGTCGCCGGGGCCGCGCAGCTTTAAGTCTTCTTCGGCAATCAGGAAGCCGTCGGTGGTCTGGGCCATTGTGGTCAGGCGCGAAGCGCCGTCGTCAGTCTTGGGGTCGCCAATGAGGAGGCAATAAGACTGGGTGCTGCCGCGTCCGACCCGGCCCCGCAGTTGGTGCAACTGGGCCATGCCAAATCTATCGGCGTCTTCGATGACGATCACCGACGCATTCGGAACGTCTACGCCGACTTCGATGACTGTTGTGGCAACCAAGAGCTGCAGCTCGCGGTCCCGGAACCGGGTCATGGTTTCTTCTTTTTCGGTCG
>JAABUO010005382.1_pt1 | contig 14896 bp, 12 predicted proteins | sample 5559291 | NCBI WGS metagenome assembly JAABUO01 (sample SAMN10711878, study PRJNA513372) | rock metagenome | isolation source: Antarctica rocks | place: Antarctica: Victoria Land, Finger Mt sud
TTCCAATTACTTGTAAATTACGTGCTGTCATGAGTCTAGAATCTCTGCTGCATTTTACGTGGGGACTGCCTCCATAAAGTCTTCCTCGTCGCCAGTTTACGATTGATGCTCAAAATTTATATTTCTTCTTAGCCATAATAATATTTGTTACTATTCATCTAATATCTTGACCTTCGACATGGTTTCCAAGGCTGGTGCTGCCCTACGCGGTGCTACCACACTCATCCGTGCCCTCCAGTTCCTCATAGCTGCCCTCGTGCTCGGCATCTTCTCCTACTTTCTTGCCAGTGAGTCATTTGAAGCTTGCCCAGCTGTGAAACAATTTAATGACCTACCTACAGACCTTTCAAGGCATCACACCCACATTCCAACATGGATGAAAGCAGTTGAAGGCATGGCTGGAGCTGCCGTAATCTACACTGCCTTTGCCGTGATCCTGACCTGCTTTCTTGGTGGAATTACCTTCTTCGCATTTCTCGCCCTACTGCTCGACTTTGCGTTTGTGGGCGCCTTCGTCGCCATTGCAGTCTTAACGCGTGGTGGCGCTCGCTCATGCAGGGGCAAAAATGTGCCTTCACCACTTGGCACGGGGAAGACCACAGCCTGCAAGTTAGAGACCACCGTATTTGCGGTCGCCATCATCGCTGCGTAAGCTTACTAGTCTTTTAAACTATTATGTCGCGTAATTCTGCTCACAGTCGATTTTAGTTTCCTCTTCCTCGTATCCGCACTGATGGCTGTTCTTCTGAGCCGACACCAGAAAAAGGAGAAGAGATTCGGACCAGGTCCTTCAAACGATTACACATCAGGTTCGGGTAAGAAGGTACCATTTTGGAAGCGAAATAACAACAAGACACATGATGCCGAATTTGGTGCAGTTGGAGCTGGGGCAGCTTTGGCAGAGGAAAAGAACCACCACCACAACAACGGCAAAGTTCGCCCTTCGCACGACACAGCTATGACTGGATCAACCGCAGCAGCTCCTGAAAACGCCTATGGGAGCGTTAACAATAAGTATGACAGAGAACCAACAATTCCTGCAATTGGAACAGCTCACACACCACACCATGGTGTGGCAAACAGTGCCCCTAACGCTGGCTACCGAGAACCAGGCATCGCGAGTCCTCATCCTGTTATCTACGATCCTGAGCCTTACGCCCCGGTCCATCACGGCGGCTTCCCGCATACCCACCCCGAATCCGCGGAAGTCGGATATAACGGCCCTGCTGAAACTTACGGATCCGCAGCCGGGCGTTATTAATGATCTACAAGACGATTGTCAAGCAAGCTTCAACCCTCGGCATCCCGAACAGCGCTGCCTCACATCGTCCTGTGCGGCACACTTGGACCTTACAGCCTTTCGTCGCTGTTGTATGATATGATTTATCCTTATTGCCTTGACGATTCCCAGCACTAATACATCTAGATTTGTAATTTAATATAGTATTTATCAAATTCTTAAGTTCAAGCATTTCGACACGCGACTTCTACATCATGCAACGTAGTTTCGAGGGCACAAATCATATTGTTTCAGCATCATTAAGTCAGCAAATAACAGCTCTTCTTCCTTTCTTCATAGTCGGAGACTTTTCATCTCAATTTCAAACCAATTGTTGTTCGATCGAGGTTCTAAAGAGGAATCGGATGATGTTTTACTGGCCAGATTCAATTAGGGGAAGGGGTTCATTTTGGTAAAAAGCTGGCTTTGCCATTAAGAACAACCTATCCTACAATTTAAAAACGACGTCACACTATTAATGAAGACCTGGAAAACCCAATATAGGATATCTTGCCGCTAAGTCTTGAGGACGATTCAACAAACGCGTATTCCGGTCCAGATTGTCTTCCAACTGTGCTCCGTTCCGCAGGAGCTCTTCATAAGTTTCGCGGTCACGAAACTTGCCATCGCGACGGATACTGGCAGCCAGCATGCGTTGTGAACCGAGTTGTGTCGAATGAAGGTCCTCATTTTCATCTTCGTATTCAGCCCCGTCTTCATCCTCGTCCATGGCGTAATCCTCGTCATTCACGCCATCTGCCTCATCATCGTACTGTGTAAACCTCACCCTCTTCCTCGGTATCGTTCTCGTCATAGCTAGTCTGATTTGTGAACAGCTGGTGTCTGCAAAATGGGCAGGCATTGCTCTGAAGCCCATCTTCCCCGAACCAGACAAGAATACAGCTTTTGTGCAAGGAGTTGTTGCAGCATAGTAGCTTTATTATTAAAGATTGTGGGTCTGCCGTTTATTCCTCTCTGCAAACGGCACATTCTTAAGTATCACTTGGTAGCTCCCATAGGTGGATAAAAGAGAAAGTTCTTTAACATATTCGGCCCCGAAAGGGGGAAAGTTACCAGCAGCCATTACGTTTACCGAGATCATTTCGTGTGGAAGTGGGAAAACTCTGAAAGCCTAACGTATCCTTTGTGATGTATTATCTGTGTATTGGTCGTTTGGACAATTCTACATAAGAAAGGTGAAGTGCAAACAGAATGTCTAAGCTAAGCTTGGAACTGTCTTTTTATAAAACCGGTTTCTACGCGAGTGGATTGAGCCTTCACAACGTCTTCGTTAATCCAAAGCACGTTCAATGTCAAGGACTCAAACAAAGGGACCCTTCCAGAACCGGCCCTCACGGATGTTCTAACATTGAATATTCCATCTTGAGAGAGCTGTGGATTCCCAGAGATGGCTCAGTTTACTACTAGCTTTATATTACTCCCGTCAAGTTCAGCTTACAAGTTGGACCGGGGCAGTAGTTCACGCAACATGGAAGGGTAACAAGTCGCACACAACGTCTGTCTGGCTGATGTTCTAAGTCGCTAGATAGAATGATAAAGAGACACGTCTCACCATTTGTCGAAATTGAGAAGACAATATAACAGCTTCCCATATCGATCAAAAAGAGCCCCAAAAATAGAACCTCCTTCTGAAGGTCTTGCCAAGCAAGTTAAGAAAACAGCACATTAACATCATGCGTTCAGGTTCTACTGATATTCTCCAACCCACACAAGTCAGTCCCATTTCCAACGAACCACTCCGTTCCGTCCATCGTGTCTCTTCGAAGGGCCAGATGGCCTAGGCTCTGGGTCTTGGGCGAAAAAACGCTAATTGTTACTGGGTACTGAGCTACAAACCATTGAGCAGGAGATTTCGCTCCTGTACAGGCACGTCTTGGAAATAGAGCTGGTCGTACAGTTCGAAGTCTTTCTGGACACCGTTTTGGCAAAAGAAATCGCAGTAGATCCGAGCAGTTAGTCGATTACTCGGTTAGATGTAGAGTCGTTCGTCGATTACTCGTTCGGATGTCTTTGAAGCTTCGTTTCGTCTAGATGCCAGCTCGTGGCATTTGAATTATTTATATTAGGTACGACACACCCGGCTGGAATGAGGGAAAACGCAAAACTTCGAAATAATATTGGCTTCCATTTCCCCTCCGTGTATTCAATCATGTTTTGAAAGCTGAAGGAAATCACCCGAAACAGTCAAAACTATCCATGGAATCTATCTAGACATCAAGACATTATCATTCAAGAAGCACAATTTTACGACAAAGACACCCCATCAGACCCCCTCCGTCCAACAACCAATCAAATTTCTTCCCAGAAATCCCGAAACCACCAATTTGGATCATAGCGGGGAAATGCCCAATACAATAGCCACGCCCCCGGGTTCGTCGCCCACTCCCAATTCTCCTCCCTCATCGTTTCCAACCACTCCGTATCCGAACGATCGCGCCACATCGGTGTAGTCCGGGCTGTCCGCCCTGTTAGCAGCCGCAGAAGGGCCACCTCCTGGCGCTGGTTCAATTTGATCGCTCCCGGCTCGGGCTCTTCCTCAACACGATGTGCATTGTAGAGCTCCGTGTACAGGTCTAGATCCGAGGTGATGAAGTTAAAGTGGATAAAGTCGGACATCCATTCCTCGGTATTATCGTCATCTCTCGGCCACGGGGCCAAGTTGTCGAGAAGGAAGTCGAGGTCGTCGTCTACGTATGGCAGGTCGAAAAGGATGGAGCGACATCCCGGGCACGTGTTCTTGCCATGTTCTGCGAGCCATGCGTTCAAGCAGTATCGTCCGAATATATGACGGCAGGGAAGGATGACGGGGTCTTCACTTGTGCCATCAGAGTTGTATGCAGTTTTGCAGAGGGGGCATTCTTGATCGTGCTCATCTTGAGGAAGGTCATCCAGAGAGATTGTAGGTAGAGCCGTGACGAACTCTGAGCCTAGGGCAAGGGACATGGTGCTTCATGGACAGTGGTATTGAGGGCTAAGATTTGTGGATGGTCTAGGAAGATGGGATCGAGAAGAAGACTTTGAACTATCCCCGATCTTTATCCATTGTCGAACATCTTGCAATGGCAGATAGAGATCCATTGTCGAAGATGTTGAAGGTTACCTGGACAGGAACTCGAGGTGTTGACATTCCGACAAAGAGAACATTCAATACTGGACAATTGAGAAGTGTTGAAACTCAACATCAGGCACATTTGCAACTTGGCTGTGACAATCGAAAACCATGAAAAATGGTCCCGAACACCATCACCATGTACCCTTCGTACCCCAGAAGAAACTTTTAGCACCAGACCATCGAAATCCTACTTCCTACGCGACCCAAATCTTAGATAAGGAAGAGAAGACCTTCTAATCACATGACTATCTACATATTGGCTACAAGACACGAATTGCGTATTCCATCATGTGGACGAAATAGACTCATTATATACCAGGAACACGACAAGTAGAAAATCAATCAAGGTTTGCAGAGTAAGATCATGTGTTGTCCCTGTGGTTCATTGCTCAAAGCGAAGACGTGTTACTGTATAAAAACAATGTGACCATTTAACCAAACCAGATAATGCCGCCGCCGCGAGGGTCACCGTCGATTTCGACGTAAGTAGTACTCTATCATTGATTTCACACATGGCTCAGCTACAGGAACGACAGGAACGGTAAGAAAAGTAGATTGCTGCAATGGATGCACCTCGAGATCTAATATTTGGTCAACCTGAAAGATTGGGACGCCTCGATGGCACTGCGGAAGGCCTTGAAGTATGGGAAAGAGCACAGCGATATGAGTTATGCATGCAGTAATGCTTGTATGACTACGTTCATTGAATGCGAGTGTGGACAGTGGAAAGAACCTTAAAGGGTAATTTTACCTAGTTTAGCAACTTTCGGCGCATCGCATCGCATCGCATCGCATTCCTAGTTCAAACTATTAGCGTGTGCAGAAAGCTGTGATCCTTGGCATCGCAATTGTCGCGCCCCCCCTCACATTTACTATTGAATCCAGACATTCTCGATGTCATTAACGCTTTCGCTTTAGAAAAATTAATTAAACAAATAAATATGAAGCTATTCAGATCTAGTACACTGCTGACATTCTTTTAGCCCTTTCTCATCTTCGAAGTCATCATGCCGTCGTCACGTCGAAGTCAGAATCTATCTCTAAAGAATTCACTCATCTTCTTAAGCATCTTATTAAGATTAAAGAAACCTTCTGATAAAGTTAAAGCAGCTAAAGCAGACGCTGTTCATAAAGCCAAAGCTGACGTCGCTGCTAGAATCATTATAGATGCTGCTATTAAAGCAAACACTGTTAAAGTAAACACAGCAAACGCTGCTATTAAAGTTAATTATCTTCGTAATTTTAAGAAACATATCATTAATAACTTTAAAGCAGCGAAGAAAACACGCGAGACTCACGTCGTTAAGTTTCAGCGACGAATAAATATTACAGAGCGTGTTAAAGTTTAAATAATATAAGAAAAAAGAACTCGATCTGCAAAAATTATTTAATTTAATAAAGAAAAGACTTTACGTCGTCGTAAAAAAAAAGAGAAACTAAAAATAACGTCGATGAACTTCTTACTTCGAATATTAAAATTATAAAATTAAAGAATTAAATTATTAATTTAACGTTTAAGATTTTCGTCTGTCTTCGAGTTAATAAACGACTTAAATAATTAACTTTTATAAAAACTTAAATTAATAATTTCTTTAATATATGAAACTTTAAGTAATTATTAAAGAATGTAATTAATAAAAAAGATAATCATAATAAAAAATGAAAGATTACTCATTAAATAATAATCATTTAAGCTTTTTAATTAAAGATTACTCGAAAGTTATAATTCATTAATAATTTCATTAAAGTAAAATAAAATAAAATGTTAAAAGTTATTATTTTAAAGAACGTCATTAAATATAATATAAGAATAAAGCTTTAAGTTAAATTCTTAAAGAAAAAGAATTCTTTAAAGCGATCTTTAAATGTTTTATTATTTAATTCTTTAAGGTTTTCGTCGCTTAAAGCACGAAATCCTCGCATTAATAAATTACTTAATCATATACGTATACGAGTTAATTATTTAATTACAGTTAATAATTTTAATCGTAAGTTACTTTATCGTTAATAATACATTAATAAAGCGTGTTAAAACTTTAATGATTAATGTTTCGTTAACTTTATAAATAAGCACTTTAATATAAATCATACTTAATAGTCGCTCTGAAACAAAGTCATCGTTATTAATAATGATGACGTTATTATTAAAAGATTTTTTATCTTTTTTTATCGCTTTTAAATCGACTTATAAGAAAAGATAACTCAGAACTCTTAACGATTACTGACGTGTCAGAAAAAGCTGAAGACACGAATAAATAAAGAAGAAACGAAGAACTTTATAAGTAAATTTATGAGATTTAACGAATAATAAATAAAAATGCGTTTAGTCGAGATTATAATTAATTAAATGAAAAGAATAACGTCTCGTTAAAGATTTTCTTTATCTTCTTTATTTTCTTTATTTTCTTTAATTTCTTTAATTTCTTTATTTTCTTAATAATCTTCGTAGCAGTAATAATCGTCGTTCGTTAATAGCTCGTATTTTATATATTAATCGACATCGTATTTATAATAACAGCAGTTAATCTTATAATAAAAAGCTTCTTCTTTATTCTTTTCGTTAATATTATTCTTATTTTTCGCTTTATCGTCTTAATCATCGCGCTTAAATCTTATTAAATTATTTAAAGAGAAGAAAGTAATGATTAAACAGATCTTTTTATGAAAGATAGCTCGAATAACACGTTAAGCAGCGAAGAATAAAATAGCTAAAGTAAGACGACTTGTTAATAATTAAATATGAAGCATTAATAACTTAAAAGAGATATTAAATATTACATCATTTATATATCGAATAATCATACAGTTAAAAGTTTCAGATGAAATGATTAAAAGCTTTAAAAATAATCTTAAAATCTTTAAGTCTTAATGACGTTAAGCAAAGAATCTTTTATATATAGAATAAGCTTAGATTTAAATAGAATTAAAAATTATGCTATTCGTTTTTAGTTCTTTTTTTAATGCTTTAATATTAGTCTTAAATATATAATCATCGACTTTATGCTTAAAATGCTGCTTTAAAAATTAATTACAGCGACTTTTAGCTACTACATAATGCAGAAACTCATTAAAGAAGTTATTAAAGCTGAGTTATATTTCGTAAAAGTGTTTTCTAATTTAAATCTTTAAAACATTAAAATTAAGCTTAATGAGATTAAAATTTAACGAATATGAAAGTAAATATCGTATCTTACATTCGTGTAAGATAATGAGTTTTTTAATACGAGCGTTATAATGTATGCTAACGTTATTCATAATGATTACATTTCGAGCTGTTAAAAAAACGTTACAATGAGATAATAACTCATTTAATATATTATATTCATTAAAAATAAGCTTCGTTATTAAATTAATCTTTACGAATATTAATATAGAGTAAATAATCATTAATTATATACGCTGAAAGAACGCTTTAAAAATGCTCTTTCTTTTTAAAGACTTAATAGCGAGCTAACTCATTAATTAATGCATAAACTTAATGACGTCATTTTATAATCTCGTTAAAGAAAGTCTCGTTAACGAAAATAAGCTGCTTAATAATTAAACGAAGTAAATTAACGACTTAATTTAATCGCAGCTTATCGTTCTGTTTAATGCTTACACGCTGATTCTTTTTATTACTTCAGCTTTTCTTTTTTAAAATTCTAAATATCGTGAATTTATGAACATGTATATCTTATTTCTGTTATAAAAATTACATCATTTCTTTTTGCATGACTTATGATTATTGCTTTAAATATATAATTAAAGAGTCTTTAGCGACTGAACAGATCTTTTAAAAAGCGTTCTTCAAACGAAACTGAGATTTAAAGAAAGAATTATACATGAAGAAATTCTTTTACATAGTATAAACGATATTACGATGACAGTGAATTTTTTTAACGATGACGAAAAAAGTTTAATGTAATAATAAAAAACGTAGTATTCTCGAGCGAAGAGTCGAAGTCAGTTAATCTGTCATAGTTAAAAGAATGTCAGCAGTATACTAGATTTAAATAGCTTCATATTTATTTATTTAATTAATTTTTTTTAAGCGAAAGCGTTAATGGCACTGAGAATGTCTGAATTAATGTGAAGGGGGGCGCGACAATAGCGTGTGCAGAAAGCTGTGAAATTCTTAACATCGTAATTATCGCGTTCTTTCTTATCTTTAACGTTTATTATTGCATTAAAAACAGGCTTAAATAAATGAAAATGAAGCTATTCATACACTATTAATTAAATTCTATAGTATTAGCTTTAAGATCTCTTTTTAAGGCTTTAATATTAGCTTTAAAGATATAATCTTCGACGCTATGCTTAAAATACTGTCTCGAAAATCTATTATATCTGCTTCTTTTAACAGCGTAATGAAGAAATTCATTAAAAGTGTCTTTAAAATGAGATCATATCTTCTTAAAATGTCGTATAACTCAGATCTTTAACACACTGAAACTGAGCTTAATGAGATTAAAGTTTAAAGAGTATAATGATAAATATCGTATCTCATATTCGTATAAGATAATGAGTTTCTTAATACGAGCGTTACAGTGTATGCTAACGTTATTCATGATGATTACATTTTTCGAAGTTAAAAAAAGATTATAAAAAGATAACAGTTCATTTATTAATCATTAAAAGAAAGCTTCGTCGTTAAATTAATCTTTACAAATATTAATATAAAATAAATAATCATTTATCGTATAAATTGAAAGAACACTTTAATAATGCTCTCTTTTTCTAGAAACTTAATAACGAGTTAACTCATTAACTGATGCATAAGCTTAATGACGTCATCTCGTAATCTCGTTAAACAGAATCTCATTAACGAAAACAAGCTGCTCAGCAGTTAAGCGAAACAGATCTGTAACTTAGTTTAATCGTAATTCATCATTCTGTCTAATGCTCACACGCTGTTTCTTTTTATTACTTCAGTTTCTCTTCTTCAGAATTCTTAATATCGTGAATTTATGAACATGTATATCTCATTTCTTTCATAAAAATCACATCATCTCTTTCTGCATGACTCATGATTGTTGCTTTAAATATGTAATTAGAAAGTTTTTAGCGGCTAAAAAGATCTTTCGAGAGACGTTCTTCGAACGAAACTGAGATTTAAAGAAAGAGTCATACATAAAAAGATTCGTCTGAAATCTATAAACGATATCGAAGTGACAGTGAACCTCTTAAGCGATAGCTTTAAGACATCAGTGAAGTAACAGAAGTCGTAATATTCTGAAGCGAAGAGCAGAGACTAAAGGGCCGATCATAGCTGCTGAAAACACGTCAGTATAAGCGAAGAAGTCTGAACATTCATTTTCATCTATTAGCTGTTGTTTTGATGCGATAATAAATGTTAAGAGATTAAAATGTCGAAATGTTTATACAAATTTAATGAGGGGACGCGACAATTGCGATGCCAAGGATTCGAAAGCTTTCTGCACACGCTAATAATAGCGGCTCGGGTATTCATCAACGTCAGTGCTCACAAGGTAGTGAGCTAGGTATCAAGAGCTGCCGTGTGAATCGGCTCATTTACCTATTGCTCGGCTTTAAGCTTATCAGCACGGCTCCTCGCCATTCATCGCATCGCAAGGCGTCTGCAATCCTACGGTTGCAGACTAGGCTAATTGGTCCCTAAGGCATTCTGTCTGTGATATTCGACTTTCTTTCGTGCTCTGGGCTTCCTTGCAAGATGAAGGCCATTGTTCTCCAGCTTTGGATTTCCCGGCTCACTACAGCCTCATTGAGTCCTCCTGACTCTATATATTCCGCGTGTCCTCCAACATCTCTTCGTCTTCTTATTCTTACAATCTTTTATATGGCTTGCAATACACTCTGTGCTCTCCCTCTGTACTACTCTCTCCCTCTGCTGGTCTGCCTTTTCGTTCTTATACCTAAGCTTGTAGCGCTATTCTTTGTATCTCTCCAACAATCTCCCCTACTTCAAAGAAATATATCCTACATATCCTAATGGGCTTGGTCAGCAATGGGCTGGCGCCCGCCTGCCCATCGTTGCCGACCCCATTGCATGGCAAGTTATCTAAGCTGGCAAAATACCAGGATCACGATGCTAAGGGCGTATGGTAATGCGCTAATGGATCTGGGGGCCTCGATCAGGAGCAAGACGCGAGCGACTGCTGATGAGACGTTGGCTACGATGAGTTTATTGGCGACCTACGAGGTATGTTATCTCTTTTCTATTTCTCGAGTTGTTTCGCTTCAGGTATCTTGCACTTCATGGAGCATATCCAGCTTGTCGCTTCCGTATTTGGTATTCAAGCATTTCCATAGTACTTACCCATCAGATGATTGCCGGCGAACGACCCTTTGGCGAGATACTTCACGCGCACTTTCGCGGCCAATCCGCAATTCTCAAAATGCGCGGCGCCATCCAACTTTCTTCTCCTGGCGGACGTAGTCTCTTCGCTTCCGCCAACAGGATGCTACTACGGAGAGACCTTGCGAGTCGAAAACGGCCAACGCTTGGCATGGCTGATTGGCCGCCCAGGGTGTACTCCAGCTAACTCGGAGAAATCTCTGCTCGGTTGACTGTTCGCGTCGCTGACATTTGTGGACGTGTAAGAGAGCTGACGGAGGTGGCGGTGGAAGATAGAAGTGAAACGTGGGCGGAGAGATTGAGAGCAGTGGTTCGCAATGCATCAGATGCAGATCAAGACGTGCAACGCACCATCGATGATGCGCCGGAGGATTGGCGATGCCGGTCAATGCCAATACGGTCGCCAAGTCCTTCCGTTTCTGGTTCCTCTTCAGGTTCCACCGTTCAATACTCCGATCTTCGATCTTCCTGTCCGCTCTCTGTTTTCTTCTCCACTGGCGTCACGGAACTTACAGACAGTACCGAAAACGACGGATACCACGCGCTAACCCCCTCATATCCCATGCGCATCGACACATACCCAACCTCAGTCGTCGCCATCCTATGGAACACCTTCCAATGCGTTTGTCTCCACCTCCTCATCACACTCCAAGAACTCTCTCTCTTCCTCCGAAAACCCCCCATCCCTCCTCCCCTCCCCGGGCGCTGTACGCGCGACCCTATTTGCCACCATCAACGACATCTGCGCATCCGTGCCCTTTCTACTTGTCGACATCGACGCGACCGACACCCTTCGTCTACTCAGCACTGCTGCTGGCGACCGGGGAAAGATTTCGAACGGTATTGTTCTACTGTGGTGCTTGCACAAAGAATGCCGCGTACCTGATTTTGGCGCTGGGCTGAAGGCGTGGGTTGTGGATGTGCTGGAGCGCATTGGGACTAAGGGGGAGAAAAGGCAGGCGCTCAATATAAGTCGTATGCATCCGAGAACTTTATAGAGCGATGTCTCTTGTTAAGGAGCAGTTGTAGCCGACAACAAGGTCTCATGAGCACCGCATACACTTTGTTGATCACCAAAATCTTCCAGCACAGTCACAACTCGTATGCTACTCCATCCTCTGGCGTTTGTCAGAACGACTGATCAACAATCTTTAATCATCTTCAAGTCCTAGGACTGTTTGATACGACAAGGCTTCTAGCCCAAATCCTCAATTCAATTTACGTTCTTCTCAGCCTTTCATCGCAAATGCTGATCCTTATGTTACAGGCCGAACGCACCAGCGGCAGGACCTGAGCCATTCCTATCTGTCCATGTGACGACTCACCCCGTACGCTATCTTCCCCCCTTGTTTTATTCGATGCACCTTCTTCGCCAGACCAACATCCACATACACTCTTGCCATTCAAATCAGCCATTCTCCATTTCGGGAGAAGAGAAAGAAAAAGAAGAGCCGAGTGCTTGTAGGAGCGATAAAGATAAAAAGGCCCGACAAAAAAAACCTAATCTTCTCCAGACTGCAATCGACAGCGAGACCTCCTATCCCTATCTCTTTTGAGTCTTTGTAGCCGCGAGCTTAAAAGAGTCGCCTCCATCACAACCCGTACAAGACTCGAATCCGCGGGAAAAAAAATTGGAATTGTAGAACGAAAAGATATCAGCCCCTCTCAATTTCCCCCTTGCTGGTAACTAACCGAATTCGCCTAAACACTCGTTTCTTGCATACGTGCGATTTGCTCCCTCTATTTGATCTTTTTCTTTTGGGAAGCAAATCCCGTAAACCCGGGTCTCCTACACGCAGTACAATTTACCCACATGATGACCAAATTTCAACTATTTAATCTTTAAAATATTCATGAGATGTGTTTGGAAATGGATGAACCGATGAGAAGTTGTATACCCTAAAAGCGTTGCCTAGGCATCACCTCAGGCGCACACTTACGCACACACACTTCTTATAGATGTTTACTATGGTGGTTGGGCCCGCCTAGAAAACCCTAGAGACCCGCCCTAGGCCCAAATGGCGGCGAAGGTAGCTTCAGGGGGCCAAGCACCCCCCGTATCTATGCGACTGAGGCTATGAAGTATAGAAACAAATAGCCAAAAGAAGTGGGTGAGAGGGAACAGAATCTAGCAATTGATCCTGCGGGATGCAGGCCCAAAACCTGAAGGGAACCCTCCATTTATACCCTAAATCTCGGGCTCTCCGGGTCTTGACATTGCCAAGACCCTCCCTGACCCTGGGTTGCCCAGTCAAGCTGGCGCGGCAAAAAAAGACGACGACGTAACGTAGATGGGCACATATTTTACTAACAGCGAGAATAGTTGCGAACCTTTTATTAAACACACGTAGCCAACCCGAGATCATAAGGACAAATGTGACGATTAACACCCAGAGAGGGCCCATCGTGGCATACCGCTTGCTGACGACAAAAGCGCCGATGATCATGTAACCGAGAAGGAATCCGAGGGGGTTATTTGAGGGAAGACGAAGTGCTTTCAAATATACGATGCAAGAGTAATTCCTCTGAGAGCAGTATATCTGGTTTGCATTCCAGATGTTTGCATTGATTTGCGGAAAGAGTACGATATCTTTCCCCCCCAAAAAGTGGCCTAGCGGGTTAGATCCCTTACTACTCATTTCAATCCTTGCTCATGCTGTTTGTCACTGCCTGGCCTAACGTGGGACTAGGATTCGACGGTACTTGAGGGCCTTCCGCCAGCAGCGCCTATTCATCGAGCCAGTTGGACTGGGGGTTATCGACAAGTGCTTGTTGGAGGGGGGATCACTACCTGTTTAGGTAGTAGTTGCCAAGGAAACCCCTGAGCAGGAGAATCTGTACTATATAGGGCCAATTGCTTACCTGTTTTCACAGCGATCCTGTTCGTTTGGATTTCCTCAGAAACATCGTTTTTTTCACTCATTGTCTCACACTTCATGTACTCAGTCGCTAAGATAGAGGGAGTTTCTTAACGCTTCTGAGCAGCTTTCAAAGCATGAGCAGGCCTAAAAGAGCCTAGAGCACATGCTTAGGAGGCTGCCTGGAGGTGCTGAGTATGCTCAAACACTAGAACTACAAATACAAAACGATGCCGAAAGTCGATAGACAGTCATGACTGCGAAACCGTCAGGTGTAGGGCAGAACTCGGTTTTTGTACGAGAAATCTCGGCGAGGCACGCTTCTGGGTTATCAGTAGGGAGAGCAGCAAGCAGACCGAAGCGCGAAGGATGTTGCTGAACTATAGAAATGCCATAATCGTTTGCAGCCCGCAAAGCCGGCACATTTGGTGGGATATGAGAAAGCATCTGCATCCCAATGCCAGCACGGTCGAGGTAGGCTAGCGTCGAGCTACAATCCCAAGTCCATGGCTCAGACAAAAGGAACTGCTTTTCACGTAGGGCATGGAACATTTGCATCACCTTCTCGGGAGTTTGAGGCGGGACGAAATGCCCATGGATGTCGACCCAGCCCGATGGTTTCATACTGAGGATATGGTAGGATAGCCTATGGGAAGGAATCGGACATGGAATTTCGAGAAAAAGATGGTATCCGTGCTGAGCGAAATGTGCGAACACGTGAGCGGACGAGAAGAGTTCACAATACGACAAAGTTACCGCCTTAGTATATACGATATCTTAGTATCGAGGACTGCTTGGGTCAAAACATAAGGGTTCAGTTGCATTGCAGCTGCCTTGATGTTGCCCATTGAGGAAAACAGGATAGATATCGACGCGATGAGTTCATCCCCTCGGTCTTATCTATTTCCGTTATATCCGCGTAGATGCTTTACTATGTATGTCGTACATCGTCCATCTCAATCCATGTAGCTCGATACATGCATTGTTGAAGCATAGGAGCAATAGGAGCAATAGTGGGAGTAGGAGTGGTAGTGGAAGCGGTGATTACTTATCCGATTGAGTTCGCTTGGTTCGGAACACGAAAATACAGATTGTATCCTACATCAAGCAATATCAGATTTACACTTCAACATACATGCAGGCAGACATGCACGCTCACTGTTAGCTGTTCCATTCAGTACTTTCCTGATTACCCAAGCCTGAAGCTATAGATGTTGGTCGCTAATGCGCCCCCCCCCAAATTTACTATTGAATCCAGACATTCTCGGTGCCATCAACGCTTTCGCTTTAGAAAAATAAATCAAACA
>JAABUO010005383.1_pt1 | contig 14895 bp, 23 predicted proteins | sample 5559291 | NCBI WGS metagenome assembly JAABUO01 (sample SAMN10711878, study PRJNA513372) | rock metagenome | isolation source: Antarctica rocks | place: Antarctica: Victoria Land, Finger Mt sud
CATCAACCGCACCGGCGACACGCTGCAGAACCTGTGCCTGGAGCTGGCCACCATGGGCGACCTCAAGCTCGTGGAGCGGCCGCAGAACTACACGCTGGGCCCGGGCGCCACGCGGACCGTACGGTGCGCGGCGCCTCCTGCGGGCCCGGTACCGGCGGAGGCGAGCGCAGGCCAGCAGGCCGCCGCGCCAGGGCGCAAGCCGTGGGCGCCGCCGGCAGCACGCGCTGCGCCCGGGCGTGAGCATAAGGTTATCGTAACTTGATATAGGTTTAGCTACATTATGCTGCGCCTACCCTACATAACGCTGCGCTCGGGCGCAAGCAGGGGGCGGGCTTCGCGCGCGCAGGGCCAACATCAAGGTGTCGTCCACGGAGACGGGCGCCATCTTCGGCAACGTCGTGTACGAGGCCACCGGCGCGTCCGAGCGCAGCGTGGCGCGCCCCCGCCCCCGCGCCCGCTCGATGGCCGAGAAATGCTTGCCGGGCTTGCCGGCAGAGAGACGCTCGTCGGGCTCGGTGCATTGCTGTGCTGGGGATGCCCCCGGCTGTGCAGCGCGCTGTGCAAGATTTGCAGCGTCCCATCGGTTTCGTCCCCGAGCCTGCAACGGGTGGCCGCTTCCAGGGGCATGCCGGGGCGCGGTCGGGCAGCCCGGCAGCCGTGCTGGCAAGCGCGAGAGCCACTGAATTTGGCACCTGGCTTTGATCGGCACACCTCGCAGGCCTGGCTCGACCCGCCCCCCTTGCAGTGCACGCGCAGGCGCGGCGACTGCGGGGTGCCCGGCGTCGCGCGCCCGCCGTGCGGAACCCCGCACTGACGCGGCGAGCGCGCGCGGCCGCAGGTGGTGCTCAACGACATCCACATCGACATCATGGACTACATCGCGCCGGCCACGTGCGCGGACGTGCAGTTCCGCTCCATGTGGGCCGAGTTCGAGTGGGAGAACAAGGCGCGCGCGCGCCCTAACCCTAGCTCGCGCGAACCTGCGGAGCTGCCGCGCCTGGTTGGTGGGGCGGCGCCGCTGTCACTGGCTGCGAGCAAGCAGGGCTCCGCTGCAACAGGGTCAAGAGGGAGTGCCTCCGGCAGCGAGGGCGCTTGCCCGTCGGCATCGGTTGCCGGCACAGCCGTCATTCTCAATGCTTGGCGCCTCTGATTGTCTTCCATGCGAGCCGCGGCCAGCCCCCTCGTGCTGACGGTCCGCCTCTGGCAGTGCCGGCTGGCAGATATGCGTAACAATCGGAACGGAGCCTTTGTGGCTGCGAGCACATCACATTGCCTGCGCTGCCCCGTGTGCCCAGCTGGCAGGTTTTTTTACCTTCTGAGGGTAACCTGACGATATACCCTGCGCGCGCGCGGCCAGGTCGCGGTGAACACGGTGATCACGGACGTCAACGCGTTCCTGGATCACATCGTGGCGGCGACCAACATGCGCTGCCTGACGCCGCCGAGCGCGCTGACGGGCGCGTGCGGCTTCCTGGCGGCCAACCTGTATGCGAAGTCCGTGTTCGGCGAGGACGCGCTCGTCAACGTCAGCATCGAGCAGGGCGCCGACGGCCGCCTGGCCGGCTTCATCCGCATCCGGCGCGGCCCCGCCCCTGCACCCGCCTTCTCACCCCCCACGGCCTCCGTGGGGCGGCCGCAGCAGTGCTGTCGTGTGGGGCGCGCTGCGCGCGGGTTGTCATGCGTACGCTTCGACGTGCACCGGGCGCCCCTGGCCGGGGCATGCGCAGCTTGGGCCGTCCAGTCAGCCCTGGCGCGAACGGTCCTCGAGCAGTGCGTGGCACGCCGGGCGGCCCTGCATGCGCGCGCATGCACCCATGCCAGACAGGGCACGGCCTGGCAGCGCTCTGAGCGGTGGGCGCGCGCGCGGCAGGTCGAAGACGCAGGGCATCGCGCTGTCACTGGGCGACAAGCTCATCCTGAAGCAGAAGGGCTGAAGCGCGTTCGCGCATGACTGTGTCTGCAAAGTGGGGGCGGGGCGCGTTGGGTGAGGGTCGTGTAGCATCAGGTCTTCTGCCTTTCGGCGTGTTCGGTCTGCAGCTCCAGTCAAAGAAGGGCGTGTTGACTTGCAGCTCCAGGCAAATTTCAGTGATTTGCATAGGGGCTGTGGCCACGCTGCCTAGCGCAGCCGTAGCTCCGCAACCCGCGTCATACACCTGGAGGGCAGCTCTTCACAGTCAGCCCCATACAGTTTCGCCCCAACACATGCCATGCTGCTTGCACATGCTGTCCCGCAGCATGAGTCAGCTGACAGCTGCCTTTACACCACGCAATGTTGATTCTGCACAGGGCACTGATAGCCCTCTCGCCAGGTAATTGGGCCCGCCTCAGTCCGACTGCAGATCAGATTGAATCGAGCACAGACGTGCCAGCGCTACCGCGAATATGCCAGGTGTGAAGTGAGCTGGCGCGCAGCAGGGTTCAGCATCAAGGACGTGGCGCAGGCTGCATTGCAATGGACTCGTGGGGCCTGAAGCGATGCACTGCGAACACAATCAGCGCACATGCCTGTTTGCTGCCCGGGACAAGCCTGGCAGTCTCAAGTTATGCGCCATGCGGACAACCCTGCAGGAGGGGACCGCCTGCAGGGCTCAACAGAATGCGCTTGACCTAGGACTAGCCTCACGGCCGACAGGAGCGCTAACTTCACGGTCATGAACAACCCTCCCTCGCCTGCAGGCGGCGCGACGAGCGCGTCGCGCGCGGCACCGTGCACGGCGCGCACGGGCTGTCGCCCGGCGGCTTGGCGGCCGGCGTCGCAGCGCGCCGGCGCGTCGCGCGGGTCTGCACCCCTGCGCACAGCAGCCGCGCCCTGTGCTTGCAGGGCATTGTTGTTCCAGGGTCCAGACGGAGGCCGCATGCCCTCACGCATGCACGGCAGCGACGTGCATGCAAGCACGGCGCAGAACATGAGCCAGCCATGCCGGTGTCGCTGGCACTGCCAGAGGCAACGCTGTAGACGGTGTGAGTTATAGTCAAACGCGCATCGAGCTTGCATGCGCACCGCCGCCGCTCGCCTCGGCGCGCTTGGTAGGGGTGATCTGCACGGCAGCCGGCGGCGCGGCAGCGGCGCCGTCGCCGCAAGCCAGTTGCTCGGCTGCGCCCGCCGCGCCGTGTGCAGCCACGTTGCCCGGGGCGGCGGCCTCAGTGTCGGACGAGCCGCAGCGGTCCGGAGCCGCGCCCGGCAACGGCCGCGGCGTCGACGGCCCCTCCGCGCAAGGCTTCAGGCTAGGGTCTGGCCGGCCGGCAGGGTCCGTCGGCGACCCCCGGCACGCGGGCGTTGCGCTCTGCTCGCCAAACGTCTCCCCAGCCTCCGCCGAATCAGGCGCGGGCGGGGTCGCCTCCTCCGCAGCGTCGGCCTCGGCCTTGGCGGCCGGGGCGTGCGCTGCGCGGGCGGCGCTCGCGGACAGCACAACATCCACCGCTGCATCGGCGGGCGTGCCTGGCGCAGCGGGCGCGCGCGCGGTCGCTGTCACGGTCACAGCGGCGTCGGCCGGCGCGGGCGCCGCGGCGGCCGCGCCGCCCCCGCACGCCTGCCGCCGCTGCAGCAGCTGCGCCTGCGCGAACACATCACTGTGTGGTTGGAGCATGCGGGCTGACTCTACGCGTCAGCACCACGGCTGTGGAGATTCCTTGCTCTAGCTATAGAGAGAGATGGTGCTGCCGCACAGTCGGCCATCGAGGCAGCATGCCAGGACCCGCGCAAGAGCCCAAGCATCATCCTTGTACCTGGACACAGCCGTGTCTGGCAGCAACAGCCACGCTCGCCACTGATTGCGCCATGTCACCAAGCACTTGTTTGAGCGGATCATCATCAAAGCGTTGCTTTGCGCCAGACCCAGGGCAGCAGAACAGGGCCGGCGTGCGTTTGAGCGCGCGCCTGCACATAGTGCCCCACCGACGCGAAGCCCTTGCCCTGCGCCTCGAAAATGGCGATGCCAGTCGGCTTGAGACCGCGCCGGGTCATACATATGCTGGAGTTGCAGATCCAGGCCTCGTCCTGCGAGCGCGCTCAAAACGGGCGCTGCAGAGGCACGCACACTCGGTTAAGCAATTGGGCATCATGCGCTCGGGAGACCCATGTTGCGGGCAGAGCGCAGGCGTTTGCTGCATGCTGATGCATGCGCACTTGTGTCCGGCCACGACTTGATCAATGCACCTGGGTAGGGAGTATGTGCTAGGGGCTATCCCTAGCCCATGAGAGTCAGCCTGCCAGCATGCAGCACGGCTGCAAAAGTGATCACCCCTGCCGACCTGCCTGCCCTGGGCAACAGCGCGGTGCCCGCACCGGGAAGTCCGCCTCATAGCAGTGCGGGCACAGCCAGGCGCCGGCGGCCATGGCGGCGCGCACGTCCTCGAGCCGCTGCCCGTAGCGCACGCTCAGGCACGCGCGGCAGAAGCGGCCCGTCGCGCTGCCGCAGCGGCTGCACTCGGACTTGCCTGCGCGGCCGCGCCGCCTCAGCTTTGCAGCGCCCGTGGCGGCAACATTTTGCTTGTTCTGCCTCCCGCTGGCTGGGCATGCGTCGCTGTTTCACTGCACCAGGGAACTGCTGCGGCATCAAGCTCGGAGGCGAAACGGCTTACCTCTTTAATGCGATGCCGTTGTGCGCACAGCAGTGCCCACATTGCCTGTGCGATTGGGACAGAGGAGGGTCCCGCACCCTGGCAGGGCAAGGAGGGGTCGCGCGTGCTGCACCGCTTGCAGTCGGGCTCGCCGCAGAGCTTCTTCTGCCGGCAGAAGTGGCAGCAAACGCCTGCCGCGGCCACACACAACTGTTTCCACCAATTGTTTGGTCAAGTTCTGTCCCAGGTGACTGCGGCAGCGGCGCAGCATGTGATGAAGATGATCAGTGGAGATCTTGTGCTGCACAGGTTCCAGGTGTGCAAGCGCTGTCTGCCTGGCACTCGGTGTGCTGTCAAGTGTCGGGCATCGAAGAGGCCGAGCAAAAGCACACGCGCTGGGCACCGCACCCGCCACGGAGTCGTAGATGCTGCCGCGGCTCTGGCTGTTGCAGCGGCGCGCGCTCACAAACGCCGTCCAGCGCCGGTCCTGCTCAGAGGCTACCACGCCCTTGGGCAGCGCGATGCGCCCTGCACGCAGCTGGGCTGTTTTACCTAAAAGAAAATTTGTGCGGGTATTCTGTGACAGCAGCAAGCTTGTATCAAGGAACCATCGCATCACAACCACAGCCAGGCTGCAAGCTGCGGGTCCCACGCCGTCTCCGCTCTCCGCGCCGTCCACATAGTCGTCCGCCAGCCCGTCCTTGAACTCGGGCGCGGCCTTGGCCAGGCGCGCCGACGTGCGCGCGGGCGTGACCGGGCACGACGTTGCCTGCCGCGCAGCGGTATTTTGACGCAGATACAACAACTGCATGTGACCGACATGGGGGCACCTTTGGTGGCCCATCCGCCAAGCACGGATGCCTGGGCCCCCAGCAGACCAACGCAGGCAGCGCGGTGCCCCCTTTATCTTGCCAGTGCATGCACCATCGCCTGTGAGCACTGTCAGCATCCCCCTGCACCCTCAGCCATGCTTGCAAGGGCATGCACCATCAGCAGCAGTGCCGCACCTTCCTGAGCGTGCGGCCCTTCTGGGCCTTGAAGCACAGCTTGGCCTGCAGCAGCGCGGCGTCCTGCCTGATGCCCAGCTCCTCTGCATGCTGCCGCGGACTGTCAGTTTGTTTCCCGCCGATTTGTTACTGGGGCCAGTGGCCCAGGGGTCCTCCATCTTGTACACTACTTTGCCTTGCCCATCAGCTTGTTCAGCAGCACGGGCGCACCCAGCCGCGTCTGGTTTGCTAAGATGCGCCGGGCGCGCTCCTGCTCATACTCGCTCAGCTGCTCCATACCGTGATGGTTTCTGCAGTGCGCCTGGTGCGGCAGGCGCGGCAGGTCAGCACGTGCCGCGTATTGGGCTGTTCATGGCGGGAGTGAGCGCTGAAGCATGAACAGGGGGCCCTCCCCAAGGAGCTTGATGGAGGTGATGGATTCCAACGGTCTCCCCCTTGCACCCGTAATCCCTACTCCTGACTGGCTAGGCTCCTCTCCGAGAGGCTGTCAAGCGTGCAAGAAGCAGAAGCAGGTCCCGACGGCCCCAGAGTTAACATCTTTCACGAATGCACACGCGATGACCAATGCAGACCCCGGGCGCCAGTGGCGTCCCGGCTGCCCTGTACACTGAGCTTGTGCAGCAGCTTGTGGTGCACCATGGCGCCGTGCCACACATTGAAATTATCTCTGAGCGCACCGGGTGCGATGCAGCTGTGCTGCCAAGCACATGCACTTCTTAAGCTTGTTGACCTGCCTAGCCCATTTTCACTACTGGCCACACTCAGGTTCTGAGGTGAGGTGGTCTGCAGGTTGCCCTTTGACAGCCTGGCCTGCATCCACTCCCAGGAGAGCCAGGTTGCGGCGATCGAGCCCCACCAGCGCGTCCGGGCTAGCTTGCCTTCAATTGCCTCCAGGCATGCGCACTTGCTCTCGCCTCTCGTCTGTACAGGCACCCTCACAGTCCTCGCCAGCAGTACCCCTACACCTGCAATGGTGCATACCTAGCAAAGTCATCTAAGCAATATAATATGGACCGGCCAGAGCCTGCACTCAACGGAGCCTTTTGCTGTACGCAAGCAGGTATGCGGGCGGCGGCGACCTGCTGGAGCTGGCGGCGGCCGCCGACTGCCCGCCCGTGCTGCTGCTGCGGCGCCTGCTGGAGGCCGCGCCGCTCGGCGTGCCCCGCGCGGTGCGCCTCGCCCGCGCACCCGGGGCCCGTCCCACGTGCTGGCACACAGGCGCCGAAGCAGACCAACCCCCGAACATCTGCAAACAGTCAGAGCGCCGCAATCTCCTCCTCGGTGAGAGCTGTCTTGGCCCTCGGCTGCCCCGCGCCAGGCGAGCGCCGCCCTCAGCTGAGCGGGCGCCCGCTCCGCAGCGCAGAAGGTGACGGAGGCGCTGCGGCGGCCTGCGCTGCTGCCGGCGCTCGCGCGCGCGGCGCGTCCCGACCCCGCCGCGCTGCCCGCCGCGCGGGCAGCCGGCGCGCCCAGCGCGGCGCGCGTTGGCGCGGCGGCGGCGGGCGCGCTGCTGCTGGAACGCGCGCGCGGGGACGTCGTGCGTGCGTGCCAGGAGGACCCCATCTTCTCGCCGCACGCGGACGCCGTGCGCCACGTCTCGGGTGCTCGCCGCGTGCCCCTCCGCCGCCGGAGTCACCTGCCCATGTGAGCGTGCCATTAGAGCTCCCGCGCCTCCTCTTGAAAACAGACCCACTGTAGGCCGTTGGAAATCCTCATAATTGATCACGAGGCTGGAGGCGCGTGCTTCGTAAAGGCTGGTGAGGGGCAACGTGGTGACCCGCTCGTGAGCGCCCGCGCGCGCGCAGGCCTGGAGGGCGAGGCGCTGCTGTGCGAGGGCCTGCGCGGGCGCGGCATCGCCTTCTGGCCGGAGCAGCAGCTGCGCGCGGAGGGCTTCTTCAAGACGCCCGACGTGAAGCTCCAGGCACGCCGGCCGCGCCTGCAAACGCCCGACGCGGCGCGGGCGCCGCCGCGCCCCCGCCACAAGATGACACCGCACGCATGCCTCGGCATGAGTGGGAACACGTTGCATGCCGGCCTGCTGACGGAGGCGTTGTGCCTCCTGAGCGGCCTGCTAGTACTGGTGAGCCCAACAATGCGGGTCTGCTGCATATCGAGCTCGGACGACCCGCTGGCACCTGGCTGCGCGCCTCACCTGCACGCGCGCGCTTGCGCAGGTGCCGATCATGGTGCACGGGCACGTCGTCAACTGGATTGACAGCAAGGCCACGTTCAGCAGCGCGCGCATGCACCTGTGCGCCCCCCTCCCTCACCCCCCTCCCGCCTAGTCGAGCCTTGTCGAGTCTGATTAAGTCTTTTGCCTGCCAGCATGCGCGAGCATGAAGTGTTGCACAGCGGTCAGCTCACCCATGGCCCTCACGGCGCCAGCTGCCAAACCGGGAGAGGCGTCCACTGTGCAGCGCCGCCCTTGGTCCCATCACAGCAGCGCAGCCCACACTGCAGCGTCCATACGTCCGCGCCGTCGCCAAAACGCAGCCGCCATGCCATGCTCCTCACGATGTCACCGCGGCCGCCCGCGCGGCGCAGGCAGCAGGCGGCCGAGCAGTACGACAAGTACGTCAACCGCTTCGGCCCGGGCGCGGTGGTGTACTGGTTCGGCCACGCGGGCGGTCTGGCCGCCGCCTGCCCGGGCGTGCTGCTGCTGGACGGCCTGCCCGCCGCGGAGCACGTAATGACGCTGCCCTGCCTGGCGCTCCCCGGCTAGCCGGCCATGGCGCCCGGGCGGTGGCCGCGCGGGCGATCCTGGCGCGCCGCTTGCCCAGGACGCCGTGGCCGCGCCCTGCCTAGAGCGCCTCAACTGAGAGGGTTGGGCTTTTCCCACCTTGTGGCACTGCTCTGCTGCGCGTTATGGGCATGCTCTGCTCACTGGCTAGCACCCAGCCGGTCTCAAGCTTCATTGGGTGTGAATATACCTGCCAGCTCGCGTTTGTGCGTCGAGACGGAGGCGGCAGGAATGTTTCTGACGCGCATACTTTCAGAGTGCTTGTCACTTCTTGAATTTCAATTGCATCTTGCGGCCTGTTGTTTGACAGTAGAAGGCACATCAGGCGCACGTGTGGCAACAAATGCGCAGTGGGCTGCTGACCATGAGTATTAAGCCAGCACCTGTGCCCACCCATGGCAGCACTGCTGCTGCTTGTCTTGCACATGGCCTGTGCAGAGTGCATGCCTGATAGCAGTGTGCTGCGTGCGGCGCACGTGGTGTCGAAGCGCCTCGGGGATGTGCAAGGGCTGGTCAGCCCTTGTGTGCGCTGTCACAGCTGCTAGCATTCCGCGCATTAGGCCCATCAGGTGCACGCATGCATTAGGCCCATCAGGTGCACGCATGCATTTCTACTGCTAGCTGCACTGGTGGCAGACCATGCATGGTGGCTTGTCTCGAGCCTGTAAGCAGGAGCGAGGGACGCACTGCTGCACCCTGAGCGCTTGCTCGCTGTGAGCGCGCGCACGCCCCTTCCGAGCGTGCAACCCAGGCCAGTCAGCGCCTTTGCACATGCGCCGCTCCTCACCAGCGCACACGCAGCGTCCGCCGGCCTGCCGATCGCGGCAGGCTGGCGCCGAAGCGCGCAAGCCCGGCTCAGTTCGCGAGGGGTGCGAGCCGCACGCGCTCTCAAGCGCGCAGCATGCTGCAGCGTCCGCAACCCAAACCCTAGCCCAGCTCGGTGCGCGGGAAGTGGCTGCCGAGCGCGCGCTTGCGCGCGCGCGCCACGTGCTCCAGCAGCCCGTGCGTGCCGAAGCGCTCCGCGACGGCCAGCGTCTCGCGGTCCGTGATCGGCTCCGTCAGCCTGGCGCACGCGCAGGCCCCCCCTCCGCTCGCAGGCTGCTCGGTAGCTGCCGCCAGCGCAGGGCGGGCGCATGGACACCAGGCATGCACGGCGCCGCCGACCTGGCGGCGCAGTCACAGCGCTCTACGCTGATAGTGCTTACGCGGCGCGAGGAGCCCTGCAGGCTGCAGCACAGGCGCCTGTGATGGAGGCAGCGGCAGGTGCCGGGCCGCCCGCCGCTGCCGGCGCGCTGGTCGCCACGCCCAGCCCACAAATCTATAAGCCGCGCTTGGTGGCGCGCGGCTTCTGCACAGCGCGGCGCGCAGCCTCGGCAGAGGCCGTGGCGCGCACGCCTAGCGCGGAGGCGCACGCGCTCGTGCTGCCGCAGTGGGGCACTTACACGTTGGACTTGCGGCATCGGGAGCTCAGCCTGTCCAAGGCAGACGTCAGCATGGTCAAAGAGGAGCGAGGTATGCAGCACAAGGCGCTGCTCACGGGGCCGCCCGCCGCGGCCGGCGCTCTGGTCGCCACGGTGGGCGGCATGGTGAGCAGCGTGCTGTGCTGCGTGGCCCGCTCCCCTTTCACCATCTGACCTCGGCCTTGGGCGAGGCTGAAGCCAAGCCACAGCAAGCCCAACGTGTAGGCGCCCCACTGCGGCAGCACGAGCGCGAGCGCCCCGCGCTAGGCGTGCGCGCCACGGCCTCTTTCACGGCTGCGCGCCACGTGCCTCCAGCACGCCTGCGCGGACGCAGCCGGGCAGGGGCGCGCCGGGCGGCCGGCGACACGAGCGCCTCGAGGTCCGCCGAAGGCGTCAGGCGCGGCACGAGCGCGCCGGGCTCGCGGCCGCGGTATGCGCGCTGGACGCGCGCCTCTATGTTGTCCAGCACCTCGCGGTACCTGCCGGGCATGTTCCCCGTCGGCGCGGCGCATGCCTGGTGCGCCCGCGCTGGCAGAGCAGCGCGGCGCTCCGCGCTTTTGCTACCCTGGCAGCGTCACCCCAGTCAGCGCTGCGTGTTAGTCCCTAGAAAGTGAATGCCACAGGGGCTGCCCAGAGGAGCTGCCGCGCGCCGGGCACGCCCTGCGGCTCTGCGCGCGGCCGCGCGGCGGGCCTGGAGCCGGCCGGGAGGCGCCGGCCGCCTGCCGGCAGGGCCGCCCCGGGCGCAGCAGCTTGGCCGGCCAGGAGCTACCCCCAGGCGCCCCGGGCGCAGCAGCCTGCCCCGCGGCGGGCGGGCGCGCGCACCGCGGCTCTGGGCGCAGCAGCTTGGCGGGCCAGGAGTCGGCCGGAAAGACGACGCCGGTGGCCTGCAGACCGAGCAGGTCGCGCCGCAGCGCGGCCAGCTGCTGCGTCTCCGCATGCGACAGCATGTTGCGCAGCGCCGCGCAGCCGGACAGCGCCGAGGACGCGCTGAACGCCTGCGCGCCGGCCGGGCCATGGGGCGCCGGGCGCGGGCGCCCGGAATGGATGCCTCGGCACACCACTGCCTGGTGTTATCAGGCGCTGAGCACCGGCGTGCCGGCCAGGCCTTGGCGCGCCAGGAGCCCGGGTGTCAAGGCGAGGACGCCATAGCACACCCCTGGCTACCAGTGTTAGCCGCTGAGCGCCTGCCACGCCCAAGGCGCCGTGCGCCGGGCCGGGTCTGAGACATGCATGGACCAGGGCCTAGAACATGCATGGACGGGGCGCTGGCCGGGCGGCGCGCCTTGTACCCGCAGTAGTACAGCGGCAGGTTGGGCACGGGCGTCGCCAGCAGCGGCAGCAGCGGGATGCACGCCAGGCCGTAGGTCCACTGCGCACGGCCGGCGCGCCCCGTGTCAGGCTCTGATGCCCCTTGCGCCGCTCGCGCCGCGCGCGGACCGATATGCCCCGCGCGCCGGTCAGGCAGCCCGTGCGCGCCCCGGGAGCGAGCCCATGCCGCCCGCTCCTGTGCTGGCTTGGGACCCAGCAAACTGGCTGCGACACACGCGCAGCGACGCATGCAAGACCCTGTCCATGCATGCAGCTCTCCCTGCGCGTGTTGAGAACAACAACCAGCTGCGCAGGCACCCTGCCGAGCCAGCCGCAAGGCTCTGGGTACCCGGGGGCGCACCAGGCGCCTGCGTATGCGGCCCTGCTGGTCCTTCAGGAGCAGACGCAGCCGCCGCCGCACCAGCCGCGCCTGGAAGGAGCTCTGCGTCGGGCCGCATGACAGCGTATCATCTCTGCATGTTGACACAGCAGCATGGTGCTGCTCACAGTCACTGCAAGCCTGTCTCGTCTCACGTCACAGTTAGGCGCATGGAGCTGCCAGTCAATTTTGCACCTGCCGTGTTGAATGGCCTCTACGCTGCACGAGCCTGAGCACGAGCCATCGAGCGCCCTGGCAGTGTCACAGCAGGAGTCGGGAGTGTGCGCCCAGCCGCGGAGACTGCGCGGCACTGCCGCCTGAGCTGGCCGCCTTTCCTGCCATGCGGGCGCCAAGCTTGGCAGCGCCTGCCGAATCCCCAGGACAGGGCAGGGCTGAGGTTCCCGGGGCCCGGCGGGCGGGGGCGGGTACCGGGAAGACGAGCTCCAGGCTGTCCGGCTCGGTCGGCACGCCCTTCAGGAAGGACTCCTCCGGGTCCTCCCGCGACAGCACGCCCTGCGCCAGCCTGCGCGCGCGCGGGCGCACGCCTGCAGGCTGACCATGGTGGCACGCTGATAACCATCTCCACCTTGTGCGTCATGTTGTTGCGCACCGGGTAGCCCGTCGCCAGCTGGATGCTGGTGGTGTACGAGTATTAGTTGCTGTGCGGGTGGAACAGCCACGTAATTCCGTCAGACAGCTTGTTGGCGAAGGTTTCAAAGGCGGCACCACTAAGGAGAAGCCTGACATTCTGACGGCGGCGTCAAGGAATATCAACAACATGTCTGACGGAGTTACGTGGCTGTTCCACCCGCACAGCAACGAGTACTCGTACACCACCAGCACCCAGCTGGCGACGGGCTACCCGGTGCGCAACAACATGACGCACAAGGTGGAGATGGTTATCAGCGAGGAGTCGACAAGCGCCCTGACGATTCACGATGCTATGTTTGCACAGTCTATGGGGCTGGAAGTGGACTACGGCCAGGTGCCGCGCTGCTCACGGCGGTCATGCTCAGCCTCCGCGAGCCTTGCACGGCAAACTAGGACGCCTGGATACCCGAGCCTCGGCGCAAGCGGCCGGCAGGCAGGCGCCCGCAGGCAGCGGCGGGCGGGGCGGGGGCGCAGGGCACCTGTACAACCAATGCTTGAAGGTGCCCTGCTTGGCGTCCTGCAGGTTGCGCCACTGCGCCAGCAGCTTGGTGTGCACCTGGGCGAGCAGGGACGCCGCTGACGCTGGGCCCTGCTCACACCTCCTGCACTGGCTCCTGACTTCTGAAGAAGCGACCACACGACCAGCGGAAGAGCCGCACTGGGAACAAGGCCACCTGACAAACCTCGTCAAGCTGTGTGTGTCAACGTTCACATCGCAGGTGACCTGCGGGCCACCAAAACACACAGCCTGACAGCACACGCCAAGCTTCAACACTGCTGCACTGTCTTTGCTCTGCACACACGCTCACAGAAAACAAGGGGCGGCGGCGCGCCTTCTTAGACAGGGACGATGTGAAAGCAGACACCCGCTCCTCCAAGTTGCGGCCCTTGCTCCACTCCAGCGCAGGCTGCACAGCCGCCGCGGCGCCGTGCGCCTCCTCCCTCCAGGCATGGTACAGCCAATAGTTTCTGTAGATGGGGAAGATCAGGACGCGGACATTCTGGGACGGCACAGACATACAATGCCGCAGCCGACACTCAGTTTTCTATTCTTACGCCTGTCTCCTCCAGACCTATGACCGGATCAACAGGGAGACAAGAAACTTGCGCAGCACGCCTTTGATGCAGCATATGCTGCTGCAGGTGCAATTAGCAGGCTGTTTTCCTTGAACAGACACAGAGGCAGAGGAATGTTTCGTACTCCCTGACTTGAACAGGTGCCTCGCACTCCACTTCCGGACTGTGTGCGATGCCTGATGGGACACTCGCGAGAACAGATAGGGTTAAATGACCTACCCACAGAGCAGATGGCAGGCAGGCGAGGACGACTCAGCAGAGAGTGACAGAGCGGCGACTGTACAGCCTGCTCACTCCTGTGTGGACCACAACGCTACCCAGCAGGTAATGAGGACGCTGCCGCTGCACGCGCCAACCGCCAGCCGCGCTGGCGCACCTGCGGGGCTACAGCACCAAGCCCAGGTGCCGCGTCCGTCCAGCGTCTGCCGCTTTGCTGTGTTCCTTCCACCATTCGTGCACCCTTTGGCGAGTTCCGAAGCACAAGCGGACAGCGCTCTGTATCCAACGCACGGCGCTGCGCTTATCAGGTCGGCCCCAGTCACACATATGCTGGCGCCAGAGCTGCGCAGCAGACGTGCCGCAGGCCGGTCGCAGCTTCGCCGCTGTGCTATCCGCAGGTCCGCTCGCGTCCGCCTCTGGACTGCGCTCTTCTTGCACCTGGGCGCAGCTGCCTCTCTGCTAGTTTTGTTGTGTTAACAAACAAGAGCCATGGTTGGCCACACGCGCGTATCAAAGCGACGTTGGATGTCTGGCAGGCGCGCCGCGCGGTGCAGCCGGTGCGCTGTGGCGAGTCACAGGGCAGCCCCAGCATCACCAAGAAGCGCACAACCGGTCCTCCGTTCCTGCCGCCGATCACACCAAACGTGCGCTGCCCCTTGCCAAGACGCATTTTGCGCACCGCTCCGCTTCTTGAGCGGGGCCCAAGGGCTGCTCTTGCAGCGCCCCTTGCATGGCAGCCCCTGTGCGAGCGAGCAATTTATGGTGTGTCGAAGGCTCTGGGGTGTCGAGCAGCTCCTGCCTGGTAGTGTTTTTGGAAGCTCACGTGTCTTCAGACGAGTCCCTTACTCTCCCGTGAAGTGTTGCTGGGATGGCCTCGGTCGTCGTCGAGGATTATGGCTGCCTCCAACCTGGAGACTCCTGCAGCCGTGTGCGGCTCAGCGTCACTGCTGCGCTCGTGCAAAGCGCAACCTGACTGTTGTTGTGCTGCAAGAGGAGCGGCAAGAGCACACTTTTGCTGAGCGCAGGAGGGCGGCGGCGGCGGCGGCGGCGGATGGGACAAGATTGTACGCAACGTGGCCGTCAACGCAGCGCTGCTCGGGCTGTACTTCTTCGTTGACAGCGGCGGCGGCGACGGCGGCTTCTTTGGCGGCGGCGGCGGGGGCGGCGGAGGCGGAGGAGGTGGCGGCGGGGGCGGCGGCGGCGGCGGCGGCGGCGGCCCCGACGGCAACAGCATGCGCCCTCAGCGCCCGGAGATCACGTGCCGCGACCTGGACTCGGTGCGCCGCGGTGTCCCTGCCGTGGGGCGGCGCAGTTGATGAGAGCTTGCAGCCCTGCCTGCCTGGCGCTGGGGCCTCACTCACTGCGTGTATCTTGTGTGCGTGCGCGTGCCCCGTGTGAGCTGCGACCATGCGCATGCAGGACGACGAGGAGGACAAAGTGAAGCGCGCGCGGCCGGCGGGCAAGCGGCGCCGCAAGCGCGTCAAGGCCGCTGTCTGA
>JAABUO010005386.1_pt1 | contig 14892 bp, 15 predicted proteins | sample 5559291 | NCBI WGS metagenome assembly JAABUO01 (sample SAMN10711878, study PRJNA513372) | rock metagenome | isolation source: Antarctica rocks | place: Antarctica: Victoria Land, Finger Mt sud
CCTTTGATTCATAGCAGCAGGTCTTGCTATTCCTGGCCATAATGGTCCAAACCTTCCTGCCAAACAGCATCACCAGAAGCGCCGGAGACCCAATTCTTGTGATCATTGACACCGGATGAGAGGGGGAGGAGATGGCCAACACCTTATTGTCGATCCAGGAGGTCGTCACCCACGCCGATAGCAGGACGTTTCGTGGGCATCCGTTCACCGTCGGACCCGATGTCGGCACCCTCCATCTGGACTTTCACGTCGAGCCCCGCGCGGTTGGCCCCTACGAGCAGTCGATCAAGGTCGCGCTGTTCGGGCCTGACGGCGCGCGTGGGCTGCCCGGACGCGGCCTGTTCCCGGCTCGGCTCGGACCCGACGGGGCCACGCCCGGACTGCTGCTCGGCCCCTTGACACCGGGGACCTGGACGGCCGAGGTGTGCCTGGACTATGTGCTCGATGGGCCGCCCTGTACCTATCAGGTGGATGTGTGGGCCGAGGCCGGGGCTGGCGCGTCGCGCTCTGCCGAGGACCAGTCGTCCCCGCTGGTATCGCCGGCGTTGCCCCTCGATGTCCCGTCCGCAGGCCCGCGGTGGTACGCCGGCGACCTGCACATGCACACGGTCCATTCCGACGGACGATGGACAACGGCGCAATTGCTGGCGGCGGTGCGCCGACGTGGGCTGGACTTCTTTGCCCTGACCGATCACAACACGCAGTCCGCCCTCCGCGAGCTGGCCGCGGCCGATCTGGCCGACCTGTTGCCGCTGCCCGGCGTGGAGGTGACGACCAATGCCGGGCACCTCCTGGCCATCGGGGTGGAGCGGCCCATCGACTGGCGCCTGGCTGCCGGGCGAGGGGGCACCATCGACGCGATCGTGCGCGCTGTGCACGACGCGGGCGGGCTGGCCATTATCGCCCATCCCGGCTCACAGGGCAGCCCGGTGTGCCATGGCTGCGCCTGGGAGCTGATGGACGTCGACCCGGCGCGGATCGACGCCGTCGAGGCCTGGAACGGTCCCTGGCGGGGGGAGGATGCCGGCGAGAACGAGCGCAGCCTGCTCTTCTGGCGGGAGTGGCTGGGACGGGGCTACAGGACGCCGGCCTCCGGGGGCAGCGACGCCCACGGGCCGGACGCGGATTTCGAGGCCGGTGTGCCGACGCTCCAGGTGTACGCGCCCGAGCTCTCGCGGGCCGCGATCCTGGGCGCGATCCGGGCCGGCCGCACCGTGGTGACGAGCGGACCCACGCTCCGCTTGGGCGCATCTCGCGACGGCGACGCCTACACCATTGGAGATACGCTGGCGGCAACGGGCGCCGTCACCCTCGAAGCGACGGTCTCCGCGTTGGACGAACCCGCCCGCCTGCGCCTGTTGTGCAACGGGGCGGTCATCGCGGAGCAACAGCTCGACGGCGAGGGAGGATGCGCCCACACGTCCGAGCAGCCCGTTCCCGGCTGGTATGCGGCGGAGGTCCGCTCCGCGGACACCGCCAGGCTGCTGGCTCTCACCAGCCCCTTGTACGTTGCCGCGCCATAAGGGCGCGAGTTTCAAAGTTTCAAAGACGGGAATGATGCCTACCAGCGAAGATGACATGCGCACCGGCGATCGTCTGGTCCCGCACCCCGACTCGGCCTTCCGGACGGCGGCGGGCCACCTGGTGCAACTCAAGGTCCACCGCTGCCTCTGGGACGGCGACTACCCGGGCAACTCGCTGGCCGCTATCGAGGAGTGCCTGCGGGCGCCGGTCGCCCGCGCCGAGATCGATATCAGTATGCTGCGCGACGGGGACTTCCTCGTCGCCGCCCACGACTTTGACGGCGGCCAGGGCAACGTCTTCGACCCCGGCGGCCTCTTCCGCGACACCACGCGCCGCGAGGCGGCCAACCTGCGCCTGATGTGGCGCGGCGCGGTGTCCTCGCACCGCCCGCCCTTGTTCAGCGAGGCCGCGGCCGCCATCGCCGGCATCGCAAGTCCGACGCTGCTCGAGGTAGATATGATGGACCGCGCGCCGTTACCCTGGCCGCGCGTGGAGGAGCTTGCGCGCCTCGCCCAGCCGGTCAAGGAGCGGGTGGTGTTCAACGGCAGCGATTGGAACCTGCGCCGCCTGCTGGCCGTCGACCCAGGCCTGCTGGTGGGCTTCGATCCCGCTTTGTACCTGGATTGGGTCCCCGAGGGCGCCGAGGCCGAGGAGGGCATTGATCTCCCGCGTGGCGCCTACGGCTACCTCGACCGCCACCCACTCGCGGCGCGGCGTCAAGGCCCCATCGCCGACTACCTCTCCGACCGGTTGGGCGGTATCCTACGCCTCGTACCGGGCCTGCGCGAGGCGCACCTACGGCTGGACTGCTTCGAGCGCATGCTCGCCGCCGGCGTCGCCCATGCGGCAGACCTGTTCCACCGCGAGGGCCTGCTGCTCGACGTGTGGACGCTGGATGCCGGGACGCCGCGCTGGCGCGAGAGACTGGCGCGGGCCGTCGTCGCCGACGTCGACATGGTCACCACCAACACCCCGCGCGAGTTGGCTGCGGCGGGACGCACGTTATAGAGGTCGGCCGCACGGTTCATGGTGGTCAGCCGTGCCGTCAACGAATCCATCGCATGCCGCGGCGCGGCATGGAATCTGTTGTAAGATTCCACGCGACGTGCGCCCTGTTCCACGACACCTGCGCCCGTGTTCCGCCGCTCCTGCGCCAACCCTACAACACCGCCTCATCACGTGTCGCCCGTCGCAGCACGACGCGGGGATTGGCGCAGGATCGGTGGGACATTCTGCAGGATCGGCGCACCTCGCGCGGAACACGGGCGCATCTCGCGTGGAATAGCCCACCCTCTCACACCTGAGAATGGCGCATGTCGCGTGGAATCCTACACCTTACCCTGGCACCCCGTGGCCCCCTACTCGGCAGAAACCCCGGCATACTATGGCCCCCATGACAGCGCCGCCGTAGCCGCCGCGGCTGACGATGCCACCCCGCCGCGATGCCTCGCCCGCCCCGCTCAGCGCGCCCGCCCACCTCGTCGCCCGCCTGGCCGTCGCGGCCCCGCCCCGCCCCGCCCACACCCCCCAGGAACGCCCCACGCGCCGCAGAGCCACAGGAAGCCCCCAGCGCCCCCAGCGCCCCCAGCGCCCCCAGCGCCCGTCAGCGGCTACCACAGCGCGTCAGACGACGCCTTACAACGACATGCGTCACCTCCACACCTGGGTCCTGTAAGATCCCACGTTCAGTGAGCCGTTACCCACATTAAGCGGGCCACACATCCCACACGCCGTGGGCCATCCCACACGCGCAACCCCGCGCCCGCCACCGCGCGCCGCTCTCAGGGTCAACACGCCCTCAGACAAGCGCCACGAAGAATGCCGACGTGCCGGTGGCGGGCGCGGAGAGCAGCGCCGTCCGGCGGGCGTTCATGCGGTGGTCATGGGCGAGGCGCTATCGTGAGGGGGCAGGGCGCCGGGACAGCTGGCGCCGTTGGGCCGCAGGGGGGCGAGGAGTGGGATAGGAGGGTGTCACGGTCGAGCCCGTCGGCGCACGGGAGCAGAGGAGTCGCGCGGCGCGCGTCACCCCCCATGTGGGCTATACCGGTGGGGCGTCCTCGTGTCTACCCTGTCCAGGACACACGACACGCCTCATTAGTGCGGGAAGGACAGTATGTATCTCTCTGCCGACGCGGATGGCGCATTACTCGTGCGCGTGGTGGGCGGCGACGGCGCCGCGTTCGACGCGCTGTATGGGCGCTACGCGCCAGTGGCGGCGCGGGTGGCGCGGGGCATCCTGGGCGAGGCGGCCCTGGCGGAGGATGCGGTGCAGGAGGCGTTCCTGACCGTGTGGCGGCGCGCGGTGCGCTACGACCCGGCGCGCGGCAGCGTCCAGTCCTGGCTGCTGACGATCGTGCGCCACCGTGCCCTCGACGATCTCCAGCGCCGTCACGCGGACCGCTGGGTCGATGACGCGGCCGTGGCCGAGGTCTCCGATGGGAGCGACACGCACGAGCTGGCCTGCCAGCACGCCGCGGCCCAGGTGGTGCGCGCGGCGCTGGCCCAGTTGCCGGCGGCCCAACGCGCGGCGCTGGCCCTCGCCTACGGCGGAGGCTATAGCCAGGCGCAGATCGCCCGCGCGCAGGGCGTCCCGCTGGGCACGGTCAAGGGGCGCGTGCGCCTGGGCCTGCGGACGCTGCGCCGTCAATTGCAGGGGCCGGCGCTGCGGTGACCACCGCGGGGGTCAGGCGTCACGGCAGAGGACGGGCGCGGGTGTGTCCGACAGCACCTGCGCTGCTAGGGGTGGCGACGGCACATGGCGCACTGCTCACCGTCAGCCCGGGCGTCACCCGGGCCGACCGGTCCGCGCCCGACGCGCGCGCGTGCCTGCTCGCCGGCGCGGGCGTCACGGTCTTAACCACCACGAGGCGCTCCTGAGCGCTCGGGCGGACACCTGCTCACACCGGCAGGCGGGGCCAGCTCGTCGCCGCGCACGCGGCAGCAGGCAGGCCACGTCGTCGGCTATACTGCGAGGGCCAGGGCGGGAGCCGGGCCTGGGGGCAAGTCTGGCTTCTCTCTGGCGCTCCCCTGCACACGACGCCGTCCTGCTCAGCGCCGGGGTAGGGGACACCGCCCGTGCCTCTCCGGCCAACGCGTCCCTCGTGGACCGCCCCCGCGTCAATCGCTGTCGTCCGACACGCTCACGCCGAACGTCCCCAGCACATCGGTGATGTCGGCGTCTACCCCGTCCATGCCGTACGCCTCTAGCCAGGCGTCCCCGAAGGCCTCCGCTGCCCCTGCCGCGTCCCCGGCCTCCAGCGCGTCCAGCGCCTCCGTTAGCGCGTCTCCGTCAAGGTGCTGCGGCCCGATGTTGCGCGGCCGCGGCCGGTCCTCGTTGTAGACCTTCACCATGACCCGGCACGCCCCCACGTCCAGCCCCTCCTCCTGTACCCGCTTCCGGAAGGATCGGGCATTGGCCGCCCGCTGCTGCTCCGTGGCGATGCCCCGCACGCTGATGCGCAGCCCCGGCGTCGAGCGCGCCACCGACCGCGCCTCCCCGCCCTCCTTCTGCCACCGCTGCACCGTCCGCACGCTGATCCCGAGCTGGCCGGCCAGTTCCTTGTTGCCGGCGGCCACCTGCGCGCGTCCCTCCCCGCCTCCCAGTTCGCGCACCACTGCCCGGATCGCCGCCGGCGTCAACTCGACGTCGGCCGCCACCACTCGCGCCTCGTAGGCCCGCGCCAGGTCCGCGCTCAGGTCGGACATGCTACGCCGCCCCCTGCGCAGCCCTGTGCTCGCGCAACGGCTTCAGGAGCTTGAGCAGCGTCCCCAGGCCACCGCGCGTCCCGTCGAACGCCGCCAGCACCTCCCGCAACGGCACCGCCGCGTCCTGCACCTTGAAGTGCCCCAGGCCCGTCCCCAGCGTCACCGTCGGCGGGCACGCCGCGATCGGGTCGGGCTCGTCGCTCACCAGGTACACCGCGTCCTTGTGCACAGCTACGGGCGTGTACCCCGCCTGGTCCATCTTGTGCAGGGCGCGTGAGAGGTTCGCGTTGGCCTGCGCCAGGATCGCGTGCCGCCAGTCCGGCCGATACAGTGGGCTGCGCTTCTCCCGGTACCATGGGCTGTTGAAGCCGCTGATCGTCAGGCTGTAGGTCAGCTTGAGCGCGCGCAGGGCCAGCGCCCCCGCCGACGTCGTGTCCGCCTGAAGCGTTGTCCGCGCCCCGCGCAGCCGCTCGTACCACGTCTCCATCGCCCGGCTGTGCCGCGTCCAGACGTGCGCCTCGCGGATCGCCACCGCCTGGCCCCGCTCCAGTGCCCACGCCACCGTCGGCGTGCAGCACCACCGCTCCTCCGCGCCGGCGATCCTGGCGAGCCAGTAGCCCGGCAGCCGCTTGTCGAAGGGCAGCTTACCGGCTGGATCGCGCCGCTCCTCGATCCCCGACAGGCCCAACTCCACCACACCCGCGGCGCTCAACCACTGCGCGTTCTTGTCGTACGAATGCAGGTATCGCTTTGCGCGCTCGTCGGGGGACAGCGTGCGCAGCCAGCTCAACTCCGTCACCGTCTCGGCCTGCCCCGCCGGCGCCGGCAGCCGCTCCGGGTACTCCCGCTGCGCCCCCGCCCCCCGCTTGCCCAACTCCTGCAGCAGGTCCGTCCCCGTGCGGCCCGGCGAACGGTAGTACGGCGCGCCCACCGCCTCGGCGTAAGCCAGCAGACCGGCCAGGAGCGTTGCCCCGTCCGTGTCGAGCCCCCACACCGTGTGCTCGTCGTACAGGGGGAACACCAGGGACACGCCCGAGCCCGCCTCACCCTTCTTGCGCAGGGCCAGCCAGGCGCCCAGTGCCTCGGGGAAGGCGTGCAGCTCGGCTAGGCCGTCACTCACGAACGGGTGGCGCACCTCGCGAAAACGGCCGCTGGCGTTGAGCATGTCGGGCAGCTCGGCTGCGCGCACCCACGCATCGGTCAGCCAGAGTTGGGTCAGGCCGTACCGGCGCGCGCCCTTGTACAGGTCGCCGACGTGCCGGATCGTCCCTCGGATGGGGGCGAGGGTCCCGTCGGCCAGGTGCAGGCCGTCTCCGTCGAGCACGCCGAGCGCCGGCGTCTCGCGCTGGTGAGAGACGGTCATGGGGCACCCCTCCCCACGAGGGGCGTGTACCCTGCCCGTACCATGACCGCCCGTCGCGCACGCTCCGCCGGTTGGCAACAGCAGGGTGCGGCGCGGCACACGGGGCAGACCACCATCAGGTGTGACATGTCCTCAGCGAGGGGACAATCACCGTCTGCCGCTCGTCCTGGAGAGGCGAGGGGACGGGCCGCAGCAACGGGCGTCACGAGGGAGGGAACCGGGACCGCCGGAGGGGGCTCCTCCCGTGCCGAGACATCGTACGTGATATGCACGCCGGCGTGGCCCGTCCGCTCCAGCGCCTGCCGCACGCGTCCGCCCAGCTTGTGCGCCAGCCAGTCCGCGTGGAACGCCGTCGGCACCGCCACCCGCAGCACGTCCCCCTCCAGGGCGAGGGCGCGCGCCGGGGCGAACCACACCGCGTAGTTCTCGGGCGTCAGCACCTCCCGCATCTCGCCCAGCACCGCCCGCCACAGCGCCGTGGCCGCGCTGTCCGCCGGCGGATCGTCCCCGGCGACAGCGACCGTCGCACCCACGCTGGGAGCACAGGGGGCCGACAGCGCGGGCTGGGCCGGCGCGGGCACGATGGTTACACCCGATCCCGGCCTGGTCCCAGACAGCCGTGGGTCAGGTCGTCCAGCGCCGCTGGCCAGGGGGGCGTCGGGCACGTGGGGCGCGTCGACGAGGTCCCGCAGCGTGGCGAGCAGGTAGGGCATGCGCACAATCTCCCCGTCGCGGCCCCGCTTGGTGATTGTCCCCGCCTGCGACCGCGCAATCGCGGCCGCCTCGTCCAGCAGCGGCAGCACGTCCGCGTCGGCCAGGCCCGCCGCGCGCTGCATATTCGCCACACGCGTCCGGCTAGCTTGCGGGGCGTCGTCGCCGAACTCGACTGAGAGGTCGGCCACCGCTGTTGCGACAAGAGAGGGGCTATCTGGCAGCGGCAGTGTGAGAGTCAAGACACCCATTGATGCGGTCGAATCGGTCGAATCGAGAACAGCAGCACGGTGCATTGTCCCCTTTCGTTTCGAGAGAACTGTTTGTTGTTTCGTGTTTGTTGTTTCGACTGTTTGTTGTGGGTACGATCCGCGTACTACCGGTGGTACAGTCGGCGCACTACCGGTGGTACGCTCCGCGTACGGGGGTGGTACGCTCCGCGTACTACCCTCTGGGGAGGCCGTGGCCGGGTCGTCGTGGCCGGCCTGCCCCCCGGTCGCAGCGCGGCCCTCGGACTTCTGGTCGTCGTCGCCTGCGAACCACAGACTGTAGCGCGTGGTCGCGTGATCTCCTTTGGCGTCCTGCGTCTTGTAGGAGCGGATCAGGCCCCGTTCCTCCAGCCGACGCAGGGCCGCCGCCAGCGTCGTCCGGCTCTTGATGCCGCAGCCGCGGTCGAGCACCTTGCCCTCGCGCGTCACGATCCCGTGCAGGAATTGCGTGTAGCTGATGCTGTCCGCGTCTTTCTTGAACCCGAGGGTGCGGCGCACGACATAGAGCAGCGCGAGCAGTTCGGCGTGGGAGAGGACGTGGACCCACTCCTCGAAGATCTCGTCGGGGGTGGCGGTGGTGGTCGGGCGGGCGAAGGGCATCACGCACCTCCCGTCGCGCCATGGCGCGGGGAGCGCAGCGCCTGTAGCCGCCAATAGCGGTACTCGTCCCACTCGCGGGGAGAGGTGTTCTCCAAGCCGCGCCGGCGCTGCGAGGAGCAGCGCATCTGCAGACGCGTGTCGGCGACGCGGCCGGCGAGGGCCGCGCGTGCTCGTGAGAGGAGGTCGTCGCGGGCCTCGTCGCAGCCCAGGGCGGCGGTGATCCGCGCGCGGCTGTGCAGGATGGTGCTGTGATCGCGGTTGCCCAGCGCCTTGGCTGCGGCCACGCACGTCAGGCGCGCATCCTCCATTAGCAGGTAGGCGCACAGATGGCGCGCCCGGGCGATATCGGCCGCCCGGCTCGGGCCGAGGATGGCGTCGGGCGTGACCGTGGCCGCGGGATAGGCGTCGCGATAGGCGCGTACGACGGCCGCGATCACCTTTTGTGCCCTTGGAAAGGGGGGAATGTGTGCATCACTTTGACAGGCACGCGCGTCCGCGCTATCCTGTCGAGAGAGCATGGGTGTGCTTTGAAGCATAAAAGCCTCCTATGCAGGCCCGCAACCCGGTTTGGAGCTGGCTACTCCTCGGGGCTGCGGCCTCCGTCTCGTGGCTCTGGTGATTGCTTTCGACGGCAGGTACACCAGCGCCGGTTGCTATTAAAACGGTTTGGCGAGTAAGGGGCTCACCGGTTTGCAGCCGGTGGGCCTCTTGCGTTGTGGCCGCTCCGGCCACCTGTCCGTGCTACATCGCAGACTCCTCCATGATGGGCATTGTAGCCCATGTCTGCCGCGGCTGCAACGTCGGCGCGTTCGTCCACGTCTCTTCCCAGCCGGCCGTCGCTCTTCCTCCTCATCGTCGTCACGGTAAACCCGTCCACTTCAAGGGGCGTCCCGCTTTCTGTGGCGCGTTCGCGCTCCGTTGTGGCGGCGGTGGTGGTGTGGGCGCGCCCGCCCTCCGTGCGACAGGGGCGGGCGGCGCGGGCGGCGAGATCCGGGTCGTCGCCGTAGGCGCCGGTGTGGGTTGGGCAGTTGCGGGCTCTGCGGGTGTCGTCGGCGAGATCCGGGTCGTCGCGGCTGCCGCTCGAGGGGCTGGCGCGGGCGCGGCCGTGATCGCTGGCGGGACGGGGGTCGCCTGTGGTGTTGGCAGCGGGCCGAGTGTCGAGGCGGGCGGCGGGGTCGGCGCGGTTGTCTCGCGGGGAGCCTCGGCGAACGCGACCGGGGCGGGCAGCCGGGAGAGGCGCTTGAGCGCGCGGGCAGCCCAGAACGGCCGCGTGCGCAGGTCCATCGGCCGCGCCTCGCGCACGCTGACCACCACGCGCCGGCGCGACGAGGCCGCCAGGTCATCCGGATACAACAGCGGCACGCCCGTCTCGCTCAGCGACTGGTTGCCCCGGTCGGGCCGGCGCCCCAGCAGCGTGCGCGGGGCCGTGTCGCCCTCGCTGCGCGCCAGCACCGTGCGGTTGCCCAGCGCCTTGCTCGCGTCGTCCGCGTCTCTGCCGCGCGTCCCGCCCAGCCACGCCAGCGCGTTGCAGGATTCCACGATGGCCTCGGCCCCGGCCTCCTCGTAGTCCTCCACCAGTTGCGAGCGGAGTTGCCAGGAGAGGATGCGCGAGACGCGCACCTGGCGGAACGTGTTGAACCGGTCGGGCGCGTCCGGGACCGCCCCCATGGTCCCGAACTCGTCCAGCAGCAGCCGCACCTCGCGGTCCAACTCCTTCCGGGGCAGCGTGCGCGCCCGGTCCATCAGCACGCGGAACACCGTGGTGAAAATGCTCCCGACGAGGGGGCGCAGGGTGCGGTCGCCGCCGACGGGCGTCACGATGTAGACGGCGACGGGCCGGCGATCCCGCCGCCCCAGCCGGTCGAGGTCGAGCAGGCCGCCGCCGCCGACCACGGCCCGGATGTCCGGGTCGTTCAGGGCGGTGAGGCGGGGGGCCAGCCCCGAGGGGATCGAGGTGCGCAGGTCGCGGTGCTCGGCGATCAGGGCCAGGAACGACTCCAGCGCCGGCCCCATCGCCGCGTCGGCCGGTCCCGCCTTCATCGCGGCGATGATCTGGTCCACGTTCGGCTTCAGGAGGAGGGTGGTCAGCTCGTCGAGCGTGCCCGCGGGCCGGCCCGCGGCGCGCGCGACGGCGTGGACGTGCGGGATGGCCGCCGCGATCAGCATCTGCACGGCCTGCTCGAAGTAGGCCACCGCCGGTGCGCTGTCCTTGGGCTTGGAGTTCTTGAGCCACGCCCGCGCCCAGTCCTCGGCCTGCGCGGGCGTGCGCTCCAGCGCCAACGGCGCCCAGGTCACGCTGTTGGCGGGGGTCATCATGTCGAGCCGGTACACGTCGTGCGTGCGCGCGAGCGCCCCGGCCGTGTGGTCCCAGTGCTCGCCCTTGGGGTCGGTCACGAGGTAGTCCACGTCTGGATCCGCCTCCAACAAATGCGCCTTGAAGAAAGCGTTGCTCTTGCCCATGCCGTTCGGCGCGCAGATGCCCACGCCCTCGACGAGCAGCGCCTTGGGCACGCTCACTGTCACGCGCCTGAGCCCCTTGCGCGCGGTCCCCAGCACCAGGTCGCCCGGCCGCGCCCGCCGCCTTTTTAACTCGTCGAACGTCTGGAAGCGCGACCCGCCGAAGGTCACAGAGGGACGGGCGGCCAGGCCGCGCCGGCGGCGCCCGACGGCGATCAGCCCGGCAAAGAGCAGGACGATGCTGCCGGCCCCCCCCAGCTCCAGGGGGATCAACTGGCGCACGCCGCGTCCGGAGCGGCGCTGGAGCAGGTTGTAGCGCCAGTCCGCCCCGTGCTGCCACCAGGCTCTCCAGGATACCGAGGGAATGGTGGGGAGAGAGACACCGTGCGGCGGATGCGCGGCCACGTGGCTCCCCCGTTGCGTCGCGCCGCTGGTGGTCGGCGCCGTGCTGCCGTGGCGTGGTGTCGGGTGCAGGGCGTTGAGCCAGAGCGCGCCGTTGGCGGCCGGCCAGGCGACCGCGACGTACACAGCATGGTAGGCGCTGGTGGCTGTGACCGACGCGGCGTGGCGTGCCAGCGTCGCCTCGTGCGCGATCCAGCGCGCCCCGCCCGCTGGCCCTAACAGGACCGCCGCGGCGACGAGCACGCCGAGTGTCAGGCCCCACCAGCCGCGCAGGACGCGGAGGGTGCGTCCAAGCCCGCGGACACCAGCCCCGCTCCAGCGGAGCGGTTGCGCCACGGCCGTCCGTAGAGACTGTCCTACCCCGCGTCCCCGGCGGCGCGGTTCCGTCGTATCCGTCGTATCCGTCGTGCTCGTCACACTCATCAGTCCCCCTCTGCCGTCTCTGCCGGCTCCTCTGTGGCGTCTGGCCGTCGATCGGGATGCGCGGCGTTCAGAAGTCCATCTCGAGCGCCGGCTCGTCGATCCGCTCGATGCGCGGCGTCAGGTCCGGCTCGCCGCCGCCCTCAGCCCCGGACTGGAGGGGGTGCGCGTCGTCGTAGTGCGCGATCCCCACCGGATCGGTGATCTCGTACACCTGGCCGTCCTCGGGGGTCGGGCCGGTTTGCTCCCAGGTGTAGCGCGGCGTCTGGGCGTCCTCGATGTCCGCTCGCGTCGTCTCCCAGGCGGTTGACTGAGAGGCATGAGGCTCGGACACGTCGGGGTGGTCCCCGCCGTCAATTAGCAGGGGACGCAGCTCCTCCAGCGGGTCCGTGGCCGTGAGGGCCTCGTCGGCGCGGTCGAGGCGCGGGTCATCCTCTGGCATCTCTCGGGCGCGATCCGCCCACTCACGCAGGTAGTTCATCATCGTTCGTCTCCCGTTCTGCTACAGGCCGATCAGGCGCCTGATCCGCCAACCGATCCGCCAACCGATCCACCGTGGCGAGAGGGGCTGGGGCCGAGGGAAGCGGGCGCGAAACGTCGCGTCGAGGGCCTCCAGGTCGTGGTCGAGCGCGGCGACCCGTTCGGACAGGTCGGCGACCCACGCCGCGGTGGCGCGCTGCCGCAGCAGCGGACCGTAGGTGGCCGTGAGCGCCCGCTGAATCTCCGTAGGCGCGGCGCGCGCTCGGGCGAGACGGCGGTGGACGTCCGCGATCCGCGCGGGGGTGGCGTACGCGTTCACCAATCCCTCCTCACCGTCCGCGTCATGGCACGGGGTGAGTGGGGGGCGCGGCCACGCGGGGTCGCGTTGCTGTGTGGCGTTCGTCATGTCAGTGCTCCCTCCGTCGTGTCAGTCGGGAGGAGGGCAGGGAGCCCGCGCAACGCGGCCGCGAGGTCCTGGAGGCGCGCCGCCTCGGCGCGGGCGACGTCGTGGCCACGCGGGGTCAGCCGGTAGCGGCGCAAAGGGTGCCGATTCCACAGTCTCCCGTTGTCGGCCATCGCCACCCATCCGTCCGCGCACATCCGGTCGAGCGCGCGGTAGAGGGTGCCCGGCGCCACGCGGACACTGCCCGCGGTCCACGCCGCGATCCGCTGCCCGATGGCGTAGCCGTGCTGCTCCCCGTCCATCAAGGACAGCAGGATGTGGAAGGCCGCGGCCGAGAGTGCCGCCGCCCCTTCCGCTAAGGGGTGTCCCCGCCCCTTGCCATCGCTTCCGAGCGCGCCTCTCGTCGTCATCTCCCTGCCTCCTTTCCCCTCTCCTCGCTCCGGTCCGTGGCCTCCGTGCTCCATCGGTCTGCCCCCGTCTCGGCCTCGATCGCGTTAGCTCACGGCTGGCCACGGCGCGAGGCGGCCGGCGATCTCGGCCGCGCGCGCATCGCCGCGCTCCTGGAGCAGCCGATAGTGCCCACGCCGTAGCTCGACCGAGGTGGTCTGCCCCTTCCGTGGCCAGTGCACTTTCTCGGCGGCCCCGCCGACGAGGACATGCACGTGCGGGGTGTCCGTGTTGCCATGCACGGCCGCGACCCACACGAGCCGCAGCCCTACCTCTCGCCCGAGGTCGGCCAGCACCAAGCGCGTCCACTCCTCCAGGTCGTCGCGGCGCGCCGCGGCCAGCCGCCCCGTGGCCAACGGTGACAAAATCAGGCGGTGGAACGTCACCTTGGGGCCGATCGCGGCCGTCAAGAGCGCCCGCGCGGCCGCCTGATCGGCGATCTCGCCGTCCGGCCCGCACAGGCGGCGCTCCTCGCGCCGCTCGTCTGTGCGGAAACTCCCTTTGAGATGCTGGACCTGGCTCTCGATCTTTCGCGCGGCCCACGGCCCCGCCGGCACGTAGCGTCCTTCGATATAGATCGTGCTCATTGACCGTCCGCCTCCACCGCCACGGTGTACCGCGCCACCACGGCCCCCTGCCGCAGGGCGCTGGCGGCGATCTGCTCGGCGTAGCCCTCCACTTCCTGCGCGTGCGCCAGCCCATAGTCGTTGCCTAAATGCGCGAAGCCCTCCAACCGCGCCCACGCCGCCTCGCGCCAGGTCGCCTCCTGCAGGCGCTGGAGCGACGCCAGGAGCTGCTTCACTTCCTTGACCTCCGCGGCGACGCCCCGGCGCGCGGCCTCCTCGACCACCGGCGCGGCGACCTCCGCAAGCTGGCCCGTCGCCGCGCCGGTCAGGTACCTCTCGATGGCCCGCGTGCAGGCCTCGTTGACGGCGATGCCCTCCCGGTCCGCGTGCGCCTTGAGCGCGTCGCGCAGCTCGGCGGTGAGACGGATGCTCTGCTGCACTTTGTCGTCCCCGCCCGGTGCCTTCGCCGGCGCCCGGCGTCGGGCGGGCGCGCCGCCCTCGGCCTCGATCTCGCCCTCAACCTCTGTCGCGCGCGTGTCCGTCACCATGGCTATGGTCCCCTCCTCTCCTCTTGTCCTCTTGTCGTCGCTCCGCTATCGCGTCATCGTGCCCGTCCCATCGCGTCATCGTGCCCGTCCCATCGCGTCATCGTGCCCGTCCCATCGCGCGTCATCGTGCGCCTCACTGCCCCGCCGACCGGACGGGGCGCTCGAACACGTAGAGGAGCTTGCCCGTCGTCCCGAAGACCGTTGCGGTCGGGACCGGGGGGCCGACGAGATGCCAGCCGTCCCGCCCCAGCGCGGTGAGCCGCGCCGTCGCGCATCCGTACTCCTGGTGATACTCCCACTGCTGGCGGATTTGCGCGACGGGCGAGATGCGCACCGCCGGCCGCGCCGGGTCCGGGGCCTGGTTACCGGTCATGTGCCTGCTCCTTCCCTTTCTCGTGGTCCTGATTGCGTTCGGACGGCGCGGGGGCGGACGGCGCCGGAGCTGCCGGGGCAGCCTGGACGGGGCTGGCCTCCACGACCCGCGTGACGGCGCGGAAGGCGCTGCCCTGCCATGTCCCCGCGCGGCGCCAGGGTCCGTCGCGGCGCAGACCCTCCCGCTGTATCCACCGCAGCAGGAGCCGCACCTGGGGCGCGAGCGCGCCCGACAGGGTGAGGATGAGCAGCGCGGCCAGCAGCAGGAGACCCTCCCGCGCCAGGCCCCGCAGCGGATGGCCAGCCGCGTGCACGGTCAGGAGCGTCCCCGCGACGACGGCGACGAGGACGATGCCCAGGATCAGGCGGACCAGCGGGGTCAAGGTGGTGAGGAGAGCCAGCCGCGCCCCCTCCCGGAAGGGACGCGGCACGACGACCCACACCAGGGCACGGCCGAGCACGCGTAACGGTCGCGCCATGCTACACCCCCGCGCTTTCGAGCAGTCCCCACGGACACTCCGCCACGATTCGCTTGACACATGTTTGCAGTGATCAATGAGACGGTTTCGAGACATAGCCGGCCAGTACTGCCGCCCTTCCACGTGTGCAGATGGTCTGATTGGCG
>JAABUO010005388.1_pt1 | contig 14891 bp, 20 predicted proteins | sample 5559291 | NCBI WGS metagenome assembly JAABUO01 (sample SAMN10711878, study PRJNA513372) | rock metagenome | isolation source: Antarctica rocks | place: Antarctica: Victoria Land, Finger Mt sud
TTTAAGCGAATCGAATTCGCTAAACAGATTAAAAGTTGTTAACGAATTAAACATTTTGTAAAATAATTTATATTCACAATAATAATTGTATATAGCGTGAATATAATATATAGAGTGCAATCGATAATGCGAAAAGATAATGCAATTTATTATTTAAGAAGCAGCGAAAATATTATTATATGTTTCTATTCTTAAATTTCTTAACGTTAAGTTCGAGTTCTTAACGAGTCGGGTCGAATTAACTCGATTCGAGTTAAATTATTAATTAAGTCGAATTTAAAATGAGCCTAACTTAACTCGAGTCGAGTTAACAATAAATATAACTCGACGATCAGTTTACTCGTTAAACAGTTTAACCGACCCTTCAGTTTATAAAAGCACATTTGCCTCGTTAGTCGATTACTGTCGTCTCATAGCTTAAATCACGTCTTTTACATACAACGTTATATATACATCTACGATAATTTTAACTTAATATACTTAAAGTCTTTAAATGTTTCGTTTAATGCGTAATATTTTATCTTTTTTTAACATTAAATTAATCATTAAATGAATTAATGAATTGATTATCTAACTAGCTATTTAATCATTTATTTAAACGAATTATTGACTATGTAGAGTGTTTGGTAGGGAGCTATGAAGGGAGCTATGAAGGGAGCTATGGAGGGAGGCATGGAGGGAGGCATGAAGGGAGGCATGAAGGGAGGCATGGAGGGAGGCATGGAGGAAGTCATGAAGGGAGCCATGGAGGATGTTTGGTAGGGCGTTTGGTAGGGCGTTTGGTAGGGCGTTTGGTAGGGCGTTTGGTAGGGCGTTTGGTAGGTGGTTTGAAAGGTGGTTTGTGAGGTGGTTTGATAGGTGGTTTGATGGAACCTGATTCTGTAGTACGTGTATTGTTAGTAAAAGCTGACTTTGACGCGTGTAGGTGGTTTGGAAGGTGGTTCGGTAGGTGGTTTGTGAGATGGTTTGATAGGTGGTTTGGGAGGTGGTTTGTGAGGTGGTTTGGTAGGTGGTTTGATAGGTAGTTTGGTAGGTAGTTTGTGAGGTAGTTTGGTAGGTGGTTTGGGAGGTGGTTTGAAAGGTAGTTTGATAGGTGGATTGGTAGGTGGATTGGTAGGTGGATTGGTAGGTGGATTGGTAGGTGGATTGGTAGGTGGATTGGTAGGTGGATTGGTAGGTGGATTGATAGCTGGATTGATAGCTGAATTGATAGAAGCGCCTGCTCAGGTTATGTTAAGCTTAGTACGCCATTGTGTCTCTTTTACGACTCTGCCCGATAAACCTTCAACCGAAGCAAATTATCTTTGGGACTCGTTTCACTATTGAAAGCCCCTGCAACAATATTGAAGCGACCCTGGAGTACCCATTATACCTGAACAGTTACTGTCAGCACCTTTAGCCGTGCCGATTAAAATGCTTTACAAGGGAGCATGGGACTTTTCGGGGAGGCAGGAGACTCTGAGAGCCAGGCATGTGACCTCTGTGACACCTTTCCCGCTCTCTTCGACGGTAGCTTCGACGACATCCTCGCTTGCTCATCGACAAATCCTTTTGAACGACGCCATCATGTGAGCAATCGATGGCCAAAACCCAGGCGATCACTCAGCCGGTCCGCCTCCCTACCTTGACTCATTTCTCGAACAGTCTGAATCTCAGTCCTAACGGATGCTAATCCATTTGGCCTCTCAGCAAGCATGCAGTTTCCCACACGGTATCAAGATCAGGCAGGAAAGGACAAAGATGTTTTCCTTCTTTGCTTTATTTCCTCTTAATGAACGTATTAGTAGTTAGACAAATAGTAAAAGATTAAAACTCGGTCTACTTTCACCAATCTCCTTAGAATAGCACTGCCTGCGTATTAATAAGGAACGCGTCATCACAGCGATCGTAGGCGGGTAGTGGCACATGAATATGCTACGCTGCAAGACGCAAGCGAGAGCAACGTTACTAGGAGTAAGGCGTTGAACGGCACAATGAGAGCTGGAACGAGGCGTATTAATTTTACAAATCCTTGCAAAAATCAGCGCTCTATCACTTGCAGAAATCCGTTCAACTGCTGCACGAGTTAAAGTCTGGCGTGGGCTTAGCTTTAATCCGGCAGCCGTCAGAGCTTATTAGGTTAATACAGTCCCCAATTTAAACTTTCTTACACACCTTTTTCGACCTGTCTCTCATTTCCCCTGATGCTAGGGCTTCTTTGCTCTCTTTAATTTAATTATGAGCGAGTTTGCTATGCATGATTGCCTAGAAAAGGCTGCCGGCCCTCTGACATGCATGTCTGCTCACTCTGCATTTATCTTTCTTGTTTGTGATTCTCATCGGTTACCCGATTCTGTCCTGATAAAGCAATACTAACTGATGAAGTAGAAAGATATGACGCGCTAGATTAACAAACCGGGAGTGGGAGTGAAGGGATATACGGTGCATCGTGAATATGAGGATATTAAAGACACTTACGACAGGGATCATTTACAACCGGTTGCAAATGATCCCTGTCGCAAGGATCATGACTGGTTTTAGAATTTTGATCCCGCGTACGACAGCGCTCTTAATGTCTTCTTAGTTGCTCTTTCTCCTTCAATCATTCTTGTCTTCATCTCATAAAGTATTAGTCATGTCTTTCAATGAATCCGTTCGCATTCTGAAAGCTCTGAATGTGCTTTGCAACGTTTCCGAGGAAGTGCTTTAATCTCACAAAACGAAGCTTCTAGCAGCTGTGCAAAAGCTGCAGACACTAATTGAGGAACGTGACGATTCGGTACCTCATATGACAGGTGATCCTGACCGGATGTCACCTTCTTTAACCTTTCATGAATCCTCTTTAATTCTTTTAGATATTAATGAGTCATCATTCAGCTCTTCTAATGGCCGGGATCTATCAGCATTCTCTCTTACTCATCGCGTTTGCTCTCCGCATTCTTCACAGAAGCATGAACTGAATTCGGTTTTATTAAAGTCGATTAAGGATTTAATTCAAGCGTTAAACAAGGAATTAAGACAGATTAAGGAGTATTTATCGAGATCAGAACAGGAAGCTACAGAAAAGAGGCCAGCATGAATGATCGAGAATCCTCGTGTTGTTAATCTTCAGATGAATGAAAGTCATTCGTCGCCAGAGATTAAGTTTCGAAAGGGCCTGAGCCAGCGGTCTTTAACGATCAAGTTTAGCCGGTGAGAAAGCAACACCTATGAGAAATCAAGAGTCAGCGAGCGGACGCAGAACCCGTCAATTTTGCAAAAACGGCGGAGCGAACACATTCAGAAGTATCTCGAGAGCAACCAGCATCGGTTTAACAGTCAGAGCGCAACAAGAGCGGAGATCGAACATGAAATCAAGTTGCTCGTTTGTGAAGAGTTGCTTAACAGAAAGGCAGTTTCAGTAATCCTGATCTTTAAATATCATCGTTTTCGAACAATCAAGTTCGATGAGCTTAATGACCTGAAGGAGGCAATTAAAAGTTCAGAGTGAATCTTTAAGCTTGCGGAGCAAAAGGCTGACTAATTTAATGATTGTCAGAATCATTACGATGATACGTACTCGTGAAGGGCATTAGCGCCGCTGATTTTTCTACAGCGTGGTACAATGACTTTTTCAGCAGAAAACGTCGCCGATTGAATCTTGCATTAAGCGAGCACGAACAATCTAATCCCGAATATTCACACGGTGAGTTACACATTTTGTCGAACTTTTCAAAGTCTAAGGCTAATATTGAGTAGAAGATGCTTAAGATGCGGGGCAACTATATCGCCTCAGCAATATTGATGCAGTCGGAGCAAAGGTCGCATCTGACCGTATGCACTCATGTCTGTAAGACTGAATAATCACTGACTTTAATAGTCGAGAATCGTTAGCTTGATGAATTCGATAATCACGAGACAAGTCTTAATTCCTTCAGTGAAGCTTCGTCGGCTCGGGCTGAGTCACATGTTAAGAACTTTTAAAGGGGTACGTGACGTTTCTAAGCTGAAGTAATTCTTTCTAACGTGTTAAAACAGACAAGTATACATCATCTGAACCCCGAATTGATTTGTCATCCGGCATCTCAGACTCTTTCGTGACGAACATTAAAGGTCACGATTTATCTTCAGAAAGTCGACTACGTAACATGAAAGACCTTAAAGTGTTCATACTTCGCGCATCAGATTCAAATATTTAAGCCCGTTTATCTTAGTCTTCTGATTATAATGTATCCGAATCTATGAGTCCGCAGCCCCTTAACGTTTAAGATGCTATACTTCCACGTCCGAGATACTTGACAATGAATGCTGTTTCCGGCGAAGAGGTTAACATATTAATTATTCAAGAGCATGATCAAGCTACAAGAAAGATTGCTACAGGGTGAAGACTGAGAAACTCGAGAGATACAGAAACTAGCAATTTCCTTCTTTCGACGCAGTTCTTATTCACTCAGATATTATACGAAAAGAATCTTGCATCGCGTTGTGACAACACTGGCTCGAAGAATGACATCGATTTGTGAAGCCTTTCACCGCTTCACAACTGCGATTGAACCGATCTCGACCTATGAAATCTTGATCTCTGAAGCATTCTTCTATCCTTCAGCATGCCGTCATTCCGAATTCTTTCTCAGTATGACAAGATAATTTAAACCGGGAGTTATCGCGACCCGATTACGGAATTCGCTACTTTAACCGACGGTTAAAGGTTTAAATGGCAATATACGACTCTCTTCGATAAATGCTACGATTAAGCTCGTTTCTTCGTGAATTCGAAGAGGATATAGATACGCGAAGCCTTGTAGGCTTCGAAGTATTTTATACTGTGAAATTCGTAATACAAAGTGTCGTTTCATCTGCGCTTGCATTAGTCGCAGTCATATGTATGAAATCTGAACAAACCAGATCACTGATGCCTGGTTTATTAAGAAGTGACTGAAGTTTAGTCGTTAAGTCTGAGTTCACACACTGCCGTGATCCTTCTTGTAATTCACCGAACTTTTCGCCCTCGACAAGTCACTTCGTCAGGGTTTTTAGTTCGTTAACGACGTCCGGTTATAGTGATTTTTACTGAACATGATCTGATTCCGCAATATTAATTTCGTCAGGTCGAAGCGAATCTGACATGTCGACACTCGTTGCCTGTAGATTCATGCCTGAATGAGCTGAATGATGAAGATCTTTCTTAAATCGAGTCGTTTAGAAGCACGGTGAAGTCTGATATTCGAGCCCTTGCGGATTAAGAAATGGCCTATTAAAGATTTAGGCGGGGTTAAAGAGATTAAATGACTTATCTGACTAAATCGCCTTAGCTATGAAGGTGTCGATAAGTCTTACATTCACGAATTCCCGCATCGATGATATTAACGATATTCTAGTAATATCGCATAACTTCTCGATCGAAAGAAAGGAGGCATGGCTCCCCGATATATATTAAGATCATGTTGAGGATGAAACACGGAATAATCTCGATGCATCGCGTTCAGCGAAGGTTAAATCCCTCATTGATTCAGTAATTAAACTTAAACATAGAACAAGTTTAGCTCACAAATCACATATTAACTTTAATCTCTTAAATGCACCGCGGTCACGGAGTCTAGTGATTTCTACGTTAATCACGCATTCAATCGTTATTCGCACTAAGATTCTTAGCTTTTATCTTTTCTCAACTCAACGATTACCAATGTCTCACTTCAGATCGCCCTTTAAAGGGCTAAGGTGTGACTGGCCTGCTAATCTTCTGGTATCTATGCTTCTGATGTTTATGCGCGTGGGGAATAATTTTAACAAGTATAGGGGGAGTGAAAAAGCGGGCAGCCCTGAAATTACGGAATGGGCGTAAGGAATGATAAAACACTCTTCTAATAGCATGCCTTTTGTGAGAAGAGTGCGTTGTGGGGAATTTTGATAATGGCAGCCCCAGGTCACATTCACTGTCGGCATTCCCTTCATCTCTTTCAGTTATGCTCACCTTTTGGCACCCCCTAAATATGGCACCTCTCTCCAATTCTGGCAAGCTGCTCAAACTTGGTACGGTGCATCGTGATTATGCTTGTGACTGGGGCAGTGAGATGAGTGTCTATAGTGCTTCGCCATCTGTAATTCGTGCTCTCATAGATAATGTCTTTCAGGAGAACTATTCTTAAGGCGTGTAAGATGATACCTGTGCAGCTGGGATGAGTAAGGGGCATATAGCGTGAGACCTCCTGAGAGAATGGGCTCCGGAGGTCTATCCTGAGGACATGATTGACAGCGCTCGCGCTGTAAAGCCTTTTCACCTTGTCGAAAGATGACTTCTTTAACTGTCTTAGTTTCTATTATCATCATGATTTAATGTGCTCATATTAATTCACCTTAATTCCCGATCAAGAGACTATCATCTTTCACACATGGATCAGCATTTGTTAATATAAGATGAACTATTTCCTCATTTATCTTAAGAGACATAGCACAATTCAGTAAATCGCAGCTATATCTTTAATACCTGTTGAGCAGCGATCATGTGCATAGTTTGTGATATCTTTAAAGAGGCAACCGATAAGCCATCTGTGAGCCTGTGGCTCGTGTTTATTGTGACTCACTTACTTATATCTGATAATCTTATCTTTAAGGAAAGAAGAATCGACTTCATAAGCATTACGAGGGTAATGACTGTATGAGCGATGAAGAAGAAGACGAATTTATTAAGATTCTCATCAGTTACTGTTATGAGACTGGACTTTACGATCTGAAAAAGAGACTAGTTTATCTACTATATGACTGAGAAGGGTTCGTTCTCTTCTTTCGTCGACATCAGTGAAAGAAAAAACTAATTAATAATATAGGTTTTATTTTTAGGCACCGATTTTAACGTGAACGATGAATTTCAGCTTTCAGACCTTTCGAATGAACGAAGTTAATTGAAGCGGCCGAAACGGAAGTATAAAGAGCGGGCTTTAAGTTACTGTTAAATCATCGCTCGTTTCTCTGTTTCTTTTCGACATACCGTGACGACGCTATAATCGACATAACCGCTGAGGGATTCGTGATAGGCAGGGTTTATTTGCGAAGTGTTGAAAATAAGAGGGTTTTAACAGACTCGTTTCGTTATTAAGTTCACGATAATTCATAAAAGATTAGCATTTATATATTAATTAAGTTGATCGTATAGATCTTTCTAATTTCATTTCAATGATCTTTCGTCTGATAAGTTAATTTCCGTGAGTAATGTCTCTGTTCGCCAACAGCCTCACTAAGCCTTACTGCACGAGCCAGCCTCGTGAGGCTACATGAGTTCTCTGACCGAACAAGCATCAGAAAGCGACAGCATTTACTGCACAATTCTGAGATATTCACTTAATACTCTGAGAAGTTTTCTTTACAACTCCTCAGACGTACCTGAGCAACAGCTTGAAGTTATGTCATTACATAATCCCGTTCACGAGTGACTTGTCGAATTTTATCGTTCTTTCATGTTTAATTAGCTTTTGCGTAATGATTCGACTTCAAATAACTCTTAATCTATCTCAAAGATATTAAGACAAGCCCCGTAAAAAAAGGTTCTTATTACAGAAAAGCAGCGTATTAACGAATAACGGTGACGTCTGCTACGACGCTTCGGAAAGCAGCAAAAGCGTATAATTCTTGTCGCTACCGTCGTTAAATTCCTCTTCTCCCTCTTCCGCTTCCGCCTCTTATCATTCTGTTAGTCGATACTATTCCTTTTTGCTATTTAATAAACTTCATCATCGCCGAAGTCATTTAACTTGCACATCTCCCTTCTCGAATCCTTTAGCTATCTTCTTCAGAATACTTCCGGTCTTATTTACGTCACTGTCTCGCGAGCAACGATGGCATTCTCTTTCACTTCATCTCCCTTTAAAGAATCTCTCAACATTGTTTAGTTACGGCATATCTGAACTCAGTAAGCTTCCGCAGATCTCGTATCTTACGTAACGATCATGCCCCTGAAGAATCGAGATCTAAATAATTTAACATTCTCATCTTAATCTTCAGCAGCTCGAGACCGGCGCAGGAAGTCAGTAAGTTTATCGCGTCATATGCGTATTTCGAACGGCGATACCTAAACTTAATGTTTTTAATATGTTCTCGATTTGACTGCGAGTGAAAGGTCAGGAAACGGAGAGAGCGACCGAGATCTGTGAAGTAGAATGTGTTAACAGAGTAATAAAAGAAGCTGACTTCGTGATAAACGATTCTGCATGTTCGCAGAAGACTTAAATCTGTGGCTTTAATAATTCGAGGGCTGAATACGAACACCTGATGCGTCATGAGCTCAGAACTCGTAGATTTTGTTCCTAATCTCGCTAGAGATGATGCAAAGCCTTAAAGATCGCTGATGATGTTTGAGATGATTTAATGTTTACTTCATGATGTCGATGAAGACTAGAGAGATCGCGTTATGCAGAACAGTTAAACGCATTAGACTCAGAAAAATTAGCGAATAATCTAGAAATAATGTAGCATTTTAACATCCGTTTATCTTTTCAGCAGTAAGTCGAACTTATTACTTGCCGCTCACTCGTTACTATGTCGACTTTGAATTCACAGATTCATGTGAAAGGGCTTATCATAGATTCGGATGCTTTGCGTCGAGTCTAGAGTTTCATTCAGCCTTAAAGCAGTGCGATTAAAACAGGGAAAAACATAGCGTCTGACTTAACTATTTTGCGCTCATTGATTGAGATTCAACAGTTGAACATAGTCAGTCTCTCGATATCTTCAGTCGCGCGCTTAATCACGAACTCGACGCGTCCAGAATTACTTCTCAATCTGAAGCATGACTTTGAGCTTTCTCTCGCATTATCATGCTCGATGCTCATTTTCGCAGTCCGCTGACTCAAGAGATCGATTCATGTTTTACGCTTTGCAGAGTGCCGTGCTTGATGACTGTCATCGCGTCTGAATATTAATCATTGTGTGATTAAAAGCGTCGACGAGATGCGATCGAAGAAGAGCACTCGACGACTGAGACGCTGTAACCCCCTTGAAAAAGAATCAAGAGACGTCGTTAATCACAGAAGGAGATAAACATAGCATACTGAGATTCACTCTTCAAGCTGTGACTCACTCGACGGGCTTTGAACGAACTCAATCGGCGAAACAGAAAAAGGGCCAGTCCTGTTAGAATTACTGTTGCACGCGGTCTAGATCTGGGTGACGAAGCAGGTCTATTAAAGAATTTCTTAAAGAAATTGAAGCGCTTCGTTAGACACGGCGATTCAGATCTTCGTGACCTTGAAGAAATGAGTTTAGCTCGGAAGACGTCGAGATCGTTGCTAATTTCGTCTCTTCAGTATTCAGAATCCTTCATACCGACCTTCACTGCTCACGTTATGCCGTCGAATTAATTCAATTCGAGAACTTAATCGAAGTTCAGAAATACCTTAAGCGACTCTATTAAGAAGATCACAACCTCGAAAACAAAGAAGACTTCTTCATACGATTTCAATTTTGAGCAAAACCTCATTAATAACGGCATTTATTCAGATGATTATGATTTCCCGAATAATTAAGATTCTTCAAGATTAAATAACGAGAACGAAATCCTTGACAGGTTAGGGTAGCCGAGGTCATCTCTTTCATCATCTCAGTTCTTTAATAGGAAATTTCGTACCTTTAAGCAGACTAACTCACGGGCTTTAAATGAGAACGCTGTGATGAATGACGTTTTTTCAGTAATTTAGAGTATTGCCCGCATCTCATTCGCAAAGAATCTCGTGTTTAAAAACCTCGAGTTACTTATTCACGATAACTTAATCAACGTTAAACCCGACTTCTATGAAGGAGCACGTTCTGCACAAATAGACCTACGAATCCGTGAAGAGCTAGAATCATACGTCACACCGGTCACACAGGGGCAGATCTCAGCGTTACTTAATTTCTTCACTGAGGCGAAGGGTTTCGACGGAAGTGCGGCCGTGACTAAACGACAAGCTTGTTTCGACGGCGCACTGAGTGCCCGTGATGTTCATAAGCTTCGATCATTCGAAGCGAACTTTACTCTAGCATACGATAACAACGCGTACATCATCACCTCGACTTATAATGACGGAACTCTTAAGATGTATATAATTCATCCCACTTAATTATTTAATGTGAAAGACTCTCCCGAATACTATATAATTTAACTGAGAGAATGATTATTAACTGACACTCCTGAAACATTTCGACAGGGAGTTAACGCTTTCAGAAACGCCAGAGACTGAGCAAAGGAGCAAAGAGACCGGCTCATAGCAACTACTAATGACAGGATAATGGGGATGCCCAGAGACGCGTCCACCTTAGAGGCTTTTACTCACAGCATGTCTCAGTCCTCTATCGAGCCGGATGCATCAGAATCTGAAACATCCGCCGACGAGCTTTTTCAGGACGTGAGCCAAGGTTCCGGCCTTTTTCACAAGCGCCTGAAAAAAGAATCAGAGAAGCACTCTTTCAATCCTGTTCTGAAAATACGCCTCAAGAAGAGCTATTCTGAAGCTAACAGCAGGTCTCGCAGCAGAGGTTGACTCTCTCAGAGGCGATAGTGTTTCCTGGTTCATACTCGATCGCACAACTGTGAAGAGGCAAGCACTGATCGTTCCCTAAATTCAAAATTCGTGAGCACTGCTTGTTTTGCCAGCGTCAACGATTACTTGAATATGGGCGAGTGTAACATGCTTAACTCTTGCTACTCGAAGGCTGACAGATACTCAAGTGTAGCATCGCTGCGATGACTTGAAGTCTTCTGAATACGTGCTTCTTCACTTCCTTCGCTGTTCTCTCTCATGGCAGGTCACTCTGGTCACGAATTAACAGTTAAAGGAGAAGCTCATCTTGGCGAAGAAAGAGACGATTCATACAGAAGATATTTTTCTCCTGCAGAAAAAACTTCAGAAGGAACTTCATCTTCTCTTTCGTCTTTTGAGCATGTTTTTCGGCCTTTTGAATCCGTTCTTCTGCTCTTTAAGCCTGTTCTTCTGCCCGGCTGGCACGTGTATCTTCGTCTCTTTGGAGGTCAATGACCATATTAACAAGCTTGGCTAAGAGAGCGTTATTGAGGTTAACTCTTTTAATAATCTGATTGCCGGCACCTCCGCGAAGCAATTTGCAAGCGATGTAACGATATTCGACAAGCGGGATATGAACCTTCTCTGCTCTACGGGCTTCAAATACTGAGACGCTCATCGAATATATTTGAAACGAAAGTTAAACGCAATAATTATAGAGGTCGCAGAATATTGTATAGCCCATCCTCCCCTCATGCACTACTTTAGAGAGGTCGTGAAGGTGAGTAAATATTATCTCATTACGTTTTTTGCCCAGCTGATTTTAATTCTAGGAGTTGCTTCATCTTCGTAACTGATATCGTTTCTCTGCTATTCTGGTAGCCTTACGAAGGGCTTGCTTTAATGAGTCTATCTTGCTAACCTACTTTAATCTCATTAATCTCGATCAACATTATGCCGCCTTTTAAGCTCAGATGAAATCATAATCGAGGCTTCCTTTTCTGTTTCCTTACGTTCAACAATATACCCTTCATGGAGATGCCGTTTTAGCGGAGGTGTTTTCTTTCGCATCTTATAATATGAAGGCGGTGTTGGCTCAGTCCGGCTTCTTTATCAGAGGGCTTGAGCTTCTGCGTCATTTCTTGGCTTGTATCTGCGGGTGATTAAATGGAAGCACGCCTTAAGTTTTGAAAAGCCATAAGGCCTTGTATGACTGAGATAGCTGTCTGTAATATCACTAGAACTATATTTATTACTTTAAAACATTTAAGGCACAGTGCGCTTGAGAACCGTCGTTCACTTGTTTTGGTTACAATAACGCTAAATGGCAAGACTAGCATTTAAGGCAAAATGCAAAGACGAAGACTTTGAGAATTTGAACCTGAGGAATAAAAACAATGAAAATTGAATCATTAAAGTTACATCTGCAACTGATAAGAATGCAAGAATGGATTGAATAAATGATGATTTCTAGAAGAAAAGTTTCCTGAGAAGTAAAACTCCTAAAAGATGATTTATGATACGATTCTTCTAGAAGAGAATGGGAAATACTGATTTCTGAAAAATGATTCTCAGGAAGTAATAGCTTCTAAGAGAAAGTTTTCAGAAGGAAAAAGTTCCTGAGGGAGATCGATTCCCGAGACAGTTATAATAGAAAATATTAGATTCTGGAAGAGCTCAGGACCCGGAAGTATATATATGTTGTCTCTATTCGTTTAAAGTTCAGACATAAGAATCTGCGCTAGCCTGTTACGGTCACACAGAACTACCTCACTCATAACATCGAGATTAAACGTCGCCAGCGGCCGCTTTCGAAGCATTTGAGTGATTATCTTTCAAATATACAACTTATCTTGTTTCTTTCAAAATTTCCTCTCCCTCGAGTGTTTTTATTAAATGTAATAATAGAACGAGATCGAGGTGATCGTGATCGCGACGATCGTAAAAGGAATGATAGCGATCGAGATCGTGATCGTGATAACGACGAAGAATTTCGAGACGAGCGAGATGAAGAACGCGGTGAAGGGACTGTGCAGGTTTATTCGTCAGTGCTCTGTTAAAACTTAGCAAAAGCTTCGTGACTAAATTGTCTTACAAGATTCTCAGGTTAACTCTCAGTGTTAAGGTTACAAGAATAGAGGATTTTTATCAGAAGAATATCTCATCCGGCGGCCCGTCAGATGCCGCTCGGCGAGGACTTAATGATAGTTTTCCTCGCCGGCCAGGCTACGGGACGAGAGGGCAGAAAGTTATGCTGAGAATTAATTATTTCGAATTATTATCGACACTTAATCTCGTGAAAACTTACTCAGATCGTAAGACTGCTGTTGAAGTACGTTTTTATCGCGTGATAAAGGACGAAGCTGCGTTATTAGTGCTTCGTATACTTGACTAGCCTTTAAAGCATAAATGCAAGTGACAGCAGTATACTCAAGACTCATGTCTTAAATCAGTGAAAAATGCGTCTTTAACTTAATTCATGCCGTATTTTACGTCAGTATCGTGAAACGAGGGGGTCGCCATTTCCGATGGAAATTGCCTTTACGCTTAGTAAATAGTAAATAGAAATGTTAGCCGAGCAAGGAGCAGGTGAAGAGGGCTGTATAGAGTTTAAAGGATTTATAAAGATCGACAAAGAAGACAAAGATTGTCGTAAAGGCGGTGAAAGAGGACGCGTTAATAGTGCAGGAACAGAGCGAGTTCGTTTAAATTAACGCGTGAGATTGCGAACAACGTTGAAATTAATCTTCTGTAATGATCGTCGTCTCTTTGTTTGTGTATCATTAGTTAATCTCAGTTCAAATTCGTACAGAACGTACACGGCAAGATAAACAAAGAGCTAATACACGCGTAGGATTAGGTTCAACGAATTAATTAAGCGAATGATTATAAGCACAGCGTGTACAGGTGCGTTGAGACATGAAAAAGAATCGTAAAAAGAGACAAAGATTAATATGTACGCGTACAACAAAGATAATAACAGGTGCAGATATGTAGGTAAAATGAAAATTTTCAGATTTTCGATCATTTAACGTACGTATAACGACTTCAATGAACCGTATCAATGAGGATGGTAGTTGAAGCGGAAAAAAAAGAAATGATGATAGTTTAAACGGGTGCACGAATTAACGCAGGCTAAAAACATAGTGCGGGATGTTAAGTTTTAATGTTAAGTCATCTGATGTACATCTTAGCACGCAAACGATCAGAATAAGTCGCTATTTCAGTACATATATAGAAACGCGGCTGATATTCACCTTACAAGTCTGTACCTGACTCTTTTTACGCTCGTTAAGTTTAAAGTGTCACTTCTCTTGCATCTTACACATATTTCATATACTGAACTCTTCACGATATCATCGAGCTCTTCTTATCATGCTCGATAGATACGACATCATCGAGGTCACGGATCATAATCGCATTATAGCAGTCATGAATGAAACCGTAAAAGGGAATTATCCTTTCAGTTACGAGTAATATGCTCTGGCTTACGATTCCACCCTTGATCTCATCACTCAGATTAAGAGCTGGCAGAGCGCTGAGAAGCTTAACGCAATCGATAGAATGCTTATAGAAGCCGTCGAAGCGTTCGATCTTGCTAACGATATAATGATGTATTCTGCTCGAGTTAACATTTTACAACGACTGATTCGTGCGCTCCTAACGACAGCCTATGCACATCTGCTCGACAAGCGTAATAGCGTCGACGTTAACGACGGCAAGGCCATTTTTCATGCGTTCAGTTTTGGGTTTAAATCTGTTGCCGAGCTTGCCTTTCCCCTGCTTAACTCCCCGAACTGACTGTTTCATCAGGATTACAAGAAGTGAAAGGAATGAATTCTCAATGTCTACATTAAAGCAGCTACTATTACGGCCGTTTTTCGGCTCGTAGCCGATATGCACATCAAAGTACATGCAAATTCTGAGATAGCTATGGCTAATCCTTCTATGATCGGACACGATTATCGTCTCACTTATGCTGAACATGTTAATGCAGTGATAATCGTTCTCATTTCACATCTCTGACATCTCACTGCCCGTCGCCCCGATCTCGATCGTTTAAGTGTGAGAATGATGACGTTAACTGAGAGTCTCTTCATTTATAATACTCGGTCAGTGAATAATCGCTGAATCTTTCGCTTTTCGCAATTCACCGGAATCCTGAGCGCTCGTCGATACGTTGAGCTAATTAAGCACTTGCATATAATGAATTCGGCGTATGAGCCTGCTCTTTCCTGATCGCTTCAAGGTTAAAGTTAACGCTGTAATTAAAGTTAAGGAAGATCTTAATCGCGGCAAGAAATGAAGCATTCGATTAACAAGGCTAGCTTATCTCGTAAGAAAGCTCTCTCTTTAAAGATTAAAAACACTTCCCTTAACTCTCTTTAGCTAAATTATCCCCTGTTGCTTTTCAAAACGTTGTTTGTCTTTAAGCATTCTTACAAC
>JAABUO010005389.1_pt1 | contig 14889 bp, 17 predicted proteins | sample 5559291 | NCBI WGS metagenome assembly JAABUO01 (sample SAMN10711878, study PRJNA513372) | rock metagenome | isolation source: Antarctica rocks | place: Antarctica: Victoria Land, Finger Mt sud
GCTTTTTTTTTAATGCCTGATAGGGAGAGGCAACCTTTAACGCAAAAGCAATGTGTATGCTCCATGTAATGCAGCCAAAGATGCAACAACTAGCAAATTTAGGCTGTAAAGCTCCTTTGACACTCAGGGGTACGTACCCGTGTGTGCACCCTTGAGACTGGAAGAGTATAGAATGTTGAAATTTACCTCAGGCATGCAGCAACTAGCCTTGGAAACCAGGACAAACGATGTTTTTGATCAGGAGCCCTGAGAGAGAGAGAGAGACAACCCTGGCATGTCTGTACAACCTAGTTGGTTGGCTGAAGATGTAAAATCGTTCGTCCCTCCGAGATAAGTCAGCAAACCTAACAGATTAGTGATTTTAGGGTTCCAGTCGCCTACATTGGTTGCTTTGTCAGCTTGGCCTATTCATCACAGGCACCCTGGCACGGCGCGCATGACGACTAAGGCCTAGATCTGAGTGACGATGTTCTCGTTGCGATGAGGAGTCCTTTGAGGGAAAGTAGTTTTCAAGCCGAATCTAGCGCAACCGGGTGTCTGTGATTTTGAGAGGGAAACCGGCTTGGCTTGCAGTACATCTGGCGAAAACTAGCCAAATCTGAGGGTCTTAGCCCAATGACGAGAACGTGCTGCTGACAAAGGTGTTTGTGTCGCGGACCAATCTGCAAGCTGCGGTCTTTTTCCCAATCTCGAAATAGCCGCCTACCTCCTTCGCAGTCTGTCAGCCATATTAGCTTGTTGTCAATGAAGAGAGCAAAGGCCGATCTGACGTCGATTTTCCGTCAAGGCTGTGCTTTGTACGTGCACCAGTCAGTGGTCTGCATTTGCTGTCTTGCTTATGGCCTGTCAGGGAGCCCTGTTTGAGTAGACTCTGGAGAGAGACTGCAGCGTGTGTGAGCTTGTTGAAGCGAGAGGCAACAGCAAGTGTGTTACTTGTTGGAGCGAGAGGCTCAACAAGGATGTGAGACGTGTCAGGGATGCTGTAGTGGATAGCTAGATGAAGCTACAGTATTGTGGCTTCAGCCAGTTGGTCCCCTTGGCACGTCGCTATTGGCATCGAAGGCTCGATGCAGCAGGACACTGACAAGGAATGTCGGCCCTGTGAGCCTGTGCAAGTGATGCGGCATGTGACGTCAAGTGACGTGAAGAAAAAGTCCAACTGCAGTTGGTTCAGTCAGGCTGGCACCGAAACCGTGGTGTTCAGCAGAAATTCCCCCTCAGTCTCTGTTGTTCTTCAGTAGTCAGGCTGAACAGGGCAGACCTGATAGGCCGCACCTACGATGGTAAAGCGCTAGATTGCTCTGGTGTGTGTGCTTGAGTTTCAGCCTGTTTGATGAGATTAACCGAGAAGGCGAAAGTCTGAGGCATTTCAAGCCATGTGTGGTTGCCAAGTTGTGAAGGAGGAACCTTGCTGGGCTATGATTATATCATGGTTTGTTGAGCATTTGTTGTGCTTGCACTTCAAATGCAATGATGCAAACCTCATCAATCTACACTTGATATGAGCCCAATCATTAACATACGTATGTACATGTTCTGGCAACTTAATGTGCAGTGCTGTCATCAAATTAAGAAGGAGAAATCTGTGAGCATTAGAGTCTTTGTGCTTGTATGAGTTGAACTACAGAAGGTGATACACAAGTCCGTATGTTGTGGTGCATGCACAGTCTCTGCTGTGCATTGCACTCAGAGCTGCTGAATAACTGTGTGCACTCATGCTGCTAATCCGCACCAAAATAGGTCTTACTTGGCAATCACCGGTGTGAACTGATGGTTGTATTTTGCCATCTAACACATACAGGCTTAAGTCTATAACGCTGTGTGATCGTGACACAAATGCTAACTGCAATTGGTGACCTGACCTGCCCTAATGCTGCAGCAGCTACGAACGAAGTCGAACAGACACCAAAAGACTTGGCAACATGTAACGTTCCGTATGTTGCAGGCACATGCTGTGCAAACAGCCACTACTAATGCTATACAAGCTGAAAAATTGAGTACATGCTGAAACTGTTTTCGAAATTTCAGTGCTAGCGTTTGTGCAGGTTATCATGTAACACTCCAGCCCTTCTGAAGCACTGGCAGACGTCCACAGGCCCTGGAGCCTTGGTCCTTCCAGAACAACTGTGAATGCAGTTGTATGATGCATTGCACATCTCATATTGACAGATCATGTCTATTACACCAGGATTTTGACATCACTTGTCATAGTGCAGGCAAAGATCATCTATGCCGCTAGTATGCATGCCTAGTGATGGTAATTCTGTGCATCAACACCTTCAAACCACAAACAAAATTACAGTGAACTGTGAATCAGCCAAAACAGAAACAATTATTGTTGTACCCTTCAAGCAATTAGGACATGCGGCTCTAACTACAAAGCAGAGCAAAATCCTGCTGGACCAAACACAGATAGTCAATCTGCAGAGCATTGCACATCATGCCAATGCTTGGTGCAGATGTACAAACCTAGGCGTACACAAAGCATGCAAAGCTGCCTACACCCAGATGCATTGTTCGAGAACCCACACAAAACACCAAGAACCCACACTACAAGTAGACATTTGCACAGTACAGCAGTCCAGCTGATCCAATCCCTTTACTCACTGCTCAGGCTTAGTTGCCATGCCTGACTGGAGAGCCATGTCTGCAGCACTCTGAAACACAACCGGCATTTGTCAGTGACACATATACAATCTATCAGTAGCGTGTTCTTGCAATCTGTCAGTAGCCTGTGATCAAAGGACTGCTGGGCTACCATCAATAATGCGCTCATGCAACAGTGACGAACCCCTAAACAGTGACAATTCCCTGATGAACAAAACACCCAGACACATAAACGTGAAACACTCGCAAAGCCCATGTGCAGACATCTAATACGCAAGGCAGGTATGCACCCAGACAAGATGTCTTTCAATACAGCCCACATGAAGGCTATATGGTGGGTTTGCAACAGCACACACTCAAAATGTGGTGATGATAAGGGTAATAGTACAATTCCCATGACAACATAGCCTACAAACACTCACAAGGAGGGCAACAATTATGATCATTGTCTACCTGAGCCTTGGCAGAGATGCTGTTGGGAGGAGTCTGCCCATCATTGAGCTTGGCCTCTGCCCTGGCAATCTGTGTAGCATCACCCTGGTTGATCGCATCCTTGTCTGCCAATTTTCTGTCAGCCACCTGTGACAGCTGGGATTCTGCACCCTGCACAGCAAGCCAGACCCATCAGAAAAGTGGCGCTTTTGCAAGTACATCCAGGTACATCTGCGTAACACAGCTGCTCCAAGGGCAGCATGCTACAACCATTGTTGATGACACTAACATCTGCATAAGCACAGCTGCAGGAGAAGCAACTACCAGTGTGACACTAACCTGAATCTTTGCTGTGGGTCCACCCTTGGCCAAAAGTCCTGTGCTGTTGTTGTTCCTCTCGTCTGCCTCGACCTTGTCAACGTCACCAGCGTTGACGGGGTCACCGGAAGTCAGGATGTTCACGACGTGCTGAGACTGAGATGCCGCACTCTGCAGCCGAAGCGCAATTGTGGTCAACACAACGCAGCAGCAGTGATCAAGTGGCCACCATCCATGGACTTACTTGGTGGACTGCACTGCAATCCGCTCAACGGAAGTACAGCAAGCAATGCGCGACAGGCGAGGCACAGAAGCAGAAAAGACATTTGCGACCATCGACGCAGTGCAGGTGTAAGGGATAGCATGCCACGACGGACTGATTGTCACTGCATGCGACAGAGTATACTACGTAGAGCAACGTCAGGTGACGTACCCTAGCCTTGGATGCGGGATCAGTTGGGTTGATGTTGCCTCCTTGAGCCTTTGATGTCTCAGACTGCAGCTGAGCCGCCTTGGCCTTGGCAGTGTCGAGGTTGACAGTTTGAGGGTAGCTCTGATTAGCACCTGACATTGTTGATGCTTCTGGATAGAGGTTGACGAGTCTGAAGTGTGTAACAGGGTTGGTAAACAGCCGAGGAGTTGCAAATGGTCAAGTTGGTTATGATAGAGCTGTACAGAGCAAGCCGGGAGCCTTTTATAAGCTGCTTTGTTGGCACTTTCTCAGACAGGGGATACGAAAATGCATGCTTGCATATTCAGCTGCGGAATTACGACATAATTGTCGTGATCCAGCAGCGGTGTCAGCAGCAGAGCATTGCGCGCGCCTCTCAGCAGAAGATAGTTTCCCACAAGCGCATGCAGGAAGGGAGGGAGTTTGCATGAAGCGCTTAGCAGTGCACTTCAGCCGACGTGGCAGTCAGTTCTCCATGCAACGACTGGTGTGGAAGTGGGGGCCCCACAATCAAGCACAAAGGAGCAAGTTTTCAGCAGGTGTTTTGACCATAATATTGTTGGTCACCGTCAATTGGCAGGTTGGACATCCGACATTTTGCATTGCCAAATAGTCTGCTTTCAAAGTTTGCATGCAACACATGTGCACTCTTCCCTTCCCTACAGTTCTGCTTTACTCCAACTCTAGGCAGTTCCTGAGAGTTGACAACACTCTTGCCTGGAAACTTATGTCAAAACTTTCTGTGCGACCATTGCTCAGCGGAAGCTCACTGAGACTGCAGCAACTCTTTTCCACTGCAACACTGCACCTCTTGTTCATCACAGCAAAACTGTAGTCAGATGCTGCTCATTTGTATCATCACTTCACAATCACTGATGTCAACTGAGCAGTGTTTTGACAGCAGCTGCTGGGTCTCCAGTCTTCACCAAGGACTCACCCACAAGGATAGCACCACAGCCAGTGCTTTGCACAAAGGCGACATCCTCTGGGGTGAAAATGCCAGACTCCCCAGCAATCAGGATATCTCTAGCAACTACCTGCATAGAAATAGATCCCTTGCAGCTGGTGCATTCACGCTGCATGCACCTTGTGCCAAGGCCAATGCCAGCAAGAGGCGCCCATTTTCTCTCAATTGTGCTTCTGAGCTTATTGTGAGCTCTAGGAGAATACATGCACTGGCAAGTAGCGATATGCAATGGGGCATGTTGTCATAGCAAAGTGAGCAGCATGCTTGGGCAGCACATCCTTTACTTGTTGAGGACAATGTTGGGGCTCACAAGGGCTCAGTGACATGCTGCCACTTTCTTGCATGTTGCCTCAAGCATGCAGCAAAACGCGTACCCAAGACACAATAAGCTAGTACTCATGCAGAGCTCACAAACAAAAATATACAGAACCCTATGAGCCAAACCCTCTGTACATGTATACATGCCAGAGGCAGCTAGGCGTGGTGAGGAGTGTGGTACCTGTTGACCGGCTGGACTGTCCATGATCACTTTGTTGTTGTGCAGGTCGACTTTGAAAGTACCCAGATCTCTGTTGTTAATGCCCAGCATGCATCCATCCAGCTTCAGCTGCAAGACTCGTTCCAGCTCAGCAACTGTGTGCACCTGCATGTCAAAGCATCACTGTCTTGTGACTGCACTAGGCACATGTACTGTGTAAGCCTTGGCTGAATTGAAATGCTATGCAGATGAGGAGCAACACTGTGAAGCATCCATTTGGGTACTGAGCAGGCATTGGATGCAACTTCAGCTGCAATAAATCATGCAGGCTTGAGACAGACCATGCATGACACAGTTTAGTCCACCATGATAGTGACAGACAGGCTTGCTGGTGCGCGTAAAAGCATGTCACATGTCAAGGGCTGTTGCACCTTGACTTGTCATGTGCAATGGCACGTCACATGGGTCTCACCTCTATCAAACATTGCAGCCCCAGCTTTCTGGCAGCAGCAGCAAGATAGTCCAGATCATTGTTGGGCAGCACGGCTGCAATCAGCAGCACTGCATCTGCGCCGTATGCTCGGGCTTTGAACAGCTGGTATGCCTGCACCACCACCATGAATTATATTGAGGCATGAAGCTTCATGATGAGATGCAAATCAGTAGAGATGTGCAGCGTAACAAGCTTGTGTGTGCTTGCATCTGCATGGTGCCTTGGAAGCTCTAGCTTTGCCAGCCATTCATGACAATGGCACTCATTAAGGGTGGTGGCTGATGCCATTGACTTCCTCATCAAGATCATTGACGATGTTGACTATCATCTCTGCCTGCGACACATGCCTGTGTCATATGCCAGTGACATACGCCTGTGTCAGCAAGATGATGAACACTTGTGGAGGTGATGTTGTTTTATCAACATCAGTTTGCTTGTGCAGTCTGAGAATGCATGACAAAGTGCTACCTCTACTATGAACTCCTTGCAGAGCAGGGGACAAGTGACTCCAGCATTCCTGATGTCTTGCAGGTACTCAAAGCTGCCTTGGAAGAACTTGCGGTCTGTAAGGACACTCAAGCAAGCTGCTCCGCCCTCCTCATACGCCTTTGCTATCTGGATACACGCAGACGCATGTATATCTACTGCCTTGGCTTCGTAAACTTTGGCTGTTGGTTAAACACATTACAGTCTAGGGTGTGGAGCCATCCTTGTGACTCATTAGACATCCTGGCTTAGAAGCACAGGTGACCAATGCGATACAACTTTGTATAACAAATTGTTTGAGCCTTTTTGCAACACAGCATGGCGTAGAGCATGTGTCTTTCTGTGCTGTGCTGATGTTGTGCATGCACCGAGATTGTGATGCATGAACCATATCAGCAGCTGCTGTGCTTCAGTAGTAAACGATATATGGCATTGGACTTACCTTGACAGCATCAAAGTCCGGCTGAATGATGCCTTTGCTAGGGGAGGCCCTTTTCACTTCTGCTATTAGACCTGGCTTGCCGGTTCTAGCCTGTGCAGCTCTGATAGCTCCAATGAAGTCTCGGCTGGGGGGTGCCATCTTCAGCATGAGAGACAGCCGTGATATTGGCTGCTTTTCCCTCATCTTCTCTATCTCGACTGCTTTGTACCTGAAACAGGCACATGTTGCGGATCTGCACATGCATGCATGACGTGCAAATCTATGTACTAGATAGCGCTATACACAGATTCCACAAGACAAAGACTTACCATATTATTTCCTCGAGAATGTTACGGGGCTTGTTTTCATCTGACTGTATGACTCTGAAATCGACAGGTCCGCACCTGTTTTCAGCAATGCAAACGGCTGAGTCCATGCAAAAACGCCAAGCTGCACAATGTTAGTAGGTTGTAGCACATACCCCTGACTGCCTATACCCTCTGGTGCACGCCTCCTGATGTACACTCCATTATCCTGTGGGGGCAACAGCAAATAGTCAGCTCAAGGCTGGACTATTGAGGCTGGGCTGCAGCTGGCCAGACGAAGCACGAGGCGTACAGATGTAGATGCGCTTGACTGTGACTCTACAGTTGGTGCGGCCGATGCTGCAGCCCGGTGGCTCAGCCTGTACGCTCGCTTCTGTGTCGAGCGGGTACAAACAGGACAGTGTACGTGAGAGAAAACTGGAGCAGACACGCGAGGGCCCCAAACGGCGCTCTGCATGAAAAGGCTACACAGCACTTTGTGACGAGCTCGGCTTTTCACGTCAAGCAACTCTCCGGCCTTCACGGTATATTGAGGGCCAAGATCAGGCGCTTGCGGCTATCTTTACGCAAGCAAGCAAGCAAACAGCAGTGCAGCGCAAGCCCACGCAAAGGCTTTGCTGGCCTGTTGAGCAGCGGCTGATCTCAAGCAATAGCTCAGTTGTTACGAGTTGCGGTCAATCTGCAGCAGTCGAGTCAAATAGGTCAATTCCACATGCAGCAAAAATCGTCAATCAATCCCTCAGTTGCCGGGAGAAGTCTCCAGCAAGCATATGCATAGCAGCTGGACGCGCTCAGCACGCTTCGACGTGCGGTGCAGGGAACCTCGTACCTGACCACTCACCTGCGTTGACGTGTTCGAGGGTATACATCTGAACTAGATTGCACGCCAGCTACTGCTGGACTGATCTGTATTGGACACACCAAGATGGCTGATACACTTCAGAGCAGCTCTGCTGAGGAGATCAATGTCAAAGTCAAGACAATGCAGCCGGCTACTTACGAGCTCAGGATACCTCTGACGGTATAAACAGTACTGTGCTTCGGCAGTGCTGTTCAAGGCTGCAGCACGCACATCGGGTATGCTGCCTTGCAGGCAACAGTTGGGAACCTCAAGCAGCTATTGGTGGACAAAGCCAGCATTCCTCAAGATCGGCAGAGAATTATATACAAGGGCCGCGTGCTTGACAACGACCAGCAGCTGCAAGCACATGGTAGGTTCCAGATCAATTGCTCAGTAACACTATGCACTCGACCTGGTAACATTTGCAGCCGGCATTGCAGGAGTGCAAGAAGGGCACACGCTGCATTTGGTGGAAAGGGCACCAACTGCGCCTTCCCCTGCAGCAGGGCAGGCACCCCAACTACCAGGTCAAGGTAGGTGACTGCTTGTGACTGCATGGGCTCAATAACTGCATGCGCTCATTAGGCATAGCAAGATAAGTCTGGAAGCACAATCCTGAGCCTTCTGTGGCTTTGTTGACAAGCAGGACAAATCCCTATAGCAGTTGGAAGCCTGGACTTTGACACAGAGGAGACAGACGTCAATGCCGTAAGCTTGACACTACACTCTGATTGCCATTGTGGGCTGCCTTATCCCAGGGCTGCCCAGCCAGTCAGCACTGCAGAAGCTAACTAAGGCTTTTGTGTTTGTGCAGCTGCTCTCCAGCATCTTCACCCAGTTTGGGGGTCAAGGTGGTATGCCAGGATTTGCGGCTGGCGAGGGAGAAAATGCTGCAGGTATCACAGCTGCTGTGCCTTGCCTTGGTGGTTGCGTGGTGGTGTCTCTCACTCATGCGCTGAGAGGCTTGCTGTGTGCAGGTGGGAACGTTGACCATCAGGGTGGCCAAGAAGCTCAGTTCATTGCGCAACAGGTGAACACTACCCAACATATACGCTTTAAAACCCCTGCATCAGCTGCCTGACATTGGATGCAACAGCACCATGTTTACTTATGTTACTGTCTTTAGCTACTGCATTGTTCTTCTAGCACTGCTGAAATTCTGCGTGAATGTAATGTCACAAGGTGCTAAACCAGCCTCTTTGCAAACTCCTGCTGAGAACCATTTTTGCTCAATTGTGCGGCTATGTGTGCAGCTCATGAGCACGCTGCAAGGCCAGGCTGGGCAGGACTTTGGTATGCAAGCCTTTGGTGGAATGCCAGGGGAGAGGCGGCCCAACATGCTTGCCAGCATACAGACATATCTGGACAAGCTACAGGAAATCATGCAGAATCCGTCAGTTTTGCTGCCATCTTTATCATACCCTCCTGGCCAAGGTCTGCATTTGCTCACAATCACAGGTGGCAATCACACATGTATCACGCACTTACAGTCACAAATGCTGCATGATCTCTGCACTTACATGATGCCTTGGCCATTATGCCAGATGGCTGCAACCATCCCCTTTTGCTTTTGATTTTGTGTGGGCTGACAGGCTGGGGCGATAACCTTGCTAGAATTGTACCCTAGGATCTGTTCATTGGTCTGGCTTAAGCACTGCAGTGGTACCCCCAAAGATCCATTCACTGGTTTACATCCATTCTTATGTCTATTACTTCTTTGCAGAGCATGAGCTGCGTGAACAGAGGCAGCTTCTGGAGGCAGTACGTGGCATTCTGACCCCAGCTGTGCGTTCAGCTCTCAGCCCTGAGCAGCAAGCTTTCCTGGATGCTGAAGCCTCCTGGCAGCCACCAGCACCAGCACCAGGTCTCTACCCTATCTCAGTTCGTGGTGGTGCTACATGGTGTTGTAGTCATGCATGGCACAGGCAGCTGCACTGCCCACTCTGATCAGCTTTAGCCATGCTGTCGGGCAGGCTTGTGCCATTATGCGCTGCTGTTTGGCTGCTCAGGATATTTGTGCAGGCATTCAGGATACCCACTAAGAATGATGTGTATGATCACAATTGCATCCAGAGGGTCTTGATAGCATGCATGCATCATGGCTCCAGGACGTGTAACATGGCAATTGCTTGCTTATAGCACTTTGGCGTGTGACTGCCATATGTATGACTGCCATATGTGTGACTGCCATGTGCAGGCTCATCTACCAGGCAAAGCTCAGCCACACAGAGACAGAGTGGCGCTGCACAAGCAGCTGCACATGTTCAGCAAAATGAGTCAGCAGCGCAGCAGGCCACCAGCAGCGTTGCTGCTGATCACACCCAGCAGCAGGCAGCAGAAGTAAACACAACAGCTGGTACAGCTGCTGCTTCTGGTAATGGAACCGCTGCAATGCTTGCACCCACGACAAATGATGACTCATCAGGGGCCCCAGCAGCAAGCTCAAGTGCTCAGGACTCGTTAGCGCAGGCTCAGCCTTTTGGGTCTCCAGTGCAGCCTCAGTCTGAACCTGCCCAGCGTGAAAGCTCCACATCTGCAGCGAGGGCATCCGCAACAGCAGCAAGAGAGGCTGCTGCAACAGCCAGGCAGGCTGCGTCTCAAGCTCAGGAGTCTGCTTCTCAAGCTAGGGAGTCTGCTGCCACTGCCAGGCAGGCTGCATCTGCAGCAAGACAGTCCACATCTGCAGCAAGGGAGTCTGCATCTGGTGGTAGGAGTGAAGACAGTTCCAGACGCCGCCGAAGAAGGGCGGCAATCTCACCTGTCGTCACCATGGCTCTGGGGTCCTTGTTGCAGACCACCCTTGAGGGGGATGCCTTCCAGGACCCAGCCAATGTTCTGAGCAATGCTGCGCAGCTCCTGTTCTCGACGCACAGCTTTGAAGGGGATAACCGAGCACAAGTCCTGGTAAACCCCTAAGTCTGTGTTGTCTCTACTTTGATGCACAATATGGCTGTTGAGCTCAGTATGGCTTGTGAGCTCACAGAGTTCGACGCGCCCCTTGTATGCTGGCTCTGTGTACTCCTGCACAATTGCATTCCTGACATGCCCGCGCCATCACATCTCCTTCCTGCCTGCAAGGTAGCATAATGGCTGCATTGCTGGTTTCTTGCTCTGCTTCATTGATGTGCTCAACAGCACCATTGCCTTGATGACCAAGCCTGTCAGGACAGCAATGTGATGTGGCATGCAGGCAATCCTAAGGTCAGCAGGGTCTCACCTGTACCGCCTGGCCCCTTTGCTCATGGAGCTGGCCAGAGCTTGCTCAGCGGCTGTGGCAGCCATGCAAGGAGACGCAGGGCCCCTGGCTCTCAGCAGTGCCCACTACATCCGTCCTGATGGTGGGTGACACCTTTGTCCACCCTTGTATTCAACAGTGTTGTTGCATCAGGCAGCTTCCTTGGCGTGCCAATCCTGAAAAGAAAAGAAAAGACTACACCTGCCGGCGTCATTTTAATGAGAAGCCAAGTATTATACCGGGCTGCCCAGGCGTGCCGATCCTGCAGGTCATTGCGCAAACAGTCTGTGCTGATCACAAAAGCTGTATGAGACGGTCCATGATTTGTGCAGTAACAGCTTGTTGCTGTGCAGATGAATCCCATGCAGCAATGTTATTGCCCAAGAGAATGCTGTGTCAAGCTTGGCGGGCACTGTGTGATTGATCCCTTCTTGTTGAATAGCACCACAAGCAACATCATAGAATTTTCTTGGCCATTCACCAAAATGTTGGTCTTCTTGGTTATTCAGCAAGATGTTGGTCTGCAGGATCTCGGCCTGCCATTGGCTATACTCCCGCCAGTGGACAGCAGTTCATGACATCCAACATGAGCATCCCCTTGTTCCCTGGCATGCCCCTGGGGGCAATGCACCTGGGGCCAGATGGAGTCAGGCCCACCATGGCTGGCCCTGCCCCTGCTGCCAATGGCCCTACAAGTGCTGCTGGCAACAGAGGTGGTGCAGCCAGCGGTGCAGGCCCTGGGGCAGCTTCTGGAGCGGGTGCTGGGGCTGATGCAAACAGGGCTGGCCAGGCCATTGGTCTCAACATTGGCACCTTGCTGCAGTCTGCTTTTGCTGGTGCTGGTGGTGGTGGTGGTGGTGGTCAGCCAAACAGGCCAGGTCGGTCCCTCATTCTGATTAACTGTGCATTTTCTGGGAGGCCCACAGCCAGGGTCACATTGCTGCTGTTGACTTTGAATTTTGCAAAAGCCTTGGCTGTTTTCTGTCTGCAATGAGCTGGTCATACCTTGCTGATTTGCCCTGCACGTACCTAGCTCAACATGAGCCAGCCAGAAAGCGCAAACACTGAAATTATAATTACTACATGTTGCTGGTGGCAATCTTTTGCCATGTCAATACTTATCTTGCAATTGTCTGTCTGCTACATCTGAAGCTGGCAGAAAGGTCCTTATGTAATACCTGTGGTTTGCATACTGTCATTGCTCATCAATATTGCTGTGTTTTAAACTGCCATGCACCAGTGCTGTGCATTCACTGCTGTATCAACCACTGTTTTGCCCAGGCTTGTGTGTCATTTGCAGGAGTGAGTATTGGTGAGTCCAGACAGGTGATACAGGTGCCAGGTGCTCCACCTGTCAGCATCCGCTTTGGCACCCGCCCCCCTGGCTCTCACCCCCCTCCACTTGGTCAGCAGGTACTTGCACCACATGGCGTGTGTAGTCTTGGCCAGATCACCTGTGTGCACTGTGGTTGGGGATCACAGTGTTACTGTGTTATGTGCTTGTTTGCTGCCCAGATTGCAAACTCCAAGCCATTCACAGGGGCCATGCTCCAATGTTTGTTGCATCACAAGTGCCCTTCCAAAGTAAACAGACTGCAAACTCCAAGTTGTTTAACTGTTCAGGCATGCTCTGTGCCTCACACCTGCCTTATCAAAGTGTGCCTCGTGGTTGGTGCTCACAGTGTTACTGTATTCTTAATGCAACGGCTTCAATGTTCTGGCAGCTGCCTATCTGCGCCACTCAATTGTGTCTGCACTAATGCAGAGTCCTGTCAACAGTCCAGTCAGCCTTCAAGTGGGTAACGGCACCCCTGTTGACCTGTCACCAATCATTCAAAGATTGGGCACAATGCTTGGCTCCGCCATCCAGTCAGCTGTCAGCACAGCCACCCCATCAGGACCTGCACCAGCTGCAACCTCAACTGCCACAGCAGCTGCTTCTGCAGCTGGGCCCACGGGCAACGGCCAATCAGGCCAGCCCGCAGGCAATGCCTCTGCAGCAAACGCTGCCACAGCAGATACTCTCCTGAACCCACCTGTCATGCAACACCTGGCACGTGCACTCATGCATTCTCTCAGTCCTTTCATCAGCCAGGCAGCGCCTGGAGCTGCAACTGGCAGCAATCAGGCAGGCGCTGCCTCTGCTCCGACCAGAAACACTGCGCCTGCTTCTGGCTCAGCTGGCACCACCCCCCCAGCTGCTGCTGGTGCAAGCGGCAGTGGGGGTGGATCAAGCAGACCCCAGCTTGGTCTCAGTGACTCCTTGGACGCAATGATTGGCATGAACCCATCAGCTGATGCGTTTGTTAGCCAGATGGATGCACAGGGGCTCATAGATGCGCTGACTCAGGCTGGTGCATCATCTGTCAATATTCAGGGGCCCATTGCACCCCATGGGGCTGGGACTGCACACTCCAGGCCTGCACAAGCTGCTGCTCAAGCTGCTGACGTGACCTCAGCAGCTGCTTCTTCAGCTGCACCAGCCTCAGAGGCACAGTCAACACAGCAGCTGCCTGTAAGTGAGCCTGCAGCAGGCCCTGCATCTTCATTGCCTTCCTCACAGGCCCTGCCAGACCCTGCCTCAGCCTCAGCTGCTGGCTCAGCTTCAGGGGTGACTAAGCCTTCCGGCCAGCGTGCAGTGGGCCTGGGCTCTGCTGCTCTGCCACCCCGTGACAAGGGCAGTAAGAAGTCTCATCCGAGAAGCCCCACACCCGTAAGCACCTCACCATCTGCTGACCAGTCAACAAGCAGTAGGCAGAGCCCAGGTAGCCGTCCTGCCCCTTCACAACCACAGCAGGACAACGTCAAACGTGCCAGGCGGGGCAGCAGCCCCCCTAGTGAAGGGCTGTCCCAGTCTCCCGCCACAACTGTGGGTGGGTCGCCCAGTGGTGCTGAGCCCGGTGCTGTTGCCAGCAGAGGGGAGGCTGTTGAGGAGATTGCTCAGCCCAACAGAGGCGCTGTACAGGCAAGCAATGCCGGTGGATTGGATGCTTTGATGGCAGGCATGTTTGGCGGTGGCGGTGGTTCAGGCGGGGGTGGAGGACTTAATATGAACAGCCTGATGCAGGTCAGGATAGAGTCAACTTGATCCCACCGTCCGTCACAAGCGACTGCTGATTGCCAAGCTGGAATGATGTCTCATTTCACTCTTCAGGCCAAGGCACATGCTGTATCCCTGCGTCAGTTTTGTACCCCTTGCATCTGAACAAAGCTGTCAGCAGTCAGATCTGAGCAAACAAAGAGTCTGTAAGTCTGTCTGTGGACCTGCGTGTCCGTCAATGCACATTTCCTAACCCAGGTCAGAGACATGATCATCTTACCCTCCCTAATCATCAGCCTTCTTGCGGATAATCACAGGTGGCTGGTCAGATGATGTCAGACCCTGAGGTGTCCAGAGGTGTGACAGGCATGATTGAAACCCTAGGGCAGAGGGCAGGTGGCACCAGGGCAGACCAGTCTGAGCAAAGCCCTCAGGCAGGGGCCGGGGGTGCAGATGCAGGGGGTGGCTTTGGGGCCATCATGCAGAGCCTGGGTCCCATGATGCAGCAGCTGGCTGTTGGGGCTGGTCAATCCCAAGGCACAGGTTAGTCAAGGGGCAATTAGCAGCTATGCACCAGTAGCCTGCCTGTTGTGTTTCAAGCTTCCCCGCTTACATGCATTCTGCCAGTCACTCCTTCAGTTTGCTCCTGCTGAGTACTGCAGTTAATGAGAAGGGAATGTGCCTGTACAGGTACTCAGCAAGTGGCAGGAAGTGCTGGTGGCGTCAGCAGCAGCAGCAGCAGCAACTGGCAAGAGGCTCTCAGTGAACTGGATGAAGGTGAAAAGGCTGAGTGG
>JAABUO010005390.1_pt1 | contig 14888 bp, 29 predicted proteins | sample 5559291 | NCBI WGS metagenome assembly JAABUO01 (sample SAMN10711878, study PRJNA513372) | rock metagenome | isolation source: Antarctica rocks | place: Antarctica: Victoria Land, Finger Mt sud
TCGCAGTCTCAGAAGAATGCGCGCAAGGCAGCAGACCAGCAGGAGCAGCAGCGCCAGCGCGTGCAGCAGAGGCAACAAGACCGCCTCAAAGCCTTTGTCCCACCTGAGGTCAGACTGACAGCATTGCATTGTGACTTTGCTGAGTCTGTTGAATGCATGTCCAGACTGCAGGTGGCCACGAGTGTTGCCTTTCTGTCTTGGTGGGCAAAGCCTCACAACTTGCCACTGTTTCCTTGCATCACTTGTTCATATCGTGGTACGGTGCAGTTGACTATGACCAAACACTCACGAACAGAGTTTGTCTGAACGCTGTCTTCTTCTGCAGGAAGCACAGCCTAGCACTGGTGCCAAACCTGTCACGGATGCAGACGACGGTTTACAGGGCTTAGCACAGAATCTCAAGAAGCAAAGCTCTGCAGGTCAGACATTGTCTGGGTCAACACACCTGCACCCTTGCATATGCTGAAAAGAACAAAGAATAAAAATAGAAATTTGTGCTTTTCAGCGATCATACGGGAGCCTGCTAAGGCGGCAGCCCAGGGCTCTTGCATATGCTGTCCTAGATTCACATTTTGTTTTCACCTATGCTCAATTGTATGTTGCAGGCAAAAGGCAGAGAGTGCTGTCCACTGACGCTTTTATGGTGCCTGAGGCACAGCAACAACTGAAAACCCAAGATGAGCACAGAAAGAAGAAACGACGAATATGATGCTATGATGTTTGCTGTGTCATACCAGCCAGTTTTACAGTATGCTTTGTGTCCTGTTGTCCAGTGACACCATGGTTCAGTGACAATGTATCCAGTCGTATGTTGCAGTGGTTCTGTTGATCAAGTAGCAAACGTTTGGACAGCTTCTGCAGTGCTTGTCAATGGTGCACTATTAGTATCACCAACTAAGCTCAATCAACTGTGCATGTTCACAGGCCTCGAATTCCTCGCTCGTGTATGTGCACAGTATTGAAATTGATCAACATGATACCGTACTACGATACTCCTTACCTGTCTTTCACAAGTTACAGGTTCAAAAAATCTGATGTAAGCACAAGGACTGCAGTCATAATCACGAATAAATAGGTCATAAGGCCTGCCAGCATAGACATGCTTGGCTGCCATGCACAAGACATACGACGCATTCTACTTGACATTCGCCCTTTCTACTCCTCAATAGCAAGCAGCTTCAAGCTGTTGGGAAAACAAACTGTGTGACCATGACAGCAAAGGTCTCATCTGGCAACATTAAGAACTTGTCTATTGGCCATGAGTGGGTCTTTGGCACTGTTGCTACGCCAACCAACCTGCAAGACCAGAACAATCTTGAGTGACGGCCAGCACATGCAGCTGAGACCATGACAGCAGAAGGAACTGCAGCAACACACTTTGTGAAGCCATTGGGGTCCATTCGTTTTCCCTGACCGGACCGCCGAGAACCCTGAACTCCTTCTGTGGTCAGGTTGGTCACCACATACAGAGGTGGTGCCTGCACAATTACCAGAGTGTCGACCTGTCTTATTCCATTTGAAGTAAGCAGTCAACCACAGGTACACACACTTAATACACTGTGCCATCTGTCTTGTATTGATGCATGGACTTGGGCAATTCACCTTGTATAGTTTGCTGGCGGTAAACATAAAGTTGGCTATGAATTGTAACTGTGCTTCTCCAGTTGCTTTATTTATCACTCCCTGCAGGCATGCTCTTGCTCTGTTAGCTGCAAACAGGAAGCCTTGCAATGCAGCAACTGCAGTTGCATTTGCAGGGCATGTCATCATCACCTCTAATTTGACTGGTTCTATCCTTATTCTGAAGGGCGGAACCAAAGGCGCCCCCAAAAACTTTGCTGTTTTACTGTAGACATCTGGTATGTATAGGGTCTGTGCATCAAAGGTGACATGCATGCGCCCATCACCAAGATCTTGAGTCTCAGCAATACCAGCACCACCACTTGCATTGTACGCTGCAGATGAGCAACATAGATCACCAGCTGGTTGTCATGCTACATGCATGTGTGCATAGCATTCTTGAAATTCAAGTCTTACTGAATGTGGGATACACGCTCACAGCCAGCTGGGAGTTCTCAAGAGCCCTCATGCCTATCTGCATAACAATTGTGAATTGTCAAAAAGCGTCCAAACAAGAACTCTGTGACTTCAGCTTACAAAACATGCCTGATTTTGCTGCAGTCCATCCAGGCTCGGTGCTCGCCTCTGATTACGGCTATGCGTGTCAGAGCTTTGTACTCCTTCATCAGCGGATGCTGGCTTGGTACCAGCTAGACCAGCGAAGCCTACAAGCAGAGCTGCAACTGAAAACACAGTCTGATCAAGTTCATGGTGACGACAAACAGTCTCACGCCTGTCGATAAGTCACACAAGCTGATACCGATATGGCATCTCAAGTACAAGATCTTACCGAACAATCCAGACTTCAATACTGCACGTCTGGACGGGTGAGCGACAGGCTTGGCAGGTGACTCGGGGCTTTGGGGCCGAGCGTGCTGCGCAGTTGGCGTACGCAGAGTTGTGGTCATCAAATTTGAAGCAGCCGCAGATCCAGGGAACTACAGGCAGCTTGCTCCGAAACGCACAAAGGGTGACCTGGCGCGACAACGACTGCTTGCTTATGTCGGGATGCTCAAGAATAGCAGGAACGCCTGCTGTATAACGCTTGTACGGAACTGCGGGCGGCGTCTGCAGGCAGCACTGTTGAAGAACGATTGAACCTGTTTGAAGCTAATTCAGCTGCTTGTCCAAGCCACTGCAGTCCAGACCAGAAGCATTGAAGTCTAGCCACAAGGCATAGTGATGCCATTTAGTCATCGTCGCATTAAGCTCTCGCCTCAGAGGACGTCCTTGCTCAGCAGAATGGTTCGTGTGTGATGACAGCTCAACCTGACTGGCGGTACGGCCTTAGCTCAAGCATGCATTCATACAGCGCATGCAGCCTGAGCAGATTGCATGCAGTTGTCATCCTCAGTCGCTCTGTTAAACGAATTAATGGGCACTACTTTCGACCGCATGTCATCAGCTACGATGCCAGCTTTCAAACAGCAATCAGCCCTCAGCACACCATCATCCAAACTCAAGAGCAATTCAGGAAACCAGAACTGCATCAAATTTGATGAAAAAGAGTAGTGACGCTAGTGTCTATGATGTGCTGAGTACTTGCAAGCAGACGCATGCATCAGTGACGGCCCCTGCCTCTGCCCTTTGAGGGGCCACCCCTGGCAGCACTGGCCACACTTCTGCCAGCAGAGGTGCCTCCTCTTCTGCCAGGAGCAGCACCACGTGCAGTGGGGCCTCGCCCTCCTCTCTGCTGAGCAGCAGTTGCAGGAGCAGATGGCTGTGGAGCCTCACTTGGTGCAGCTGCAGGAGGTGGTAATGCAAAAACAATCTCTCGAGGCTTGCGAGCAGCGGGGTTAGCACCATCACCATCAGAGCCATCAGTCTGCCCTGCACCTGCTGCTGCACCTGAAGAGTCCAGATTCTGGGTACCCTGAGAGCCTGTGGCAACATTGTCACCAGCACCTGGCAGCTCACCATCTTCTGCTTCCTCCCCCCCTGCAGCTGACTTGGCTTCTACTGCAGGATCACTACCGCCAGCTGCTGCCTCTGTCATGTCCACATCACCACTTGCATTGTGCTCAGCATCTTCAGCAGGTGCTGATGGGGCAGGCTGTGTAGCATTCTGCTGGTGAGAGGCATCCTCTGTGTTAACAAGTGCAGTGGGCAGCTCAATGTTGACTTGTACATGGTCAGGGTCATGCTGTGCAACAGCCACCCTGGCAACATGCTGCTGAGCAGCTGGGGGTGCAGGGCTTGCTACACTGAGTTGCTGCTGCTTGCTGTCAGCTACCACATTGACTGGAGCACTGCCTGCATCTGCCTTGACTACAGCAGAGCTGCCTGCTGGCAAGGTTGCTGGAGGGGCATTGACAGCGGACGGCGCATCTTCAACAGGGGTGGGGGCCCTGACGCGCTTGGCAGGAGGCGGGTCGCTGCCTGTTTGGGCTTGAATGCTTGCAGGTGCACTTGGACTGGCATCGCGCTCACGCTTGCCACCCTGGCAGCAGTCAGTGACACAGGTCAGAGGGCACATGTGACGGCAGCCCGCTTATTTGCAATTGCACAGAGAACACACATGACCGCCTCTGGCATCTTTGCCCTCAGCAATCATGTGCAGTTTCAATCAGCATCAGTGGCTCAGACGCAGCACTGAACTCTGCCTTGCCAGCATTCTGCGCTGTACGGAGCTCTTATACGGTTTTCCTAAATTTTGACACCATCACTACACTGCATGTAGCTGTAGCCATGGTTGGCTGCTGTTCTGACTGCTATGAAAAATCCAAGGAAGCACATGATGGACCTGCAATATGCTGGACAGTTGTGCCTGATGCACAAGAATTGGGACAGTCAAGGCTTCACAGACCTGCTGAACTACGGTGGGCCTGAGTCTCAGCATAGGGGTCACTCCAGCAGCTTGTTTGGAAGCCAGGCCAAGGGCGTCCTGCGCCCCACCTGCCTGCTTGTTCATGCTTGCCAACGCTGCCAGCCGTACTGCCTCAATCTCGGCAGCATCTGCTCCTGGAGCTGCTGCATCAGCATTGGCTGCAGCACTGCTGTGTGCAGGCTTGGCTGCAGTCACAGCTGCAGGCAGCACACAAATGCTGAACACACTTTGGTCTACAAGCAATGCAGCCATGATGCCAGCAACAAGCCAATAACAAGTGTGCAACAAAGTTGCCACAGTAATGTTGGTCAAGGAAAATGCAGCAAGGAGCTGTGGTGCAATACAGACCGCCAGAAGTGCAGCAGCAACTGAGGTGGGTCAAACAATGAGCTCACCCTTGGGAGCAGCTCCAGGTGAAGCCTGTCCCTCCGCCTTTTCATCAGCAGCTAGCTTTGCCTTCTCTGCCATACATTTGTCTCTAGCGGTTTCGAAAATTGACTTGGTGTCAACCTCATCAGGCACTGCCAGGCCAGCTTGAGCCAACTGCTCCTCCATGATCTGCACATGCACCTGGCTGTAACATGACCTTTTCAACAACTTGTTGTCATGATGGCTTTTAAATATTGCACATGCGGTCAGGACATGCATGCAACACAACACGACTCAAAATGCCTTCTTGCAAATATGCAGGGCAAACAATGCAGGTGCCCAGCACACACAGCATAGGTGGACCCGGCTTACCTTGACATGCTGTTCAAGGGCTTTGACCACCTCTGATTTGCCTTCAATCGTGCACTTGGCAATATCCATTGACTTCACCTTTGCAGTCCGCAACTGACTGACTTGTAGTTTGAAACGCTGCACAGCACGCTGCCAGAGTGAGCTGGCATTCTGACATGTGCAGCAGATGCTTTTTTTGCAATACTTGCATTGCCTGCCCACACTCTGCGAAAAGCTGTTAATGAAGGTCTCATTTGCTATTGAATTTGGCAGCATTCAACCAAGGTCGATGCAAGACATGATCACAAGTTAGGTCTGGACAAGGCCATATAAGGTATGCTGCTTGTGAATTATGATGCACACCTCAATGGTGCTATTCCTGGTCCTCACTATCTTCTCCAAGTCAGTCATCCGCTTTTGTACCTGCTGCACCTGTATAGCAACAGCACAGCTTCTTGGTGCCACCAGCATCGGGTAGTTGTACTTGAGCAAGCTGCCAAATGCCAATGTTTGTAGCACCAGCACCGTCAGGCAAACTGATTCCTATAAAGTGAATCTCAAGTTGTTCCCACTAACTCATATGCCACTAACACATATGCCAAATCGCTCATAGAAACTGTTCTGGCAGGGGAGCTTGCGGTCACATCACACAGGTAAAAGCCAAGCGTCTTTGCAATGCTCGCAATCATGCATTCTGCTGAATGTCACCAATCAGTTGCTTTTGTCCAGGTACTGATCAAGCAGGGTCTGACCAATTTTTCCTAAGCCTTGATAGCTTGACATGCCCACAGGCAATTTGCCTGCATACTTGTCCTGGCAGCAGCATGGGAACAGCGCACTGGATGTGTAGATGACCAGAGCCAGAAAACCAAAAGACAACATTGGCACTTGTTACCATATTGAAGAAGACCAGAGTTTATTATGCAGATGTCAAAATACCTGAGCAGCACTAGCCTCCTGACGCTGGCCCTGTTCATGTGCAGCCAGTGAGGCAGCCCCCTCCTGGGCTTGAAGCTGTGACTTCTGCTCATCTAGCTGGCCAGCCTTCTGCCTGTATGCCACTTCCTGCTCCTGCACCTGCTGCTCACGTCTAGCCAGCTGCTGCTGCTGCTCCACAATTATCTGCTGGCTGGCTGTCAGGGACTGCTGATGTTGTACCAGTTCCTGCTTGTCAGTATTCAGCTGCTGCTGCTGGGTGTGCAGAGCAGCTTCAGCCTGCTGGACTGCCGCTTGCCTTGTGGCCAGCTCCTGCTCACTGCCTGTTGTGGCTGCTGGATCCTGCACCTATTCAAGACTGACTGGTGAGAGTCTGGCTACAGCTGCATCATGGCCACGCGAGGGTAGCACTGTGCATTTGACAGAGGTTAAACAGCATATATGCAAAAAGTGATCAAGAACTAACAAGTCAAGTAAGCAGTCTGCATTCAGCGCAGAATGTTGGCGCAAGTTTAAACTGCAGAAAATCTGAGTTTGGCAACATGTACTTAGATCTGTCGGCACTCAGTTGCACCATGGACCTTATGCAACTGGTATGTCGCAAGACAGCTTACAGGAGATGCGGTGCCCTCAATCTGCACAGCTCCAGGCATGCCTTCCAGTTGAGCTTTGACAGTACCAAGCTCTGCAGTGAGCTTGGACAACCGCTCTGCTGCCTGCTGTTTGTCTTTGCTCAGCCCTTCCAGTCTACTGTCCTTCTGCTTCAACTCATGGGTCAGGGAGGTGACCTGCAGGTGCAGAGACTGCTCTGCACCTTGGACCTTTGCCAGCTCAGCCTGCACAGTGAATGAAGCAAAATCATGATGTAGGCGCAGTCTAGGATATAGGTGCAGTCTGTGGTATAGGTAGAGTCTGAGATATAGGTGCAGTCTGGGATATAGGTGCAGTCTGTGATGATGGCTTGCTGCTGAAAGTCACTGCAAGGTTGTGGTCATCCACAATGTGTGCTTGCTTAGGTCATGAAATATTGCTGCAGTAACATGGGCAAGCATGGTGTTTCAGAAGATTGTCAATGGCTTGCAAGACCGGCATTAGCATCACACAGATGAGGGTGCAAAACTCTGCCATGACATCCAGTGAAAACACTTTTGGTCAGGTGTACCTGCTGCTGCTGTTGTTGATCTTGGCTGCTGGCATCAGCAGTAGAGGTCTTGCTCATCTCAGCTTGTGCAGCTGACAGATCTGTCTTCAGCTGGGCATTGTCTGATTCCAAACCAGCACAACTCTGCACAAAGCAGTGTTACCAAAATTATGTCAAATTGCGGCCCATACACATGCAATGCAGATCTTGTGATATCACAATGCCTGCTGGTGATCTGTGACATGAGCGTTTGCAATGAAGTTGACCACAAGCTTGCCTGCTCTCTGACCTGTGCAGCAGAATCCAAACGCTGCACATCTGCTTGTGGCTCAAACAGCTCAAGTCACTGCAATCAATGCAACACACATGTAGGCTTGTGCCATCAGACTCTCTTCAGTAGCAGCTTCAAAATGTCGCTTTGCTGGAGCAGCAACACTGCCGCATTGACGGCGGGGATGCAGAGTACAATGCTTGCCTGCTGCAGCTTGTCACGCTGCTGCTGCAGGTCTATGCGCTCCTGCAGCTTCTGTGTGATATCAATTTTCCAATCTGTAGAACTCAGGCCCTCAGGATTCAAGCTGGCCACAAGTCCCAGGGCAGATTTCACCACACCCCTGTTCTTCTCGATTGTGTTTGCTTTGGTCCTCACCTCTGTCTGCATGATGCATCAACACACAGGTAAGTGACACAAGCTATACATCAGCAGTGTTTTGAGCTGAGAAGCTTTGCTTGTTCAGGACTGGTTCCTGAAGTCATAACAGAGATCAGATCAACTTGCATGATCAATCATTGTACAGTACAAGCAAAATGGACTGTAAGCTGCCTAAGAAAGGACACTAAAGTTGAAACATGAAAGATACCTCAAGAGAAGCCACACTGGCTTGCAGGGACTCTGCTTGGTCTGCCAGCAGCTGCAACCGGGACACCTCAGCTTGCATACTTCTCAGGTTGTCCTGTTCTGCCTTTGCTGCAGCTGTAAGGCGTGTCACCTCAGCCTGTACGCTTGCCAGGCTGCTCTGGGCTGCTGTGTTTGCAGACGTAAGCTCCTTGACCACAGCTTGCTCAGTTGACAACTTGTTTTTGAAGGCATCACTTTCTTGAACCACACGGTCGTACTCCTCCTTGTCCACTGCAGTTGCTTTATGCAACAGCTCTGCAATACGACGCTGGCCGCTCTGGACTTGTTCCTTCAGCTGCACATTGCCAACCCAAGTGTCAAATGATGTGACATCGGATCAGAGGCCATGCTGTTGACAATATTGTTTTCATCATGTGCAACATAAGCACATTCATGTTGTTGTTGTTGACACTGTTTGTTGCAGGGCAACAGGCTATTGCAAGATGAAGCTTGGTGAGGTGGACACAAGATGCCACAACTTGACACGAGGCTTACGTAGTCAACATTCTGCTGATCAGACTCTGCTACTGCCTCCAATTCCTGGACACGGCGCTTCAAAGGTTGTGCTTGAGCCTCCGCATCCTGAGCACGCCTGCTCCAGGCTTCTTTCTCTTTGCGGTTTTGCTCAGACATACTCCTACAATGCAAGATTAGCACAGATTGCAGCAGATCAGGATTTAGATAAACATGACTGAACACAGTGCAAAGACTGTGATGACCAAACAGGAAGACGCAAGCAGACGGGAGATCACAGGAGCAAGCGCTGCCCCCAATCAGTTCAAGCGTATTGACCATTGTTGAAAAGGCAGTGTGGGACTGTTTTCAAAAGACAAGAGTAGCTCTACCTGAGAGTCACATTGCTTTCACGCAGCAGGTTGGTTTCCTGAACCTGGTGCATGAGCCGCTCCTGATCCTCCTGACTGCGCAGGCTGTTGCGCAGCTTCTCAGCAGTCTCAAGGCGCGCCTGGTCAGCTTGGGTGGCTCTCTTGGATGCAGCCTCCAGGTCAGTCCTGAGGCGGGAGCTCAGCTGCTCCAAGCTGGTGTTTTCACCCTCCAAGGTGCGCAGCCGCTTCTGCAAGTACTGCACCAGTCCTGCCAGCTTGGAACCTGAAGCAATGTACAATTCGCTTCGCGACGTGTCTATGTGTAATGCATTGGCAGCTTGCACGCCATCAGGCAAGGTCATAAACCTTGGGAGACTGGTGCTAAAACTTGTTCGTAAGCTGTGTGAAATGGCCGCTTCTGCCACAACTTCTTATTGTTCAATGTGCGCATCAGACAATTGTATGCAATTATATATTATACATATTATATTCAGCAAGACAGGAAAAGCAATATGTAGCAGAAAGTACGTTTGCCTTCAACAAACCACATGTACAGAAAACAGTGCATACAAAGGCTCCCTTTGCAAGAGCAGTGATGCAAGAAAGCATAGCTGCCACTTGAAGTCCCAGGTTACTGGCTGCCACAGCACTTAGCCGCAATACTACCATAAGATGTGACAGGTGTACCTTCATCTGGTGCCTGACCAGCAGCTTCCCTAGCGTGAGTCTCAAGGTGGACTTGCAGCTGTGCATTCACCCTCTCCAGATCGTGCAGACGCTGTTGAGCAGCTTGCAAGGCTGTCTGCAGCTTGGAGCGCTCTTGCTGCCAGGCCTGATCTGCAGCAGCCTGAAAACAAAACCCCAGCTGGAACACTGCCTATATGCCTGATGCACAGATGTGTGTATACGCAGAATGCTTGTATGCACGACTCTACAACATGGGACTCTAACTTGTCTGATTAAGCCATGACTGTCCATGACTGTTGCCTTGCTTGCATCGCTGCTACAACTCACTCAATTGTAGTAGAGCAGATGTCCAGCACACATGTGCAAACACACATGTGCACGTGCAGTTCTCAAGAAACTACAATGCTTCATGGTACCTTGCCCCTGTGAGCAAGCTCCACAGCAGTCTCATGTGCAGCCTGCTCCTGTTGCAGGCGAGTGACGCGCGTCTCTTGGTCACTCAGCTTCTTCACAGTCTCTGCATGCTCCAACACCTGCACAACCAGCACAAATAAACAAGAGCATGCCTCTGTCACATTATAAAGCAGGAAAGATCGGAAGTAAAAGATCATCAGCAACATTAGATAGTGCGCAGCAGTTACGCAAATGTTGGGGCACCTAAGACAATCCACCCAGGCTTCGCAAGGAGCATAGGCACATGGCCAGCAGAGTATACAACCAAGAAAGTGCTGTGTATACTCTGAAACACAGGTTGCCTTTGGGGCAGCATCATGTACGTACCGATTTGTTGTAGCTGGACTGAGCCTGCTTGAGCTCATTGTTGACAGTTGCCAGGTCTGTCACAATTTTCTGATACCTCTCAGCTTCAGTGGTGGCATGTCTCTTGGCAATCACTAGCTCAGCCTGCATCATGCATTGGGGCCATCATGTGCTTTCCTCATGGCATGAACAAGACGATCAGTCACAAGTGTTGCTCGCTGAGAAGCAGAAGCTGCTGCATGCAAGTCGATGTCAGCTTTGCCTGGCATGGTACATGCACAAGCCAGAGATAAATCTGGACCAAAGCGTGTATGATTGGTGGACATTGTCTTTCATCAGAGAGACCTGCACAAACCTGAAGGTTGGTGATGGTGGTGTGAGCCTGCTGCTTGTCCTTGATAGCAGCCTGAGAATCCTCATATGCTGACTGGCGAGTCGCATTCAGATCCTTCTCAGCATCTTCTGTCTTTGACTTGGCTTGTCGTAACTGCTCAGCAGCTTGTGCTGCTTCAGACTTGAGGTTGGCAACTTGCTCCTGCAGAGCAGCAGCAAGAGTGCTCTGCATTTGTGCAGCACCCCAAAAGCAGCAGTTCTTCTGAACACCATGCAGCGCTACAGGGCCTGGAGAGGCACATTGCCTTGGGATCAACTGAAACAGGTGTTCAACAGGCGGCAGCTGCTCATTGCTTTTTGTTGAATGGAATGTCAAGACAGCACATTTTGGTCTTCTGATACCTGAACTGTTTTGGTGTTCTCTTCTGCACTTTCTGCCAGGCTTCTAAACTGGGCAACATGGCCTGCCTCCTGGGCTGCCTGCTGCTGTGCCTGTTGCAGATCTTTGCGCAGATCTGCAATTGTCTGTAGCAACTCTGCTTCCTTGCTGCTGCTCCCAATGTCAGTGGACACTTCAGCACCTAGAAGTACCAGTCAACAGCTGAAGATCAGAACACAGACCAATTTCAGCACAAAACGGCTTGGCAGGACCAGAGATCTCAGCTGGCGCAATCTTGATGGACCACCTGTGCATTGTCACCCTTCTGACAGTCACTGTGTCTAGACTGAGAGTGTACGAGCTGGATGAAGTGCTGTATGCATGTGCAGAACATGCTGAACAAATGCTCCTCATGTAAGTGAGGTGAGGTGAGGTAAGGTAAGGGGTGAGGTGACTGGTGAAGTAGAGCATGGTCAGGTAGGGGACAATTCGGCAAGGTGAATCACAGCATCGGACCTGAGGCAGGCGTTGCTTTGGCATTCAGTTGTAGCTCCAAACAGGCTGCTCTCTCCTCACCCTTCTGGAATGCTGTCTGCAGAGCTGCCACCTTTGCTTCACTGTTGGCCAGCTGCCTGGAGAGATCCTGCTGCAACTTGTCTCTAGCCTCCTGTAGCTTGGCCAACCTGTATGCAGAACAGTCACATTGCAACACATATCAGGCTTGAGACCATGGATTGCTAAGCTCTTACGGAGGGTTGCTTGTACAGGCTCAGTGCATGCTCCTTCCAGCACTGCAGGCATACACATCTGGGGCTAAACCTAATGCCCGACCTCGCAACACAAACATCAGTACTGGCATAGGATGACAAGTTGGGTTTTGAAGGCGACAGGAGCAGGTTGTCATACCTGTCATCAGCAGCCTCCTGTGTTGTAAAGCTGTGCCGGTGGGAGGCCTGCTCCTCAGTGAGTTGCTTCTGAGAGTCGGCCAGCTGCCTTTGTATGGCACTCAGCTCAGCATGCAAGCGGGCACGCTCCTTTGCATCTTCATCATGCTGCTGACTGCTCAGCCGCTGCTGAGTGTCACGCTCTGCTTCCAGGCGATAACGTGCTGCTGCGTGATCTGTGGACTCATGCAAGAGACGCTGGTTGTCCTTGTTCATCAGCTCATTTTGGGCCTCAAGCACAGCGGCTCTCTGGCGACGTTGGCTTGCTTCATCCTGAGCTCTACTAGCCTGATTGTGCAGCTGGTCAAGACGCCTGTTCAAACTGGAGATGAGCTCCTGAACATCCAGGCAGGCTACGTAAGCTTGGATCATGCAAGGGATCACAGCCTGAAAGCTGATATGCCACATGCACACTTGTGACCATCACGACTTTTATGAGTAGCAATTGGCACATTACGGAGCACAGCATATTGCATGAGCCCTGTACATACATGTGTGCTGCTAAATGGAACAAATGTGCAACAGCTACAACACGCATCCTTTGTGTGCTGATGAACAGGACGCAAGTCTTGAAGCAGCTGCAGGTCAACACCATGAGGCATGTTGCTTGTCACACCTGTTGCTCTCGGCCCTGTTGCTTCCAAGACTCCACCGTGCTATCTGTGAGGGCCTTGTCATCCTGCAGCTGCTGCACCCGGTTGGCCTGATACTTGAGTGCTGCTCTGAGTTGTGCAGCCTCATGGTGAGCCTGCACGGCTGCCTGCCTGGCAGTGTCCAGCTGCTGCCTAAGCTCTTCCCTGTAGGCATGCCCATCCTCCCTCAACCTGCTCAGCTCCTTTTCAAGCTCACTGCTGCGTTCAGACTGCCCTGATCTGCCCTGCAAGAGTCACAGATGCCGCATGACTACATAGATTGTTATACTGGCGACGTAGAATCACAGTCAATCTCACAGCAGTCGATGCAATATCCATCCCTAGTGGTCCACTTGCAGAAGGCAGCATTGCCTTGTTCACTCAATGTGTATCAATCGCCTGGATGTGCAGTTTTTTTATGCTTGCCAAAAGTATCTGCTGCTGTATGATAGCTACTCAGAGCATGCATCAGCATCACGAGCGGATACCTGTTGTGCATCAGACGCAGCTGTCTGCCTCTCGGCAGCTGTTTTAGCTGCCTGCTGTGCAGAGTCACGCTGCCGCATCAGATGTTGCATCTGCTCCTGTACAGTGGTATCTTTGTGTGAGCAAACAGCAGACTGCAGGACTGAAGCACATGGCTGACTGATTACGCTTTTCAGGCTTCTATGTGTGGTGTGCTCTGGCATGTTCTTGACTGCTGTGAAGTCAGATAAGGGGAATCAGTAGACTTCTGCAAAGCTATGGTTGTTCAAAACAAGAATCATGTTTATGACAAGCACTGTAACTTAGACTTTGTAGCAACGTAGATAAATTTGTGCACAGCAGTTGGCGTGACGCATGCTGGACCAGACCATGGCAACAGCATTCTGCTGGCGCGCAGCAGCCAGTGAGTCCTCATAGCTCTTCATCATTTGCTGCTCCCGCCCATGTGCATCTGAGTCCTTCTGCTTGAGCTGCTGCTCAGCCTTCAGCTGAAGCTCATGAGCGAGTCGCCGCAGTGCCTCATTTTTAGCAACCAGGTCCTGTGCAGACATTCATACAGTTTGTGACAACCACACTTGAAACTGCAGACAGAAGCTGATGTCAAGCAGACACAGAGCTATCTGGTGCCAAGTGATGCCTTGGAATGTCTGTGTGTCAGCTCTGAGGTATGCCAGTACAGAGTATCATGCCTGGACAGTTGTGTATCAGAGTCTGGACGCTAGCTGACACACCTGTGTGTCCTTGAACTCCACCAGATTTGCAGCAAGTATGGCATTGGACCATGCCGGCATGACAGCGCGCTCTCTGACTCCATTCAGCTGCCTGTTCTCATTGGCTAGCAGAACGACCTGATGCTGGGCTTCCTTCAAAAGCTTCCTCGTCACACTGCACAACATACCAGCTCAAGATCAACAGACTGCTGGACAGCAGGCAGGATGATCCTTTGCTAGTAAAGTGCTTAACAGATGGCTTCTGCTTGCACAACTCGGCAAGAGCAGACATGATGGCAATATTAAGGGCGCATTTCACTCTGATTGCAAGCCTGATGCTCCCGCACTTGGCAGTACACTTACCCATGAGCAGACTTCTCATCATCAAACTGGCCCTGCCATTTGTACGTAGCATCTATGCAGCGTTTGGCCTTCTCATTGGCAACTTGCACTTGGGCTGACAGCTTTGCATTGGCCTCATCCAGATCCACACTCCTCTTGGCAAGCTGCTGAGCCTTTTGCGCCTCAGGGATGACATTGTGCTCAAACTGCATGTTGTACACAGTTTAATCTCACACGCTGCTGGCAGCGGTGCATGCATGGTAAAAGCTGCAGTGAGCAATATGGTGAAACCGGTCACAGACAGCACATGCCTTCACGTGTAATGCCTTTGTAACAAATGCAGCAGTGATGACGATCTCAGCAACTGTACTTGCACAATGCAAGATTGCACATGGCTAGCAAAACGTGAATGGTCTCACAGGTACAAAGATTTCCTGTCAGAAGCCAAAGCGTATCAGCACCTGTAGCCAGTCAGCTTGCAGCCTGCTGTGCTCTTCCTTCAGCTTGTCATGTTCATGGACAAGGTCAACATATTGGGAGTAGACTTGGACTGGAGACTGCTGGCCCAGAGCAGGGGAGGCTGTTGCAGCGTTGCTGCTGGCCTGCAGCAGGGCTGGGTTGCCAGTGTCTTCCATTGCATGCTTGAATCG
>JAABUO010005396.1_pt1 | contig 14868 bp, 15 predicted proteins | sample 5559291 | NCBI WGS metagenome assembly JAABUO01 (sample SAMN10711878, study PRJNA513372) | rock metagenome | isolation source: Antarctica rocks | place: Antarctica: Victoria Land, Finger Mt sud
TGACGTTCTTTCATTATGATCATTTGCGTGAACAGTTCTTCTTTCTTAATTCTTAAATGAAGTGACGCTGAGAGAGCATAAGCGATTAAAAGGCTCGACGGTTGTATTAGAATCCGAGTAATGATATGTCTTTAGCTCTTTTATTAAACAAGATATGTTAAGCTGAGTGTCTGCAGTATTAATTTCAGACATATTACTTTTTATCTCAGTAAAAGTATTCTCGTCGTTAATCGTGATGTTCTTATTCTGCATCACGAACGAATTATCTGTGAAATGTCAGATATCGTTTTACTTTTAAGTTAAAGATTCACGTTCTGTATTAACTCTGACTGTCACTAACCTCACTTAATCGATTTAAGCTTGCAGTATTCTCGTGATCTTAAAGCGCTCGATTATAATAAAGTTCGAGTTCAGAAGAAATCTTGAATACAGCTTAAAGAGTCGCGTTCTTCGCTTCTTTATGCTTCTTCGATGAAGAAAGATCATGATCATTTGTATCGATTCTGTTTTCATTAATATCGTCGATTACGATCGAGTCTTCTAGAATTATCAGGCGTGTCTACGACAATCGAGACATGCGCATTAATCTGAACGCTCATTCTGTGTCTCACGCTTCGAATTGTGCCCACCCAGTCCCGGAAAAGTTAATACCTGCTTGCTCAGTAGCTCGAAGGGCGTCCTGATCGACATGATGTCTGAATTCTTGTTCCGCCCATCGCTAGGTTCGAAGGTTGGTTTAATGATCGATTTATCGATCCTGTCATTAATTTCGATATTATTAAGAACATAAATCTCGGCTCTGCCGCCTTCGTTCAAACCGACTGTGTCTGCCTTGCGCTTATGAAAATCCCAAATCTCAGATGTGATCATTACCGTCATAAGCTCGTTCTCGATAGGAAGCGTTGAGTTTAACATTCTCGATGAAAGACTCTGCTTCCTTAATAATTATGCGACATCTTCTTAAAGATGAAAATGATCTGAAGCTAACGAGACTGTTCAGGCGTTAATATCGAGGAATTCGTCATCAGATAAAGCTTAATTAATCTTCTTCACTGAAAGAGATGTATTCTTATCGACTTCGAACGAAAGGTTGTAAAAGGTTTCGAAAGACTTAATGAATGAAAGATAAAGGTCTTTCTTATTACTGATGTCACTTTCGCCGTCGCCTCGATTATTCTCAGTCGTTTCCGAGTTTTCTGCGTCCGTTAAATAAGTTTCTCATGACGCTGAATTTTAACAATATCTTCATTCTCGGCTTTAATATCTTTAGCTAACTTGCTTTAAAGTAAAGATTCGATTTCGCGATTCGTCTTAAACAGATTATTTAAGCTGTCGCATTATATGATCGCTGTGCGTTTTCCGTTAGCATAACCTAAACATGATGACTTAACGCTGAGACGTGAGCTCAGTCGTGATTAATAGAAATGAATGAAGATCATGTTAACGATAGTCATCGTGAGATAGAATTGCGAAGAAATCTTGTAAACATGAAAACAGTGAAAATCGCTGCCTGTTTTATAAAGAAGCGTAAAGGGATTATATGTTAAGGCCCGTTAGTCGCTCTCGACACAAAGACACACTTAATTTCATTGCGAGTTACACAATCTCTGCGCTGTTTCTCTGAAGCTTCGTAAGCTCTCTCTTGGCTGCACGTAACCCTTAAGGGTTACTCAGCCCTCAGCAATTCCTGTTTCTTCTTCTTTATTCTCTTGCCGTTTAATTCACGCGCTGTGTTCCTTGAAGCGATGTGCATCCGAAGATTTTTAATGAAGCAATCAGCTGAATCGTCGTTAATCTTCATGAATTAAACCTCACAGAACGCCTCGTAGAACGCCTCGCGAGACACTTAATAAAGCTCAGGTCGCGCGGGTTTTTCCCTTCAGAACTAATCGTTAATGATTCATTAATAATTTATAATCTAACATCGACACGACTGAGATAATCTTCTTCATGAGCTGAGAGATTTTCGATGCAGATGACAAGAACGAAGAATGTTTAACAAAATGGCACAGAACGACACAGGAAAATGTCATTTCTTTAACAGCTTAAGTTTCGATTCAGGCAGTGCTGCGCAGCGCACATGCATATTCTCTTAATCAAGTCGCTGCCACGTCAGCATTAACTGATGCCTAAAACTCAGCCGAGTTGAACTAGACGAGACTGCTTAATTGCCGCAAGCTAGGCTTTGGCAGAAGATATCATCAGACCGCTGACAACAGCATCACGCCATTCATTCGCCGGCGGCACAGTAGAAAACACGCTCAGGGTGATGTGAGACATTTGTTTAATTAATCTCGGCGCACAGGCGATAGCTCTGAGCAGGCTTCACCTTGCTCGCGCCCTTGTCGTGGCGATGGCGATCGCTTAACACACCGTGAATAATAATTGTCACGCTAATAAAGCGAGAAACAGAAGATCAGCTATGAGCAGAAAACAGAAGAACGCTGAGAGAGAAAGAAAGAAAGACAGGAAGGTCGAGAATCACTTTAAAAGGCGCAGGCGAGGGACGCGAAGAACAGCGATTTAAGAAGTTAAGAGAAAAAGTGCGCGCCTTTAAATGAGGGAGATCGTGAGCAGAAACGCAAGAAACAAGTCTCGAACCAGATAAGCGACGTGAAAACTGAGTCAATAGAATCGATCATCGCAAAGGTGAGGCTTCTTTCAGATATGAGTTAAGGTTTAAGCGAAGAATTATGAAACCGGAACGAGAAGTCGACAGAAATCTCAGGCGAAAGAGACAAAGGAATGAGAAGGAATGATGAAAGTTGAAGGGGGACGGGCGATTATTTATGAACTGAGAAAGCGGCGACGAGCTATGCGAGCGCGCTTTGCCCAATTTAAGGAGGTGTTAAACTCGGCATGACAAACACCTGAAAGTAAATAACTTAATAAATAAAAATTTAACAGTTATTATTTGTATATAAATATTTCGTTACATTATATTTTAAACGTTTTTAAAAAACATTAAAAATAATAATAAAATATATATAAAAAAAGCATAATATATATATTTTCGCGAAAACGCTAAACTTAATATAACTTAATGTATCTTATTAAAAATTTTATTAAAATCTTGTTTAAATTAAAGTTTAATGCGTTAAGTTTAATATAATTTAATCGTTTAACTATTTAACTTAATTTAATTTAAAATTCACATAAAAAGATATTAAAGATAAAAGTCTTCGCGCTAATAAAGTTTAAATAAAAGAGTTTCTTAACGCTTTTAAGCAGCTTTTAATATATAAGTAAACTTAAAAAAGCTTAAAGTACAAGCTTAAAAGACTGTCTGAAAATGCTAAGTATGTTTAAATATTAAAAATATAAATATAAAACGATGTTAAGGCTTAATAATTAAGTTAATTAAATTAAAAGTTATTAATAAACGTTTATTAAAGAAAGAATCATTATTTATTTAAATAATAATAAAACTTATGTTAAGATAATCTCTGAGTAAAAAAATCCGCATTATATAAAATTAATTACTTATTTATTTTTACAGTTATCTCGTTCATTTAAATTTTCTTAAAAACATCGTCTTTTCTTATTCATTCATATCTGTTTTCTTTTATTACACTTCATGTACTCAGTCGCTTAAATAAAGAAAGTTTCTTAACGTTTCTGAGCAGCTTTTAAAGCATAAGCAGGCTTGAAAAAGCCTAGAGCACAAGCTTAAAAGGCTGTCTGAAGATGCTAAATATGTTCAAACATTAGAAAAACAAATACAAAACGATGTTAAAGCTCGATAGTCGAGCATCATTTTACTAAAAACATTAAATTAAATTATGTATATATAATAAAGCATTATTATAAATTTAAGTTAGTTATTCGTTTTAACCAACTTATTACATTATTAAAACATTCTACGAATGCGAGTTCGTATTTCGTTTAAAATAATCTTATTTTACTTTTTAAGAATTATCTACGTGGGGTGAGATGTTGCATCCCATTCCCGGCCCCACCTCATTAGCTGGGGTGAGGGAATGGGGTGGGGTTTTTCGAGAAACTCCAGTGGCAAATCTATTAAAAGTAGTAGTGTTTCTGGTAGTGTTTCTGGTAGTGTTTCTGGTAGTACTAGGTGGGGGGGAAGCTTCCTTTCTACCTATATTACCCACCTATCTAAGTTCTATCTACCTCCCTACCTACCTCCCCACCTACCTCCCTACCTACCTCCCTACCTACCTCCCAATATACCTCTATACTACCTTCCTATCTAGGAGGTGGGTTACTGTAAAAAAGCAACATCATTGAAAGGGATTAGTATCCCCAAGAAGAGCCCCATAAGCGCCGTCGTTCTAGTGAGTATCATGAGATGGGAAAACGAGAATACTGTTCCACCTGACCCGTCTTTACGATGCCCGACTCCACGTCGATTCCACTCTTGGGTGTCTTAGACTCGCGCCACGACGCATTGGAAGGGATGGGACGCTGCGCTCCAGCTTCACTCACTTTAGCAGTGCTGTGCCAAGCGCTACCCTCGCCCAGCTCCAGGTATTCGCTATGCCGTGAGTTTGGATCATAAAGGTCGTGCCACTGAGGATTAGACTTGCGGCTGCGAGACGCGACAAGAGATGCGATTTTTTTGAGGCTGCTGCTCTTGTTGCTGCAGTGCAGTTTACTTGCAATCTTGGGAGCGAAGTGTCGGAAGAAGTTGGGCATAGTGATGAGACAGCCGCAAACGATTCCCGAAGTAATTTCGGCGACGCTGCTGCTGTTAGTAAGGTATCGTATTTCGCCGAGAAGACTACTTACGTCCATAGAGCCACTGGAAAGAGATAGTAAATCTTGTCGGGAGTACCAGCGCTATAGACACTCGTGACCAGATGCATGATACTCGAGACGCAACCACTATAAAGAGTCAGATTTTGTTGTTTTGCTGGCTGGCGGAGATGGTGGAGACAAATACAAGAAGCCTGTTGCAAAGACAGCTGATACACCTATTTTTCTCCTGGTTGGCATCTGTAGGCGCCAGATTGACATGATGGGCAAAAGCAGTATTGCAAAATCAGAGACGACGTTGATTATCCCTCCTGATACAAACACCAAGTCGTCATTGATACAATGTCCAGGAAGCGACGGAGTCCAGAGTTTCTTTCTCGGTATACAAGGCCAAATCTCGATTGGGAGATTGGCAATATAGAACAGAAGGTTGAACCAAATGACAAAGTGTATGAGGTAGTACATCTTCGGCTTGCCGCTTGGCACAAAGATTCGTAGATATAACAACAGGATTGAGAGCTTGGTGGTGAAGATTATAGGCACATAAATGATTTCGATGACATTTGCAAGCTAGTCGACGAACGGCTCTTGTCAGTCTAAATTGGAAACCGGTGATTCATATGACCTACTTTAACCCAAGGTATGAAGTCTTTCACCATTATATTCCACTGATGGATTCCAGCGTGATCATTGAAGAGAGGCATCAACATAATCCCGCAGTATGCTAAAAGGCCAGCCTGCTCAGCAATTTGTGTAAGCAGACAACGACGTGTGATTTACAGGGCTAAATCTTCTTCATACCCATGCAATACAGCAAGAGTCTGTCTTGTTATCAGCGTTGCTTCTCGAAAGACCGGAGAAGAAATATCACTTACAATCCTCCCATCCATGGGATCGAGTGATGAAGAACTTCGTATACATTCGAATCAACACGCAGAAGGTACTAACAATCAAACAGGAAATCTGACAAACAACGTTCGCGGTTCTTTGAGAAGGAGGGTTGTGAAAGTTGGGCAAAGCCTCTGGTGGCGGCTTCAGGGCTGGCGAAAGGGCAAGGAGGGTAGCATTCATTGTTGACATCATATAACAAACCACCAAGGCTATAAGACACAACGCCTGGCGAGGAGAACGAGGTCTTCTTATGGACAGAAAGCTAGAAGACCCTCAATGGCAAAGCAGAATCACGCACTGTAAGAAACAATATGCTTGAGATTGTAATAAGTAGTGCGAGCATGCAATAGCCTTATAATTATGAAGCGCATAAACAAAAGCCTTTTCCGGTCCATTGCTAGCATAATGGCTTAAGCTGCCCTGCAAGGATCCGCAAACAAGTCACAAATCTCCCGAATAAAGGAAGATATGTGGAAGCGCGAAGATGAGGTCTGAATTGCCAGTCATTTCCCTGACACTTTAATTTCACAAAACGGGCTCGTCCGCTGCGGATATATATCTCAAATGTGGTCAGTCCAATCAGAGGGTTTTCTACTCTGCTCTAATAGCGGATGCCCACGCAGATGTTATTTAGGTCGACGATGTGCGTTATCGGTGACAACTACTAAGATCGAGTGAAGGGCTAGATGTGAGCGTGAGTGGAATAGCGGCTTTGTGTCCAGGGTCACGCGATGCAAGCTCATAATCGCAAACATGATGCCCACACAACGGTTAACATATACGGCAAAGCTTAAGGTAGTTTGCAGGATAGCCAATGCAAAATTGGAAAGTCCAGGTACTGAAGAAACTACTTTTTGAAAAGTGGTTCGACGTACTTCAAATACATTGAGGCTTTGACAACCCCAACTATATATAGAATACAAGTCCCTGTTAGGCCTGTTTATTGGACATTTGATAGGAGTACTGTAGAACTTTGCTTCCCCATAATGTGGGGAAGGCGGGGTGCAGGAGTAATCTGTGCTCCCACTTACCATCACGATCCAATAAAGGGGGGGATCAGATTGTGATATAACAAAAATTGAGCATATCTATAACGGTAGCCGGGATTTTCATAGGCGCGCTTAAGGCGCAGTGAACGCTTATCGGCTTAATTATAACCTCCAGCCTCTTTTAGAAGGACTCGCGAGAGAACCATTCGCTGCTTGGACCAATCACTGCTTACGCACTCCCGGGGGCCAATCATGTTGACCTAGGATTATACTGTGGCTTCCCTCCAACACTCCCAAACAACTTTCACGTCGCACAAGCCAAGTGTGAGTATCCCCACGATATCTCTGGCTACGTTCTAACATCGCTAGGACTCAAAGACCTACAAGACGCCCAATCTCCCCAACCCTCAGCATGTCAAGCCCCCGAACCCCAAACGAAGGCCAGTTATCCTCAGACCTCCCCGGCCTTACACATTACATCACAGGCCATGACACCTCGACGGGCCAAGCTATTGTAAAGTCGACCCGACCTGGCTTCTGGGTACCGATCCTCAAAGGCGCAAACGCTTTCAACGTTGTATACACTACCTCCGAATTCCCGGCTTCCCTTAATGACGATAAGGACCTACAAACCCATGATGAGCTGGTGTCTTCGAAAAAGCTTGGTCTAGTCAACCCGAATGGCACAGTTTGTCGGATCGTCGACTTCAAGCCGGGAGCACAGCCATTGATGCATCGCACACAAAGCTTGGATTATGGGGTTGTCCTAGAAGGGATAATGGAGATGTCTCTCGACTCGGGCGAAACAAGTCGTCTACATAGAGGCGATGTCGCAGTTCAGCGAGCTACGATGCATGGCTGGAGAAACCCCAGCGAGACAGACTGGGCTAGGATGCTCTTTGTTCTTCAAGACTGCCATGCTGCTGTTATTGATGGGAGGAGCTTGAGAGAAGATCTGAGCCATGCGAGGGCGGTTGGGGAGCCCATACCAGACTCAAAGGACGATGCTGCATGATTGTAGTGTCATAGTAATGAAGATTGGCTATGTTATTTTAACGATATGACGAGACACAAGCAAACCGACTTATAGAACACAGCGCATGGTTCAACAGTCAGCGCTGACGTGGGGAAACTTTAGAGGTCATCTACCATGTTACGTACTACCAACCGTACTTATCCGCCAGTCAAGCTTGTGTAGTTGTGATCTGAGGCAAGAGTCCAGCGGATTGAGGTTCACACTTCATGGCAGTTCAATTGCAGATTCCAGGATTCCCTACCTCTTCAGATCTCATGAAGAACCGCACTACTCATTTAGGGCTTTCCACTTCATATCTATATTACTACTTGTGGACGTGGCGGAAGAGGTAGGGGTAAGTAGTTGGAGTAGCCGTGGTTCAAGTAAGGCACCATCTTGTAGCCAAAGTGTGCTCCTGCCGCAATTTGCGATTTTGATCATTTCAGTCGTTCCTTTAAAACTGGAATACCATGGTATGTTCTTCACATCATCAAAATCTCTGCTGCTTAAGTCTTTATCATTCACCAATTTGGTCACTAAATGCCTTCTTCAATACATCTATCAATAACCCCCAAATGCCACTATTGCTCCCCATTTCTCCCCATCCTACTGCCTGCGCTTTGAATTTTTTCCTTTCTAAGTCTGACGCCATGGTGCGTTGACATTCCACGCCTAAGGTAGCTGGGTCTGTCAAAAATGACAAAACATCTCGTTCCTGGTGAGCATGACATGGGTTTCCTAGCCCATCGCTGCAAAATCTTCAACCCCCACGGATCAATCATGAAAATCCTCCCCATCGATAATTCTATCTCAAAGACTCCAGGAAAAGCCACAGCCATTCGACCGCTTGTGGTAACGTCGTGAGATGCAAGCGTATGGCCAGGATCAGCATCCCGAGTTCGCCGTAGGCAAATCTAGAGCTTATCTCGACCCAGATTGGTCTACAAGACCACTAGGCCTTAGGGAGCGATTGATATCCAAGTTAGTGAAAGGCTTAACCAACAAGAACCAGCAAGGTTTGCTGCCAAACACCGTTTTTGAAGGACACCAACATGGATGGCGACCCTGTGAAGAACGTTGTCGACGTAGCTTGGCCTTCAAGGCTTCGAGATCGGCCATTGGTACCAGGAGCGAGCTAAACAATCTTCGAAGTAACTTCTCTCGTCCGTCTATATGAAAGTAGCTGTCAGTTCCAAATTACCAAATTTCCCTTCTCTTCATTTAAGTCATATACATCAGGCCCTCATGATGAAGTCTCAAATTTTCCGTCTTCGAAGCTTTGCTGTTATTGTCGCCTTTCGCGGCATGTGCCTCGGTCTCTTCCAATTCTGGTTCTATTTCATCACCACTTATGAGCTAAGCACCTCCAAACTCGGTCCTTCCTTGGTGGACCCTGCGGGCACAATAGACTATTTCGTGTTCTTTTCTCTTACCACAACAGTCGTTGAGACAAGCTGTTACCGTCGATCCAAGCCCCAACAACCACAATCATTAGCTCCACACAGCTTGTGGCTTCAACTACAACACTCGCCAATACGAGGAGCGCAACTACAATCGTCCCTGCCACCCTCTCACCCACCGCAACAGTAAACATCGATTCCACATCCACGTTTCTCACCACTACCCCCCCGACCAGCACGGTCCTGACATTCCCTGGCTTTGTTCCCGTCCCGTCAATCGCCGGCTTCTACAACAAGCGGGACGAATAGCAACCACGTCCAACCTCCAGCTCCAGCACCCCAACCATCAAACAACACCCCACCACCGTCTTCTGCGCCGGCGTCGTTGACTTCGTCACCACTAAAACCAGCACCGTCGTCGGCAAAAACACTACAACCGCATCCACACAAATCACAACGATCACCCAAACCCTGACCTCGACCTTCCTCGGCGTCGAACCCTCCAGCACCTCTACGCTCCCTGCAACTCTCATAACAACCACCACCCTCCCCGTTATCAGCGTGATCAGCTTCACCTCCACCGTCGGCGCGACCGTCACCGTCTCCGCGCCCGCATCAACCTATTACGCCGCCTGCGCCGACAATATCGTCAGCACGCTCGGCAGCACTCCCATCGACATCCTATAATAAAACGGGCTCTCGGGATCGACCTACAAGACCAATAGCATTGTGGCCACATCCCCTTACGATTGCTGCATGGACCAAAGATTCAAAGTGTAGCCGGGCGCAGAGTATCCCGAATGCGGACGGAGTGACGTATGCGTGCAATTTGCTGATTCCGCCGGACTGCGATCCGAACGCTGAATTAGAGACTTATGGGAACGAGGGGGTGGCGAGTTCGGTGGTGATGTTTAGTTCTTAAGATGGGAGTTGTGGCCAGTCGATGCAGGTTGGGAGTTGAGTTGTTTAGTGGTGGGGGATTGGGTTTATTTTGGTTTGTTTCTTTCATCTCGGCCTTAGCTACGCTTGGTGCGGAGGTGGAGAGGGGTGAGACAGCTGGGTTTGGGGAGGAGGGGGGGTGATCCTTTGTTGCTGGTTTGGGATGGTGGCTCCAATAGGGAATGGCAGTCTAGTCTCGAACTCCGACTCTGATATACGAGCTCGTTGCGATATAATTGCCAAAAACGCAGCTTCCCCTAACACTCTGCAAATGTGTCCTTTTGCCAGTTTCAAGGCCACCGAAATTCCAGACAATTTTAGGTTATCTAACTTAGGCCGCGAAATATACTTGCCCTTCGTGCTGAAAACAATAGCATGGGCTCCAATCTCTTCTTTTCATTTTCCTTATATCAAATCACAAGCAGGCATCCACAAGAAGCTCGCTGCTATTGATGATTATACTCCCTAGACATCTAAACCCCATCCACATTGCGCCACATCAAATGCTCACCCAGTTCAGAAAGGTGCGGAGTCGACACTATCAAAGATACTTGCAGGGACAGAAACACCAGTCAACCTGGCATTGATGGGGTTTAGTCTGGTACTTGGAAGTAGAAGCTACGAACTTCACTTGGAACCAAAGACAGATTATATCTCGCCAAGGTTGAATTCAGGTGGAGTCAAGGGTTTCAATGACTGGAAATCTGTCAGTGACTGAAGTTCTCTAAATCGCATTTGTATGAAATTCTGCCTCCGCGTAAGCCAGCAACATCACCCTATTCATTCAACGTACGAAACTCCGAGTTGTTTTTTTCCCGCTGTTGCGATGTTCAAGTCGTCGCGAACTCGTCTGCGACTTTATCTGGTTCTCGTAGCTCAGCTTGAAAGACTTGAAGTGTCAGGTTATTTTCTAGGTGGTGGCTAGAATTTGAATTAGGTTTTGGCAACACGGCCAGAAACTCGCAGGCTATGTATTCGCCTTGGTTTCAGACCTTGGGGGCGTCGTTGAGCAAATGTTTCCTGGGTGCCACTTCACTCATTCATACAAATTTTGGAGGCAAGATAAGAATGATAGAAAGACGGCAATACACCCCTCTTCGTGAACAGTGTATGAATCCAAACCGCTTCCAGCATACTAGGTCTAAGCTGTAGGCAAACTAAAACCGTTGTAAGAACTAGTGACGGCAGTTTCATGAGGCCCAAATGGAAGCCTTAGGAGGGGAGGTTCTCTGATATTCTTCCGATCTATTATTTGCCGTTATTCAAGCTTCATCCGATGTGCAGAGCTTCGAAGGACAATTTGAAGAGCCAGGTTTGACAAGGGCTTCAAGATAGACGAGGGCGAATGTAGCATGTCAAATATAGAGCAAGTTGGGTTTCCACGGGAAGTGACCGTGATGTGACGATATGACAATGTAAAGTTCTTGCAGAGTGCTTTCTCTTTTTCTGTGTGGGGAAGTGTTGGTAGCTAATAACCTCGTCTAGGTAGCATGGCTTGTATGGAATTGCTCTTGTACGATGAGTTCTGTCTTATGGCGGCTGAGCGGTTGTTTAGTCAGAAGAGAGAGCGAGTTAGGTTGTATGAGGAACATCTCATTGTCGGATTAGAACAGCCAACCCGCCAGACAATCAAAACAAAAGGTAACGCATGGGTCTATGAGGACGGGACTAAGTCGGATAGAATTGGTCTGAATTAAAGCCTTCGGGATTGCATCGTGAATTAGAAACAGGATTAGTTATGATCGCGAGTCCGACAAGACCCTGAAATACACGTGAGCGTAGAATAGAAAATCCAAAACAACACGAGTAAAACGTGAAGATTGTTGATGCAAGAACGAGTTCTTCCAGGCTGCTCAGAAGAGCTGGCCGCGACACAGAGGTCCGACTGAAAGAGATTCCAGGCACGGGATACCTTCAACAACTCGCCAGGGTATAATTTTGAACCTGTCAGCGAAAATTCGAACAAGAGTTTGCTTTCTGAATTTGTAGTTCTGTCGTGCCCTTGACTTGATTCGACTCTTTATTCTTCGAAAACTCTATGCACTTTGTCATTACATCGTCAAGGTATCACCTAATGTAAGAAAATCCAAGAGATGCTCCCGAGCATGTACAAAATAAGTTTCTCTTTGATAACCCCCAGACTTATACTATTCTTTTGGCCTCATGTTCAAGATTCAGCACCTGCAACGGCCAATCAAGCCAAGGCCGCATCGACTCATCGAATAACCAATACACTGCCAACAAAATTCTTGATGGCTCGCCGTTGATCCACCAATAGCGTTCCATACGATGGAGCGCGACAGTATAATACGCCAGGATAAGCATTGCAGTCGGGTGCCCTTGCTCAAGAGCCGCGAGGTAGCGGCTGGGTAAGCCGGCAGACCAAGACATGACAGTCGCAACATCACTCATGGCAGGATTCTTGAGAGAAATGTCTATACAAACGAAGCAAAGGCGAAGTTCTTCCAAGGCTGCTTCGCAGGACTCTTTGATCTCCGAATCTTCACATTCCTCACAAAGCCGACACAATTCCTCGTAACGAACGAATGGTTCTGCCCGAAGGTTCTCCGCCGCCGACTTCCACACGCCAGCCTTAAGCAAGGCGGAAAGCTTACCTTCACCGATGTGGCTCCACATTGATTCAAGCATCGGGTGGACACCTCTCACAAGCCGAATCCATCTTGTCGTCTTCTCACGAACGTCAAGAAGGGTGTGGCTGCTGGACGAGTGTGGCGCAGCAAACCCAAGCACGATGAGAAGGCCAGAGAAGGCAAACAAAGCGTCACAGTTGGATGGTGATATATTCTTCATAGATTCTTGAAATGGACCAAAGGCCATATGCTGATGGGCCATGGCCTCAATTTCAAAGTGACGCGTTTCTTCTGGTCGAAGATACGCAAGATGAAATGCGGAGACGGCCAGAAGACCACGCATCAGAAAAGGATGCGAGAACGCGATCTGGGGAATTGCAGTCTGCCATAATTGCTGAGACTGGGCTTTGTCTGACAGGGTGTAGCAAGTGTGTGTGGTGAAATGATGGAGAAGTTCCAGATCACCTAACCATGGAATCACAGTTTGCCCTGCATTGCTGATCGGATCCAAGGGTTGATCAGTCACGTCGAACGCCTCGAAAGACGTTAGTGACAATTCGCGAGATGGAGTTGCCGCGCGAGATATTCCTGATTCTGGTGGTGTTGGGGGTAAACTGTCTTGAGACCTCACCGAAGCTTGCTGACTCCGGATACGCCGGGCGTAGAGGCGTTTAGATAACCGTTGAGCCTCCTTCGCGTCTTCTTGGGTCCGTTTGATCTCGGGTCTTCCTGCAGGCATAGTGGCAGTCGAATGACATTTAGGTTAGCCGTACTTTGAAGCATTATCGCGCTCTATTCAAAGGATGAAAGGAATGCATCAAACACCAATGAAGTTACAGTTTGTTACGCGTATCTCAACGTTGTTCCTGGCATTATCAGGTGATTCGTAAGCTCCAGGGTATAGCCTCCCTCGTAAACCAGATGGAATCTTTTAGCGAGATAGAGTAGCCAATCTCGATGCGGCTCTTAGAGCTACAATTCTTGAACGCTACCTCGTAGTAAGCTACATATATATGCATCATCTCTGTTTGGTGTAGTGATAGCTGTTCAGCAATTTTCTAAGCGACCTATGTGGGAAGCTGATTTGTGACGGGCAAGAAAGGAGTCGGGGATTCCCGAGGTTGCTCTCGTCTGTCTTCAGGTCGCAACTGCCCTTGGCGTTTGTAGATATTAATTACCTAAGCAAATAAATGTCTACAACCATACGACCATTGAATCCACAGCTTATATACTGCGTATAGTGCCCGTGTTCTCCTTCGCTTTCTTGTTCATGGTGTTGTACTCTCGGTTGTGAATTACTCCAGCTACTCCAAACCATAGATCGTCTCAAATTGACCAAGTGTTCCCCTAAACGCTCCTTTTGGTTTTACTCCTACCGACTCGATTTTACACGTCAATCTTGCAAAATCATGAGCCCCGATGACAGGGCAGCTTTCGAGAAAGCCATTCATGGCACTTTCGCGTACTACCGTTATCAACCTTCCTTAGCAGGCGCAATAATCTTTACGATTCTTTTCTCCCTCACAACTTTGGTCCATCTCTTTCAGCTTCTCAGGAGGAGGACTTGGTACTTCATCCCACTACTGATAGGTGGTATATGTAAGAACCTTCTCGCCTCTCCTGTTCACCATTACCTCGTTCTCCAAGTCCAGAGTTGTTAACCGCTCAACCCCCTTAGTCGAGATTGTTGGATACATAGGTCGAGCTGTCGGGTCAAAACAAACTCCTCATTGGACCCTTGGACCCTTCATTGTGCAATCTCTCGGGCTCCTTCTTGCGCCGGCGCTCTTTGCTGCGTCGATTTATATGATCCTTGGGCGCATCATTCGTCTTGTTAATGGAGAGTCCCACTCACCAGTGCGAAGAACGTGGTTGACCAAGCTCTTTGTGGCTGGAGACGTTCTTTCGTTTTTGACTCAGTCTGCCGGTGAGCTATCAAACTGTATTGTACTCTCGCCAATTATCTTATGCTGATACTTTCCTACCTCCACAGGCGGCGCCCTGATGGCTGGAAAGAAGGCTGACCAGATCAAGTCCGGACAGAACATTATCGTCGGTGGCCTCGTGATACAGATTATCTTCTTCGGTGTCTTCATAATCACGAGCACTATATTCCATGTACGCATTCGCAAAGCCCCTATGATGAGGTCTGCAGATCCCAACGTTCCCTGGATCAAACACATGCGTGTGCTTTACGCAGCTAGCTTTCTCATCATGATACGGTCTATCGTACGGGTTATCGAATACGTTCAAGGAAACGACGGGGTTATCCTGAGGAGAGAAGTGTTTCTATACGTATTCGATGGATGCTTGATGCTCGGGGTGTT
>JAABUO010005397.1_pt1 | contig 14867 bp, 14 predicted proteins | sample 5559291 | NCBI WGS metagenome assembly JAABUO01 (sample SAMN10711878, study PRJNA513372) | rock metagenome | isolation source: Antarctica rocks | place: Antarctica: Victoria Land, Finger Mt sud
GCAGATTTGAAATGCATTGCGCCTGATTTTGTTTGGTCACATTAGCCTTATCAATGTCTGCTTCTACATTTTATGTTGTGAATCAGTGCTGCAGCATCCCTGAAGTTCAACATAGTTCTCGACAATGTGTTATTTAGTGTTGTCGAACTTTACATGTCATTCACATATGCTTGGGTATGGCATGAATTTACCTGTGTCCCTGAGATGCTCAAAATACTCATGAAGACGTTAAATTCGCATCTTGTTAAGACTTTTTATCGATTCAGCAGCATCAGAAAACGTCAAATAGCATGTCTCTGAAGTTGTTAAGGGGTTGTAAAGGGTACCCTTAACAACTTATTAACTTATTAATGTGCCGCAAAAGTTGTTAAGGGTTAATAAGCCATCACTGCTGCCACCGGCAGAATGATACTTGCCTAACGGTGTGACACCAGGGCCATGATGCATTCATTGTCACCTCAGCTTCCAGGAGCGGAGTGGGCCCAGTGCACTGTCTCTACCCGGACGTGATCTTTTCTGAGATCTTTCTTGGCACAGCAGCAAGCCTCGCTTTCGAAGTGTTGGAGGTGGCAATCCAAGTATGGACGCATCAGATGTCATCAGACGGACTATGTGCACTCCCAACAGTTCCTTTTCTGGCGAGGAGGAAGACAGTGACACTGATCAAGACGTCAGGCTCACCACCGGTCTGTATGGGGCTTTTGTATACGCGCGTGAATGCCGGGTACGCCATTTAGCATTCAAAACATATTTGGATTTGATTCCGCTGACATCAGCTCCAGTGCCTGCAATATAGGCTTGACATGCTGCACAGCACAAAACAACAAGCACAACCAGGCGTCAGTGGAAAAGCATTTTGACACAGCAGCAGCTGCTGTACAGGACCTGCTAGAAGCAGGCAGCCATTATGAGGCTCTAGTTATGTTTGTCAAAGCATTCAGCACCTTAATGTTCTGTCTGGATGAACTAGAGGATGCTGCTAGCTACCTGATGTTGATCATGGAGTACCTTGAGGTCCATCTCAGAGCAAATGGTGTAAATGACATGCCGCTCTTGCAGTAAGCTATCTTCAGTTGCTGTCGTGCAGAACACCTGTGTTTGCTTCTTGCATGCCAAATGGTTAAGACAAATTGAAATGCCATCACTCTTCATACTACCTAGCATCTATCTGAACTGCATTTGTACGCAGCATGCTGACACTGAGGGCTTGCGCACATACGTTTCCATATGTGCAATGCTGACAAATAGTGTCCTCCACTATTGCACATTGCTTCCACAAGATTCTGCCGCTGTCCTGTCTGATGGTTAGCTGGAAGACATCTTAAGACATCCACATACTATGATATATCATATATATATATATGCTACAGCTGCGGCTTTCACAGGGTACCACAGCTACCCTATGAGTCATGCTGGGAGTGCAAACTCCATATTGCAGGATGTCTGGTAGTTTTACCTGCAGGAACATGCGTGAGTGCTATGCAGTGGCCTTGCATGACTTGAGCGATCCTGCATTGGCAATAAACCATTTGGTACAAGGCATGTATATCAATTTGCAGGTAAAAGTGTCTTTATTGGTTGATAACATCGCAGAAGATCTGATTGTGCACAACTTTCATTGGTTATATGTCATCACCCTGCAACTGGTAGCCTTTCATGGCATCATTGGCACATTACACCTAAGCTAGCAATATTTAAGGCTTCAACGCTTTTGTAAACTTCACCTCGACTTTTGAGGCTCGAACGACGCCTTTGATTGAGCATGGCCATTGTGCTATTATCACATTGCATGTGGTTGCTGCAAGCATGTAAAGCAAAGCCAGACGAAAACGTGAAAGAACTTATGCTGTGGAGTGCAGACAGGATCATGGAGCTCATCTTTTACCTACAATCAGAGTACATTTCCAGTTGCTTATGATCATGTGACACAGCAACGCAGTCTCAGTTTTGCTCTGACTTGTTTGCAAGCACTGCATCCCAATTGAAGTGTCTGAGTCATCAGCGAGGTGAAAGCCTAGACAGCTTTGCTACAGCTGTAACCTCTGACGAACAACCCACAAATGGTGTCATAGAACAGATCAGGAACTCTTCCTGATGCTGTGCCATGTGGCTCTGCCAGAGCGCATGTAAAAACCCAACCCTCAGGGAAGGCGCAACCTTCATAGAGGAATAAATGCACATGTCTGCATGCGCAGGCAAGGCTGGTACCTGTGGAGATTTGTGAAGGACAAGCTGACAGCGTCTTTGCTGATGCTGGGGCACGCCTGGCCCTTATCAGAAGCTCTGGACAATCACCCCCTGGTCAAACTCATAAATAAGCTGCACAAAGCCTATCATGAGCAGCTGGTGAACGGACAAGACACAGACACAGATAGCGAATCGTCAGGCAGTGATCTGCCAGAACTTGCAGAAGACCAGACCACAGAAGCAGACAATGAGGACGAGCCAGAAGGCTTGTGCTGCGCACAGTGCGACAGAAAGATTCCACACGTCTGCTTCTCCTGCATATAGCTTTGGCATTCATGCAGCCTGCACAATTGCAAGATATGGTTTGTCTTGCATGATCAGCACATTGTACCCAAATGATGCCATGTTTGCACCTGCTGAAGCTGTAACACTAGTTTGCAGATTGCTGCAACACTCAAAGCCGCCCTGACTGACATAATTACTTATCATGATGGCCATCAGTAATCAGTGCCCGTCCATGCAACAAGATCAACATTGATATCTGCTGACTTTCCAGGACTGCTGCAACATGCGCCTGGAGCGAACTTTCCATGTGAAAAGTGCCATGCAAGCTTTTACTGCAGCAAACGTTGCCAGACAAAAAGTGCTCCATGTTACAAAGCTGTCTGCATGCGAAATAAACTCAGGCTGAAGCTTGCTTTGAAGACTAGTGAGCAAAACGAGTAAATCGACACCAGCTTCAAGCAATTTGTGTGGTGATGAATGCCAAGACAGCAACCAATGCATAGGGTAGCATGCATGCATGTGTGCATGCGCTACAACACAAGTAACAAACAAGTGGCGAGCCTGTTCTGCTGCAACAAGCCGCCCCGAACCTGTATAGTTTGCCTGTTGCAGTCGTAATTGTGTTTGATATGTTTTTCATCAAAACAGTTCAGGGAAAAAAGACTGTGATCATCTTGCTGAGGGGATGTAAGCTATGAAGGTGTAAATCTCGAGGCCTCAAGACAAGACCTGAGCTCATGCAAGCTTGAGTCTGATATTACGGTGATCAACGAGCGCAGCATAGTATCATGATGGGAAATCGATGGTGATGTATGCAGGCTGCAATTTGCTGCTAGCAGACCTCAGCAAGCATGACACTGCAGCATGTGACAATGATGCCTGCACACTGTCAGTCCGCTGGAGTGATTGGCCAAGCTGTGCTGTTTGCAGATCACAGCAAGCGCAACAAGCTTGACACTGCTAGCACGTGACAGTGATGCCTGCAGACTGTCAGTATGAGATCACTGCAGACTGCATTGTTGCTAAGCAGACGCTGTAGTGTTACACTGATCAGAATACAGCATTGCAGCCTTGAGCTCCAAGACCAGTTTCTGACTTAGTCAACTGATTCAAAAGAAGCAATGAAAATTCAGCTAAATCTGGCATTGCATGCAACCACTCAGCAGTTTCGGTTTGCTGCAAGGACACAAGTCATGACCTTGACAGCCAAAGCTTGTGAGGAAGAGTAGGATTTGCAAAGGGATGCCACTGACTTGGTGCAAAGCCACCGTCCATGCAGCAGCACTGGCTATACAGCACACGCATGACTAGTATAGTCCAGGTGCTCTCATGATTTCCCCGCAGCCAGTCATGCCAAATGCAACCACCCAGGCACTCAGTGTGCAAAGCCCTTAAACAGGCTGATCGACCAGGATACGAAATGCCTCGAAGCGTCGTCAGCTTCTTGCAGCGAGCATTTACAGCTCTCAGGGCTGCGTAACTTTAGATCTCTGTGAGCGTGCTCAACATCAAGCACAGTCTAAGTAGACTTTTGCTTTACGCCAGCTGATCACAGGGCTTGGAGCATAGGCAGATCAAGCCAAAACCTTTTGATCGCGTAAACTGCCCGGCTGAACGCGTGCTGCATTTCAGCCTATTGACGCCTACGCCAGCAGCTTATGGTCAAGCTGCCGTCTGAGCTCGCAGCTTCGCGCCTATGAAAGAAAAGCACTGCAAGATCGCTTTCTGGTGCCAGCGGAGATCGTTGCCTTATGCGCAGAATGTTATCGAAAACCATGACCATGACGCGAAGCTAAGAGCTAGCGTTGTGCAAATTCTGGTGCACACTCTTCTGTGAACTTCGAAGAGGTGCTCACTTGCCGATAGGCTGGGGAAAGCTGGGGCGAAAGGGGAAAGAGGCTATGCCGATAGGCTGTTAGCGCTCCAACAGGCAACACTAGTGCAGCACTGCCCTGCGCCCTAGGATCTATTCATCTTGACAGGAAATCAATGCAGTCCCTCCACCGCGCTCATGGCTCGCATGGGCCTCACCCAGCCACTCACGCTGCAACATCATCCAAATTTTCGTGACTATACAATAGCACAGAGCAACAGCGAGCTGGAGCTGTCAGATACAGATGCTGATTTTCCCGAGTTCAGTGCTGGCGATCACTTTGGTTCCCACCTGTTCAGTCCAGGCGGCTTGCCTGACACCGACAGCGATTCTGCAGAGTTCTCGGATGCTAGATCTCAGCCAGGAGAGCCGCAGAGTCCCAGCGGACAGCAGCTGCCTCAAAAGCTTTACCTCATCAGATCTGAAGAGCCTGCTGCGTCGCTGCTACACGCATTTAACTATGCGGTTCAAGCCCGGGTATGTCAGGAGCCGTTGGTTCACACAAGTTTTGTTTACCTCAGGGACGACGTCGGATCTAAGACTTCTTACTGGAGAGTTCGCCCAGTGTAGGGGTACTTGAGCAAGCAGAATGCGGAGCTGGCAGCCGCATCTCTCGTCAAAGCATGCGCTCTCTCCACCTTCACCTTGGGGGTGTTTGCTGAGCAGAGGGATGAATGGGCAAAGGTGGTGCACGATCTGGAGTCCTTTTTTTCTATCGGGACAAAGCCGTTACTGGGGTGAGTCTTTCCTGCAAGCCTGCCAAGCTGGGAGGCAAACACTGTTGATGACAATGCTCTTAGGCTTGCTGTTGCCCTGTTACTGACACCGCGGCACCAAGAGGAACTTCCATGTTGACCTCGCCTTTTGCATTTCAGCAAGTTGAGTATGCTGTGCTGTGCAGCTGGGCTGCCAAATCTGTACTGATGGGTTATGGGATCCTGCCAACTCCCAGCAATCGATTTGAGCTCTTCAACAACCCGACTGTGTCGACCTGGATGAGATTTCCCACCGAACTGAGCCACTCAGATGTTACATGGGTTGGTTATGTTGGCAAGTTTAAGTCGCACTGGGCCTTGTTGAAGCCTTCAGAACCACCACCCAGGGTCAGCTCTTGTGCCTTAGTGGCTCCTCCTGCTGTTGCTGCAGCTGCTACTGCTTCCCAGATATTCTTCTCCTTTTTTCTTTTCCTGTCACTCTTCCTCATTACCTCTTCTGTCCATCTACTCTTCCTCACTCCATGTCTGCCTCGTGTGCACTTGGTCATTGGCTCTCCCCCTTTCCGGACCATCTTCTTCAAGACCACCCTCTCTGTTGAGCACAGTATCTTAAGCATAATAATTGAACGTACTAATATTACTGTAGCTCATATCTATTCCAGATGTGCCTGAATGTGCTGTACTGCCAACAGCAACAGTGAGTGGGGTTCCTGTTTTCTGGTGCTGCCTTGAGCACGTCTGGTTTGTGTTGCTGCTCATGTGAGCTGTCCAGGTTTCTTGCGTCAGACAGGCACTGCATCACAATCTCAATGCAAAGCTGAGCCATCCTAGATGACAATTTCTGGATGCAACTGAAGCTGACATGGTTGCTTGCTGTTGTTGAGCCCTCAACACTTCCTGCGCCAGTGTTCTGTTGAAAGCTAATAAAAACGGCTCTCAGACTAGAGGAATGCTAACAACTGTAATGAGGTGAACGAACTGCTTGCAGAGCTCAGAAGATGGCGGTGGACCCAGCCCTCTAAGAGATCCTGCTGTGGTGAGGGCCTTGAAGAATGACATAGATCTAATGCGGTCATGCCGCTCAAAGCACCCAATCACCCTTCAGGCCCACAGCATGCTGCAGCAATACCTCTGGAAAGAAGCAGACACTCAGCTGGTGCAGGGCTACACCAATGCCCTATGGCTATACACAGATCCAGCCACTGCTATGCAGCATGTACTGCACTGCATGTACATTGAACTTATGGTGAGCTTGCTGCATCTTTGATGGACTATTTGATCTTGCAGCTGTGCGCTGGTTGCACTGTTGGGGTTTCACCAGGGGTTGCCCGGTCATCAGCTGCTTTTTCACCTGTTACTTTGTACATGCTTGTGCAAGCATGTGAACACAGGCATATGCCGTCTGCAAGCATCCAGTCTGGATGCAATGTAATCATTTGTCACAGCGGTATCCAATGCAAGGAGGACTGAATATCAATAGGCTGAGGCTGCCACACCTGTGCCTGGTGCCTCTTTCATGAATGGCAACACTTCCCAACCATCCTTCCTGCACTGACATGATCCACCAACCAGCTGTACTGGCTCAGGTTTCTCGGCGTGTGCTCAATTTGGCGGCTGAATGTATCAGCTGGAATGCCAGCCAGTCTTCAGCGCTTTATTTTGCTGATGCTGCACAAGTGCATTGGACAGCAGCTGTCTTATATGTAGGCTGTGTTATGGACAGCTGCAATTATGTTTACCAGGTCAGGTGTTGTCTGCAGGACTGCCATGGTAAGCCCGACGATGAAATCAAGCTGGATCTCACAGATGCTGCAGACAAAGTCATGGAAATGTATGAGAAGTTGAGGTAAGGGCTTTGTCTACCTTGGTCGCAACCTGCATGCGGTGATCCTTCCAAGCATTGATCAGCCAGGTTTCTTGTTGTTGCTTCCACTCACCAGACCATTATTATGCACAGCCTTCATCATATCTGATGTTTATACTATGTACGGGGTCAAAGGAGCACATCAGCCATCATACAAGGCAAACACAACCATTTGGCTGACACAACATTGGCTGAACATTGTAGGCTGATTAACAATGTGATCAGCCGATGTTGCGTGTGCCCTGTATGATGGCTGGTGTGCTCCAGGTTCACCAGCTGTCCCAGAGTGAATGCTAATGCTCAGTCTCAGCTCCTGTGCAAGAACCACACAATACGGCATCACCTGCCAATGCAGGGATGCACCATTCCGAGAGGATGTTTGCATGTGGGATGTGGTGGCAGACAAGCTGATTGCTGCAATGCTGATGCTGGGACACAGTTTCCCGCTGCACAAAGTCTTGGAAGGGCACAGGATGGCACAATTTGTGGTGGAGAAGCACAAGGAGGTGCGTGATCAGCTGGTGAATGGGAAAGGCACAGGCATGGTGGTCTTCAGTGTGAACAACCCTGTTTCAGCTGAGTCAAGCTTCTCTGCCGATGCCAAGCTGACTGATGATGATGAGGCTCCCACTCACAGATGTCAGAGATGTAACAGACCCAAGAAGGAGGTGAGCACACTCTGCACGTTGTTAAAATTGTGCTTGACTGTCAAGCATGCTTGTTGTCACATTGCTGTCAGTCTTGATATTTTGATCAGTTCGCAGCCTCGCTGCAAGAAAGGCAGCATTCATGGCATACATGTGCATGATTTGAATGTTTGCTTGAATGAATGCTGACGAGGTGTGAAACCGCCTTTGCTCAGCCTGATGTATGCTAGTGTGCTGTTTGTGCTTTGCATTGTCAATGGAGACACTCAGCCTGATGTATGCTAGTGTGCGGTTTGTGCTTTGCATTGTCAATGGAGACACTCAGCCTGATGTATGCTAGTGTGCGGTTTGTGCTTTGCATTGTCAATGGAGACACTCAGTATGGTCTTAATGTGTGAGCTATCATGCAACTACTGATCTGCAGCATTCAGAACTCACATTACCTTCTGGTGCTTGCAGCAAGAGATGTTTGTGTGTGAGAAGTGCCATGAAACCTGGTGGTGCAGTCAGGCATGTCAGTCCAGGGATGTCACCATGCACAGGAATTCCTGCAAAGCGATCAAGCTCAAGAAAAAGCTGAAATCAAACCGCAAGAGTCATGCTTCTCCTTAACTACAGTTTTGTCAAGTATGCACAGGGAGCATCCGCTGTCACTTTGTGCTTTGGAATGCTGTGTGGGGTAGTCATCAGTAGTCAGCTCAGGTTTTTTTGTGATCCAGACGGTGTTACAGGTGTTAGGAATGAATGGTTGTTGTTGATTGCTCCAGGGCCGCAAGCATGTTGTCTGCATGAAATGTAGCATTGTAGAGCGCGCTGGTATGTATGTTCTATAGATTGCACACTATAGTTGTATTATTGCACCTTATAGTTCTATAGATTGCACATCATAAAAGCGTGCATTTTAGTCGAGGGCTGTATATTGTAGCCATGGCAACACATGCCAATCACCGACGTGTATGCAGTTCACAACGAAACACAGTTCGCCCACAAAGCTTGCTGTGTGCATGGACTACCACAAACAGTCACAGACTGAGATGCACAAAGTCTACATATGCTACAAGCTAGTAAGCGAATGGGGGCCAAGAACTACGCAATCAACTTGCAACAGCATGCAAGGATTGGCAGCATGCTATGAGGGAGATCTAGCGACAATGCTTAGACACCATTGCTGCTCTGCCCATGAGCAGCATCATCCATGGCATGCCTTTTCTCCATGACGGCCATCATGGCAGCCTCTATCTGCTGCTTTGCATCCCTAGGTGCCTGCACGATGAGTGTCATGATCATCAGGCTAAAAAGTGCCTAGGACTGACAAGCAGCCATCAGTATAAGCACAGACACCTCCAAGCTCTGTGCAACGCCAAATGAGAAATGCTAAACAAGGTTGCACCACGTAACATACATCAAAGGTCGAAACGCCAATGTTTGTGTGTGATCTTTGTCTCAGAGACTGTGCTGCATCATACATCTCGGGAAATTGCTGGTGTAGCCCAGTAAGCCTTCACACAGCAATGTCCCACAGCATCAGCTTGTCAAGCACTCGGTGTCTCATGTACAGAGTGTTGCATATTGAGTGGTACAGATCTGGTGTCCACATGTGATCTGCCCTTGCCTTAGCTAATGCTCACCGATGGCATATTTGCTATTGCCAGATCTGCAGCTCGAAAAGCAAACCCCAGGGACAGATTAAGTAATCACCCTTACCTGAGAAGTGCCAGCTGTGGCTGCAAGGGCTTCCTGTTGGAACAGTCTGCCCAAGACTTGCAGCGCCTGTGCCCTTGACTTGCGCGTTTGCTTGTCAGCCATTGCTTCATACAGCACCTGTACCCAGCATTGGGGGTCAACAGCAATGCCAGTGCATGCATGCCGAGGATTTCAACACACACACTCATACCGCAGGCCAAGTGTAAGTGTGTCCTTTCAGTAGCCTTGTGATTGAGCGCACTTTTGCCAATGTCTGGAAGAAGAACTATCTTACTATCATTGCAGTGACTCAAACCTGCTACATACCACGCTCTAGAATGAGCATAACACATCTGATGTCTGGTGCAATGATTTGCACACTGTGAAGCACCTCAGCAGCTCAAAGTGGTCAGCCTGCTAAACCTCCATCCCAAGTCAACAGGTCACCCTTTTTGAAGACATGAGCACAATTCTGAAAGGGTCTAGTGAAATGACACTTTTGCCATCAAGCAGAGGAATAGCTCAAGGCGGCCGGCCTGCTGGAAATCACAAGCCTAGTTGACAATTCACCTTTTTACAGACATGCCGCAAGGTCCTCTCTATATCAAGCACATTGGCAGCCCACATGGCGTCCAGCATAAGCGGCAGGGTTGCCTCTTCCAGCTGGGCCCTCAGCTGAGCATGTTCCAGATTCTCTGCCTGCCGCTGAGCTGCCACAGCTGCAGCATCTGCCTCTGCTCTCTGCTGCTCACTCATCTCCTGCTGACCAGAAACACCTGCAGTCACATCTACATATGGTCATCTATGCCAAATTGCGCATATGCTGTGCTTCTTCTGTGCCAATCATCAGGTCTGAATTTGTTGCTGGGGATATGTGCATTTAAAATGTCAGAAATCAGTGCCTGCACCTGCACACATGCCACGCAAAGATGTGCAGCATGTCCCAAACATGCTATGACTGTCGCAGCTGTAGCTTCTGCTTGTTCAATCCTGAGTACCTGCCTGTATGCCACCCTGTCTTGGCAGTCAGTTTAACATGTGTAACAGCAATAAGCTATATCCAGTGCTCAGATGTGTGTGCAATTGATCCAGAGTTGCGAGCAACACCGGTGAGCAAGGGTAGGGACGAGCACAGGGCTGAGGTTTTAGCCTTTATAGTTTGAGAGTTTGAGGTGTAGCGCAAGCCCAGCAGACTGGCCAAGCGAGTGACTGACGTCTACAGGGAAGCTGCAAGCGCTGAGCTGTTTCTTTGCCATAACATGTCAGGCAAGAAACAGCAGCATGCAACAGTAACAGTAGCAGTAACAGTAACAGCAACATGCGACAGTGACCACATACAGAGGTGCGTAAAAGCAGAGGTCCACGGACACAGAGCTGAGCAGATTGGTTGCACAGTTTCACATTGTCAATGACTCTGGCTTTGACTTCGCATCGCCAAATAGCGGCTGCAGGTGAGCAGCTCCTGCACGTGAGCCTGCTGGGCATGCTGTGCCTCAGCTTTCAAATCACCAAAACAAGGACTGGGGACATGTCCAGGGGACTGACCGGGCTGGTGATTGATGCCTGCAGGGATGCTGTTAGGGCTTGGGGACTGCTGGCTCACACGCGCCTGGGCTTCAGAGCGCTGCTTTTGGTCCTTGTCCATCTGCTCCAGCTTCTGCTGAGCATGGAACACCTTGAGCCCCATCATGCCTAACTGCACCTTGGACTTGATGCTCTGGCCCTCCTGTCTGATAGAGGCAAGCCCCCCTTGGATGAAGCCCCCAAGGTAGATGGCAGCCTGCCCTTCGTAGGCCTTCCCAATGGCCAGCAGGATGGTAGGCCCAAAGGAGGCCTTGGCCAGCTCCTGCCCTTCCTGAGCCATGGATTCCTGCAGCGTGCATAATGGAATGGAATGGAATGCAGTAAGAGAAGCAAATCCTGTTAGAGAGACGGAGCCAACACTGGCATCATATCGTAAGTACAAGGTAAAAGTTAACTACACCTCCCACTCTTTGCACAAACACACATCTGCAATGCGCTGAACAGGTCAAGGGAAACATTATGTTGATTGTACTGAATCTCAAGAAAGTGCTGTGTCAGGCAAGCAGTCGAAACTGGCAGAGATGCGGTCAAGCTGATATCAGGTATAAGCCTGGGGCTACTGCACCAAAAAGGGGAGCTGCTATGGCACAAGACAATGGACAGACAATCCCAGTCATGCTTCAAGTGGCAGAATACAGGATGGCGTGTTCAGCGTTGCATAGCAGAGCAGGGTTGGGAAAGCACAGTACAGCAAAGCACAGCACAGCACAGCACAACACAGCCTGCAAAGCATGCCCAATACATCACAACATTGCATGACAGAACAGCACGTCAAGGTTGAAGCCACACAATGCAGCATGGCAAAACCATCACAATACAGAAATTGGCCAAAGCAGGGTATGACAGGTCAACAGCATGGCAGGACCAGCATAGTATAGCTTGTCAGATTGAAGCAAAAGATGACAAAGGCAATGGTTGAAAGCTGGTGCTTACTCGGAAGCCAGTCTGGTCGCCTTCAACCCATCTCCTGAGCAGGGCCTTCAGGTTTGCAGCTAACCTCTCCTCCCTCAGTAACTGCATCTTCTCCTGTTGCCCACTTGTCACATGCTCACCACTCCTGCAGATGTAGTATTATACAATAAGTATACAGTAACAATAACATAAACAATGAACCAATGATCAAAGATTCTACATATGAGACGATGAAACGAGATATGCGCAGGATCTGAATGGGCAGCTGCCTAAGACAATGCTCAGGTCCATTTGTTTGTGAGAGGGCACACTGTCTTGCTGCTCGGTTTTCACATGCTCAGCACCCCTGCATTGAGTGCATGTCTGTGTACTGGCAAACCAACCATGAAGCCTGGCAGATAGCAACCTGTGTTGCTGAATATCAATCATGCCTTCATCACACCTGAATATGCATATGCAATTGCAGCATTTACCAGGACTGGTCAGTCACAAGCAAGACTCCAGCCATAATGAGACACTGTTCTGTAGCGTCAACTAGTTCTTGGACAAACTATACATTGAAACAGCTTTGCTGCTCACAACGCTTGGACTTCTGAAACCAAAGCTGTGTCTACACACTGTGAGCACTGCTGCGTTTTCCATGATATGTCACCGCACTGAGCATTTTTTTAAAGAACCCTATGGGACCAGAAACAAGAGCCATATTGTCTGTCATGCTTCCTGCAGTCATGCATCATGCTGCCTGCTTCAAGTCTGTTGCACTTGGTGTATGTTAAGCTCACAGCAGATGTATCCCACAGTGTGAAGACAAAGCATGCTGTCAACCTTGAATACGACCTTGATTACAAGTGTAGGCATACCTGGTGAGTTGTGCTAGGCTGAGTTCGCCTAGCAAGTGCTCAAAGCGGTCACTGCCAAACAGCATGCTGAAGAACTCGCCGCTGTCCATGAAGTTGACGTCCAGCCCCTCCACACCGTGCTGGTCATACTTTGCGCGCAAGTCTGCATTGCTCAGAACCTGTTGCAAACACAAAACGGTTTAGTGTCGTTACAGTCAGCAAAGCAGAATGCAGTGTTGGAGCAAGCTGAGTGTTGTTCCAAGCTGGATCACATATGCACTCTGCTGTTCAAAACTGATCCAAGCTGGGTAGGGAATGCATTCTGCTGCTCAGTATTGCTGCGAGCTGGATGCTGTTAACATTGTGATGAGCAACCTGGTATCGTCCTCAAAGAAGATAGGAAAATTAGTACTCTGGTAACTCTGATCACATTCAAGGTCTTTTGATTACGCAAGAATTATCAATGTAGAAATGCATGGCACTAGTCCATAGGTGCTGTTGACTTTGTATTTGCACTATAAAACGGACGTTCTTCCCAAAAAGTGACCTGATTGTATCCTAAAGAGCTTGGCCAATCTGACCAATGGTACATGTTAGTCACTCTGACCATTGGTGACATATTGAGAAACAAAAGTATTCCATGCCAGCATGCCACAGCTTGTGTCACCGCCATTGCTAGCTTGTGACTCACAGCTTTGAATGCAGAGGATTCAACCTGTCATGGCTTTGGGTGCTTTCACCAGGGTCATATATTGCCAGCTTACATGGCCAGGTCAGCTGTGGCTACAGTCTTGTGTCATACACTGACGGTACACAAAGCGTGCACAGCAATAGTGTACCACTGTTGATCCTGATGCCGGCGACCACTTGCCTGGTAGGCTTCGCCAAGCTTTTGAAAGCGATCCTTGGCCAAAGGATCGTCAGGGTTCTTGTCAGGATGCAGTTTCCTGGCGAGGATGTAATACTGCTTCTTGATCTGCTCTGTGGGGGCGGTTTTGGGCACCCCCAGGAGGCCATAGTAGTCTATGACCTCGCCGAAGGCTCCAGCATCGCGCCGGTCTTGTTCCCAGCGATCTCGCAGGGGGTCAAAAGATTTGTCATCCATGACCATGGCTAGAGTAGGCCGGTCTATCCATTCACGCTGATCCTGCAAGGCACACATACAAAATATTAATAGTTCCAATAATACTAGTAGTGATAGTAATACTAACAATGACAGCGTGCTTAGTCAACAAGCACTAGGTATATACGTCGCAGTCATCTCCCTCCAGATAGGCTTCTTTTGATGCCGTAATGTGCATGCTATGTTTGCTGACATATGTTGTGCATACGGCATGCATATAATAGCACGGCGTAAAATGTGCACATTGCAGCAAAGGCATGCTGTCACAAAAGGGAAATCCCAAAAGCCTTGTTGCACAAGCAAAACGATTGCTCTGCAGTGGATGGTGAGGAGGACGTGAGAAGCAATTGAACATGCGGCAACACCAATCCTTTGTTCACGTGGGGCTTACAAAGACAGCTGAGAGGCCTGTGACCAGCTAGGCAATCTGTTAATTTTGCTCTGACCAAGCTGCCCAGACTAGACGAACACAGGGTTACCTTGGCTGGCACAGAGTTGTGTGCTGCAAAGGCACCCTATCATGCACATTTTGAAGGCAATTACCAGGTTGTTAGTTTTGCAAACAGTAATGCAGTTGTCTTACTGAGCCTGATCATGTAGCACACACTTACCACTGCAAATGTCAAACTGTCAGTGATGATTCGTCAGACTACCTTGCGGCATTGCAGACAAGGTGAAAGGAGTCACAAAGCTGGCTTCCAGTGGGAGTAGGGCATTTGACTGAGCCCCAAGGGTTTCTCAATGTGCAGTGTCATCCCCTCAGCAGAGATCAACACTATCAAAAGAAAGGAGTCATGCATAATTGTGCAGTGTGACCTGCTCATTTGGAAGAAGTTTTAGCATTATGGTGGACCCCAATTATGTGCATAGCCACCCATATACAGGCAGAAGCTGTTGTCTATGTTTGCACACAGTGTACTGACTTTCTGTGCCAGCCTCTTGTGCATGGTTGAGTGCGAAATGACTGACTAAGCAGGGACAGATGGTAGCTGAGCTTTGGCACAGTGTGGAGTGTTGTTAATGTACCTGATCCCAGTACCGCCCCTTGTTCAGCTCCCTGACAGCCTCAGGAGTGTTGACAGCCCCTCGCACCACTTGAGCGACTCCCACACCTAAGCCCGCAACAGGCAGCAGCACCGCCCCAGCAACGCCTG
>JAABUO010005398.1_pt1 | contig 14867 bp, 17 predicted proteins | sample 5559291 | NCBI WGS metagenome assembly JAABUO01 (sample SAMN10711878, study PRJNA513372) | rock metagenome | isolation source: Antarctica rocks | place: Antarctica: Victoria Land, Finger Mt sud
TCGCTACGCCATGCGCCTCATGCGTTTGTGCAACATGGCAGCTGTCAGGTTGGCTTAAAAGCTGCAAAAATGGCCTTGACAACGGCTTAAAATCCTTAACTTGTAGAAAAAGCCCTCAGGGAGTAGTGAGGCGGCGGACGCTCTCATGACGGCTGTCTGTGATCAGGCACGTCGTCGCTTGTCGCCTCCGCCGGTCGATCAGGGCTCCAAACGTGATCTCAAGCCAGCCGATGGCGCGACAGTCGACGACCTCGACGTTGACAGTCCATGCACGCGCAGCGATCGTTCGGCCACGAACCTGGTCGGCACGCTTCAGCGTTCTGCGCCGCTCAGACCATGGTGGTCACATCCGTCGCGGGTCGGCGTGGGCTTTTGAACCCCTCCGTCGTGGGATAGCCGATGCGGAAGGGCATCAGCGGGCGCCAGCCGCCCTCCGGCATCAACGCCGACAGGCCCGTGGCGATCTCGCGCGTCAAACCGGCCGCCTGCTCTCGCTCGGCGCGCTCCACGGTCTGGTTGAGCGGTTGCATCGCCAGGCCCTGGGTCGTCGCCCACAGGTGCATCCGCTGCCACAGCCGTCCCGCGTCCAGCCGTTGCCGATTGTCGCGCGGATTGCGCGCCACGATGACGCCGAAGGCCGCCGCCGTCGTGAGCTGCGGGTCGCGGGTAGAGGTGAGCCACGCCTGGTCGTTTGATGCCCGTGACTCCGGCGGCAGCATTTTGCCGAGGACCCGAGTCGGGGCGGACAGCCCGGCCGTGTCGATCGTGACCCCGTCCTTCCGGCGCTGGAGGTCCTGCCAGTCCCCGCGCCACCAGCCAAAGTCGTCGACCGACTGCGGGCGATCGGCGATGAAGGCCGCGGTCGCCCGCATCGTCAGAGCGGAGAAGGCCTGCTTCGCGGTGCTGCTGGTGTACCACACGATCCCGATGTCCGCCACGGTGTTCAGGGCCTGCAGGCGCGCGCGGAGGGCCGCGCTGAGGGGACGCGCCGTGTCGTACGCCCCCCGATTGGTGTGCCGCCGGGGGATGGCCGCATAGAGCGGGGAGACGGGGGCCGCCCCGCGGTGCAGCGTGAGCGTCGCGACATGCGTGGGGTCGCGCGGATTGGGCAGGAGCGTCAGCCCGTGGACGTAGCCGTGGGGGGCGGCCGCAAGCGTCAGGTTCTCCAGGGCGCAGCCGAGGGAGAGGTACATCTCCCGCAGCAGCGGGTCGATGGCCCCCAGGTTCCGGCGCAGGTCGGCGTGGAGGGTGATCCCCGTGGGCGTCACCCGGAACAGCCAGGGCTGGCTATCATGCGCGTTGGCCGCGAGAATGGCGGCGCGCACGAGGTTCAGGGTCCCGCCCCCGGGCGTGCCCGCCCCGTCGCCCCAGGCGGCGTAGGCGGGACCCTCGCCCGTCGCGAACACGCCCTGGTCGGCCGCGCGCCAGAGCGTCCCGCCCGCAGCCAGGACCAGGAGCCCGGCGCCACCGCCGAGCAGGACGGTGCGCCGGCTGCGGGTTGGTACGGCGCCAGCCTCTGGCGCCGGCGTTTCGGGTGTGGGAGGGGCGGGAGGGGCGGGAGGGACAGCGGGAGGGACAGCGGGAGGGACAGCGGGAGGGACAGCGGGAGGGACAGCGGGAGGGACAGCGGGAGAGGCAGGGGGACGTGGTGTAGATATGGTCGACATCGGTCTGTGTCCTTTCGACGTGTCATAGGGATGACGCCCGCTGAGCCCCCGCTGAGCCCAGTGCGGCGCGGCGCCCGCGGTGGCGTGCGCCCAGCGGACAGGTACGTGGGCAGCCTGATCGGGCCGCCCACCCCTGCCGTGGGTCTGTCCCGTGCCGAGACCAGCACACGGCAGGCGCCTCGGGCCGGGTCCTACGACGACGCGCTGCCGACGAGCTGCGGCGGGACCTGTGCGGTGGGGGTCTGTGAGCCCTCCTCCTCCTCGGTCCGCTCGATCTCGATGGTGCAGTGGCTGAGCAGCGCCGCCAGGGCGCCCGCCTCCGCGACGACCGGCGCCACCAGCGCGCCGACGACGCCGACCGTGACCGTGAACTCGACCACCGGGTGTCCCTCATGCGTGATGATGATGCGCCGGACATTGCCCTCGTGGATCAGTTGCTCGACCCGCGCGGCAAGCTCGCTGGACTTGATCGCTTCGAAACTGTTTCATGTGACTCGTCCTTTCCAATAGATTGGGGCCCCCCTGCGCATCGCGCCGGCGAGGACCCACGTCGGCCGCTCATTGGACGCCCAGGAGGGGCGGCGCGTCTCCCAGGTGTTGGGGGCGTAGCGACGTGGAGTGGCTCGCCCGCTGTGACGTGCGGCATCCTCGGCGAAAACGAGCCGTCCACGACACTGCTACAGCCCCTGTGAGGGAGCATAGCGCACGCCGATGCCCCCTGTCATGACGAAACTTCATCCGCGCGGCGCTCATGCGCCGGACGGAGCCTCAGAGCGGGGCGGGGCCGCCTCCGCGCGCCGCTTGATGCCGAGCAGGCACTTGCGCATCATCACGATGTCCGCGAACTCCACGAGCAGGTCGAACAGGATCGTCAGCGGCGCGGTCCAGCGGTAGCGCATGCGCACGCGCGTGATCAGGCGCGTCTGCCGCTCATCAAGCGGGTCCAGACCCCAGTACCAGGTGGTGTCACCCGCCTTGTCCCCCCACAGCATCCAGCGGTTGGGCTCCAACGCCTTCACCCATTGGCCCTGCGTGCCATCCGGACTCAGCGGGATCACGTCCCCGACCGCCAGGTGCTGGAACTCCGGCATGATGCGCTCGGCGCTGGGGCGGCCCAGGTTGTCGAGCCAGTCGTAGCTGTACCAGCCGGCCCGTGTGACGCCGATCTGGATCAGCCAGGGCCAGATCTCCTCAGGCCGTGCGGTGATGGTGACGGCCCGTGTGGCGTTGAACGTGGGCCGGGGAACACCGTCATCGCCAGGCAGCGGCCGCGCCACCTCGTCGTCGGTGGCGCCCCAGCGGAGCTGCCAGGGTCGGATCAGGCGCCGGTACACGGCCAACGCTATCGTACTGCTGAGCGCGAGCCCACCGGCGCCGCGCACTGTCAAGAGTCGTGTCATGGGTGATTTGTCCTTCCTTCGTAGGCGACGGCCCGCTGGGGTCCACCCCAAGGGGTGCGCGGCTGACCGCCGACGATGGGCGGTGAATGATGCTCCTCCACCGTCATCACGGTGCGACGTGTGCGCGATCCCGGACGCTGATCGGACACCTGCCGGCGCGCCGCCAGGCGTTGACGACCAGGGCGAGCACACCGATGAGCAGCGGGGGGGTGCAGAGCTGGGGAATGCGGTCGGCACACCAGCGCGGTAGGAAGATGTCCGACACGCGGCCGCTCTCGGCCCCCAGGGCCTCGGCCACCTGGGTGAGCGGGCAACGCCCGTGGTTGACCACAAAGACGGCCGACTCCGCGAGCGCCACCGTGAGCGCCGGCTTAGTCCAGCGCGACGGACGATCGCGCAGGCCAGCGACGAAGATGTGGAGGATGGCGGCGGAGTTGACAAGGAAGATCGCGGAGTGGATCAACTTGATGGCGACAAGGGCGCCGCGTCGCCCGAGCGCCCGCGGTGGAGCACGGCGTGCCTGGTGCTCCGGCGTCGTCCCGCGCCTCCTCCCGCTCGTTGCCGTCGTCCGCGCGGTGGGCGCATCGTCCCGTGCCTGCATGACAGACCCTCCCTTTTCTGCCAGATGTTGTGGCTCCTCCACATCGTGCTGCCCACGAGCGGTGGCGTATGCGGTCTCCATCCGTCGAAACACCCCACGACTCTCGGCGGTCGCCGAACGAGCGGAGATGTCCAGCGTATCCTGACTCCGCCGAACGCTCACGTCCGCACCTCAGGCCCCGTGTGCACGTCACGCCACGCCCTGGCGCGCGTCGTCATGATCGCGCGGATCGTGAGCAGCATGATGACACCGACGATCTGGCCGCCAAGGATAACACGGTTCAGGTCCAGGGCCGGGTGCCAGCGCACCGCGCCATCTTTGATCACATACGCCCCGACGGGTCGCGCGCCCACCCCGAAGCCGCCCCCCGACCCCGTGCTGTCCGTGCCATCACCGCGCCCACCGCCGCCGCCACCGGCCAGCGTGGCCGCCGGAATGATGGTCAGACCGTCCTTCTCATAGGGCTCACCAAAGACACGCTTGACGGTCAAGACGTCCCGCGCCTGTGTCATGATATCCTGTACGTTCATTGCGTCCTCCTTCATCTACGCTATGACCACTCACCATTTACAGCCGCTCTCCTGGCGGCCCCTCACGGGTCGCGGAGGCGGCCCAAGACCCTGGTATGCGGGCTGTTTAACGTATCTGTGAGACACATACATCTTTTCCGCCGCACTGATGCGCTAACCAGCTAGCACAGGCGTCAAACCGATACACGTTCTGTTCCTCCCCGTCGTATCAGGTCATGGGTAGATCTTGTCATCGCGGACCTTGACCACCTCCAGTACCAGCGCATCGCGCACCGTCATCAGCACCACCACGCCGACCTCCATGTGGAGCAGGGTGCTGGAGGTGTGCGATCGGGTGGAGATAGGAAATCGCCAAGACGACCACGCCGGTCAGCGCCATCGCGCCCATGAGCGGCCGCGATGGATACGACGGCGCTGACCGGCGTGATCACGGTTACGGATGGACAGGATGACGGTTAACGGCGCGAAGGACAAAAAACAGGTGGAGGCCCGTCCAGTTCACGGACACCACCTGACCGTGCAACGTGGCAAAGAACGCCCGCTCGACGAGGGCGGTGAGCGTGCCCAGCACGAGCGACGTCGAGAGCAGAGCGTGAGCATCCGCGCCACGCCCTGTTTCTCCATCGCGTCTCCTCAATAGCATCGCTGCACAGCGCCTGCCCTGTATGCGTGATGGCTCTATCGGCGCTCCCTCGATGGTGATAGCGGTGGCCACGGAGCGACGACGGCACAAGCGGTCTGACAGCCAGCGCCTCAGGAGGCGTTGTACGTGTATGCGCGTACGTCGCGACCATTGGTCTCGCCCAGCACGCGCCGCGCCGACTCCAACTCCTGCGGCGTGCCGTGGATGGTCACCACCAGCTTGCCCCCTTGCAACGCCTCCTGGTACCTGAGCACATGATCCTGCTGCATATGCCGCCCCCAGATCGCCCCCAGCAACCCGCCCGCGGCGCCCCCTTCCAGCGCGCCGGCCACGGTACTCGCCAGCGCGCCCAGCACGACCAGCGGGCCGATGACCGGCACCCAGACGAACGCCGCGCCCGCGAACAGCCCGAAGATCCCGCCGACCCAGGCGCCCGTGCCCGCGCCCTTGAGGGCCACGTCACCCGTCGTCACGTAGCCCTGCACCTCCTTGTGCGCCTCCAACCCTTGCGTCACGATGGAGAGTTGCGTGGCGGGGGTGCCCGCGTCGAGGAGGCGGCGTACCGCCCGCTCCGCCTGATCCTGCGTGTCGAAGGTCCCGACGACCATGTCCTGCTCGTGCACTGTCCCGACGACCCTGTCCTGTGTGTGACCTAATACTGGCGTCATACGATCCCTCCTCAACCTTCCAAAACCTTCCAAAAAGCCCCGTCTTGACGGCGGCGGTGCATCGCATCACCGTCAGGCGACGGGCCGCGGGAGCGGCACACCCCCCGCGACACGACCTGCTAGCCTGATGGTGGATGCGGCCGTTCGATCGTGCGCTACCCACACCGATCCCTGACGCGGCGACAACGAGACATCCACCACGATGCTGCAGCACCTGTAGGGGAGCATAGCGCACGCCACCGCCCCTGTCATGACGAAACTTCATCCCGCGCGGGGCGAGCACCACCCTTCAGCCTCAGGATGACGGGGCGGGGTGCTGGCTGTTTAGCTCATCTGTGCGATGGAATAGCAAGACGTATCGCACGGATGGAGACTGCGCACGTCGCGTTGGAGAGATGCATGGACAGGCAAACCCGGCGTGGTTGCAGTGCCGCACGAACCCAATGTAAGGCTCGTTCAGCCGGTTACGTATAGCCCAGTGGGCGAGGAGGCACGACAGGGCTGCATCGTCATTTAGGTCCCAACGCGAACGAGCAGTCTCCACGGATGAGCTAAACCGCCTGTACAGTCTTGAGCACGGACCAGCTTTGCCCCCGCTGTGCTAGACGCCGGTGAGGTGCGCGACCGCGGCACGCAAGCGCCCCTGCGCCTCACGCGCGACCGTGGCGAGAGCGGGATTGTCCCCCACAATACCCAGGGCGGCCACCGGATCGAGCGCCTCAACGGTGCTGGTCTCGTCGCCGTTGTCGTAGACGATCACATTGCAGGGCAGCAGCAGCCCCACCCCCAGGTCGGCCTCCAGCGCTCGGTGCGCCAACGCGGGGTTGCACGCGCCCAGGATGATGTAAGGCCGGAACTCCGCGTCCAGTTTCTCCTTCATGGTTTTCTTGACGTCGATCTCGGTCAGCACGCCGAAGCCCTGCTCTGCAAGCGCAGTCCGGGTGCGCGCGATTGCCTGGTCGTAGGGAGCCGCGATCGTCGTGCCGAACCCATATGGACGGGTGGGTGGTGCTGTCAGCATCGTATTCTCCTCGTTACGTCTGTCGATGCCTTGCTTTAGGCGTGCAGGTCCTTCATCTGGATCAAGGCGCCGTGCCAGGTGTGATACCAGACCTGACCGCTGTAGCCATTGACCGAGAGCATGCCCGTCACCCGGCCGTTCTTCAGGATGTGCACCGTGTAGTAGCCGGGGAACTGCTCGGGCGTCTCCGTCGTGGTACCGGCCTGGTTCTGATGTAGCCACTGCGCGGCCATCCGTGTCGCCTGCGTCAGCGAGACGGTCATCGGCCCACTGGACGCGTGATAGCCCATCATCCCGCGCATCATGCCGTACTGCGTGTTCCACATCATGGCGGGACCGTATTCGGGAAAGACCGTGCCCGTGGTCTTGTTGACCAGGACCTCGAAGGCGCCGTGTCCGGTTGCCTTGTCTTTGACGATAGCGTAGAAGTTCTGCTGGAACTCCATCACCTCGTCGATGGCCAGGGTCGTCGTCCCGTACCCGGCGACATAGCGCTGCACCCGCTGTTGGGCCTGGGCCAGGGTCAGCGTCTTGCCCTGCGCGTTGCTCCCGTTGGCGCCGCTCATCATGCCGCTGGGGTAGCACGAACTCCACAGGCCGCTAGAACCGCCATTGCCCATCATACCGCCAGGGCCAGGGGTGTCGCCAGGGCCGGGTGTGCCCATCATGCCACCGGCGCCAGGGGTGCCCATCATGCCTGGCGCCCCGTACCCGTTCAGCGTCGTGCTGTATCCAGGGCTCCCTGTCCCCTCGCTGTGCCCTGACAGACCAGGCGCCGTTCTCGCCAGGACCGCGCCCGCGCCGCCCAGGACCACCGCGCCCGCGACAAGACCGCTGATTACCAGTGTTGTGCGTCGTTTCATCGTCTTTCCCCTTTGTGGCGTGTTGCCAACAGAATGATCGTGTCCTGGCCGGCGTGCGCTACTCGATCGCGCGCCGGGCCTGGTCGTACTCCGCGGATGTGATCTCACCGGCCGCGTACCGCCGCTTGAGCAGGTCAAGCGGCCCCGCAGATTCGGTCCCCTGCGTGCCGGGGAACAGCGCCCGCACGGCCCAGACGACCAGCGCCAGCACCGCGACCCAGACGAGGACCATGAGGAGGACACCGACCACGCCCATGCCTCCAAACCCGCCATACCACCCCATCATCGTGGCTGCCTCCTTTTAAGCTGTGATGTCATCTCACTCCGTCCACCTTCACCATAGGGCGCCGAGGTCAAGGGACGATGCCTGTGATGGTCAAGATTCGATCAAGACGGGGATAGGGGTGGGCGCGCACGCCCTAGCGGGCGATGGGGAGGGTGACGGAGACGGTGCTACCGCGGCCGAGGCCGCCGCTCTGGGCCTGGATCGCCCCGCCCATCGCGTCCACAAGCGCCTGCGCGATCGTCAGCCCGATGCCCGACCCGCCCAGCGCCCGGCTGCGCGAGGCGTCCACGCGGTAGAAGCGCTCGAAGAGGCGCGCCAGATGCTCGGGGGCGAGACCAAGGCCCGTGTCGGCCACGCTGAACACGACGGCGTTGTCCTGCCGGATCGCCGTGACCGTGATCCGGCCGGGCGCGGGCGTGTAGCGCAGCGCATTGGTCAAGAGGTTGGTCAGCACCTGCACGGCGCGATCCTGGTCGGCCTGGACGGCGGGGAGGGTTGACGGGACCACGCACTGGAGGGTGAGCCCTTTCGCGGCGAACTGACCCTCCAGGCGGTCGAGCGCGGCGTCGACAAGCGTGGCGGGCGCCACGGGTCGCAGGACGAGCGGAATCTGCCGCGCCTCCGCGCGGGAGAGGTCCTGCAAGCCAGCGACGAGCCGCCGCAGCCGGCCGGCCTCACTGTGCAGCCGCGCCCACGTCTCCGGGGAGGGCGCGACGACGCCATCGAGCACCCCTTCCAGGTAGCCCTCGATCGTGGCGATGGGCGTGCGCAGTTCGTGCGCGAGATCGCCGATCAGCGCCAGTCGTCGCCGCTCGGTCTCTTCCAGTGCGCCCGCCATCGTGTTGAAGCTCGCCGCGAGCGCGTCCACCTCATCGCCCCGCGCGCCGTGGTCGCCCGGTACGCGCTCGGCGTAGTGGCCGGCGGCGATCCGTCCCGTCGCCGTCACGATGCGCCGCATCGGCCGCACGATCCGACGCGAGACAAGCACGGCCACCACCGCCGCCACGAGCAGGGACGCCATGGCTGCCACGGTTAGCGCTTCCAACGTGGCCTGGCGCACGGCGAGAGAGAGATGTGCGTCGAGCGACGCCGGACGCGCGGTGGCTCCCGTGCGCCCACGCGTAGCCAGCGCCTCGGCGATATGACGAGCCAGGAGGGGCGGAGCCACGAGTTGCATGGTCACGACGAGCGTGACCACGCCCACCACGATGACGAGCACGTAGGACACGAAGAGCTTGCGGCCGAGGCTCGTGCGCAGCCACTGTCCCATGCTACGTCTCGTGGACCGCGAAGCGGTAGCCCACCCCGCGCACGGTCTCGACAAAGGACGGATGCGCCGGATCGTCCTCGATCTTCTTGCGCAGGTTGCCCACATGCACATCCACGACATGGTCGTCGTAGTAGGCGTCGCCCCAGACGCGCTCCAGGAGTTGATCGCGCGTAAACACCCGCCCCGGATGCGCCGCCATGATCGTCAGGAGCTGGAACTCGCGCGCCGTGAGTGGCACGACCGTACCCTGACGGCTCACCTCGTGACGCCCCTCGTCGAGCAGCAGGTCCCCGAAGCGCCGTACCGGAGGCGGCGCGGGGTCGAGCAGCGCATCGGTGCGCGGCCGGCGCAAGAGGGCTTTGATACGCGCGACCAGTTCACGCGGGCTGAAGGGCTTGGTCACGTAGTCGTCGGCGCCAACCGCGAGGCCGATGAGTGTGTCGATCTCCTCGGCTCGGGCCGTGAGCATCAGGACGTACGCGTCGGAGAACGCGCGCAGGCGTCGACAGACCTCGATGCCGTCGAGGCCCGGCAGCAGCACGTCGAGCACGACGAGGTCAGGCTGCTGCGCCCGGGCGAGGGCCAGCGCGGTCGGGCCATCGCCCGCGACCAGTACGTGGTAGCCCTCCCGCCGGAGGTAGTCCCCGACTAGCTCCACCAGATTCGCTTCGTCGTCCACGACGAGGATAGTTGTCGGCATCGGCGCTCCCTGTCTCGTACGGCCCGTGCAGTCCGTTCAGCCGCCCATTGTTCGTTTGGCGAGCGGTTACACTCTCCAGTGTATGTTGCGGGACCAGTCGTGTCCGTCGCCGGGTCCTCCTATCTCTCTGGTGGTGTGTCCACACTCAGTCGGCGACGGACACGACGCGGCGGCCGCGCGTCGGTCGAGGTTAGAGGCGCCTCGGAGGCAGCTCCCCGTCGGTCCCTCTGCGCGATAGGGCGTGCATGCATCTGCTCAGCGATCGACGGGGTCAGGGATAGCGGGCGTGTCCGGGGTCGCATGCCAGCGGAAATCGCACACCGCCGCCCCGCCGGCGATGGTCCCCGTCCGTTCGAGCGTGGCCCCCCACTGGCGCGCGAGCGGATAATCGAGCGCACACCAGGTATTCACGCACAAGGTCGATAAATCGTTGGCGCGAAAGTGCTCCGCGACGGGACATTTGAGGCAATTGAAGGCGACCGTCTGTGGCGCCGCGTCCACGTCCTCCCAGAGATACGAGGGGGAACTGAACGGGAACTGGCGGAACGCCGCCGTCGCGAAGCGCAGCTTGTCACGTCCGCCGTGGCCGAGCGCCTCCGCCATGGCCCAGGGGATCGTGCCCATCTTCGTGTACACGAGCCACGACATGTCGTGGATGAGGGTGGTCGCGCCGTCCTCCGACTGTCCCGTCAACAGCAAGACGTGATAGAGGGCGATGGTCAGCGCGGCGAGATGGACGGCGATGCGCCCCCCGACGGTCTCCTCGGGGGGGAGCGCGGCCGCGCGCGCGGCGTATCCGGCCCAGGCCTTGTCCAGAATGTCGTCCACGCCGCTGTCAGGATACGCGCGCGTGAGCACCGCGCGCGCGCTCGGGTCGAGCACGGCCCGCAGGACGGCAATATTCGGCTGGATCGCCGTCACTTGCTTGCCCAGGACCGCGAGCGCGTCGCCCCAGTCGAACGGCAAGGGGACGTCGCCCGCGGTGGGTTCGTGCATGAACGTCGGCGGCAGCTCCCCGAAGAGCAGCAATTCGGGCAGGACGCGTTCCGCTTGTGCCTTGAGCCGCCCGACATCGGCGACACGCCGCACGAACGCGCGGGCGATGATCGGGCGCATCTCCTCCTCGAATCTGAGATGGGGTGTCAGGGTGAACGCGAGCGCCTCCGCCGTGGTGAGGGCTTTTGCTTGTAGGAGCAGGTCGCCCGGGAACACGAACCCGAAGCGCGCGCCGCTCATGATGATGGCGAGATAGGTCTGCGTGAGGCTCCGCTCGGCGATGGTCGAGCCGTAGAAGGCATCGGCCAGCCCCTTGAACGCCGCGTAGTAGGCGTCCTCGTCCGCGCCCTTGAGGCGCGTCGTCTGCGCGACGAGGTGGTAGAACGCGCGCCGCGTCTGCCTTTGTAGCCCCGCGTACCAGTAGAGCATGAAGTGGTCGCGGTGCTCATCGCTCAGTTCCCCGTACATCCCAACGTCGAGGAGGGCGATCTTGCCGTCGTCCGTGAACAAGATGTTGCCGGGATGCAGGTCGGCATGGAAAAAACCGTCCGCGATGAACATCTTCATCTCCATCTCCAGCAAACGTCGGCCCAGGCGCGCGCGCTCCGACGGCGCGAGGGTCGGGGTGATCTCGTCCAGCCTCCGCCCCGCCACACGCCCCATTGTCAGCATCGTAGGCGTCACGCGGTCCCGGTACACGCGCGGGATGAGGATGTCGGGCCAGGCGGAGAAATTGCGCGCGAAGCGTTCGAGCGTCGTCGCCTCGATGGTATAGTCGAGTTCTTGGAGCGTGTAGCGCCGGAACTCGCCGAAGCCCGCGACGAGATTGAACCGGCGCACCGGTCCGGGGAAGACCCGGCGGCCGAGCTCGATGAGCCCGCCCAGGAGGTCCAGGTCCTCCGTCACCCTGTCCCGCACGCCCGGATGCTGGACCTTCACCGCGACCGGCGTGCCGTCCGGGAGCACGGCCAGATGCACCTGCGCCAGGGAGGCGGACGCGACGGGCGTTTCCGCGAACGAGCGGAAGAGCGCCCCGATGTCCCCGTCAAACGCTGCCTCGATCGTCGCCCTGACCCCGGCGAAGGGAGACGCCGGGACGTGCTCCTGCAGGGGCGCCAGGGCCGCGATGTAGGCAGGGGGGAGTACGTCGGGCCGCGTGCTCAAGATCTGCCCCAGTTTGATGAAGAGCGGCCCCAGGTCCAGAAGCGACCGCGCGAAGCGCCGGGGGATATCCGGGCGTCGTGTCCGCTCCTCCTCCGTGAGCGTCATGAACGCGCGGTACGCCCGATATGCGCGGAGCGCGAGCCAGCCGATGCGCAGCAGACGCAGCGTCTTCCGCACGAAGAGTGTGTCCGAGGCGACGATAGGGTCCATGTGGCGGGTCCTTTCGGCCCGCGCACCCGTGGCGCGGGGGACCATGACCTCCCTCGGTGGCGGCCCCCATGATCACGGGGAGGAACGTTCACCGGTGGGTATCGCGCGACGCGACGCGCCCTACGGCGCGGGCGCCCCGCCATCGGCGAGGAGGCCGCGCAGCTCCAACACGGCGAGATCGTCGGCGAGGCGATCGAGATCGGCGCCATCCCGCGAGACGACGGCATAGAACACGGCGCGTTCGAGCATCCCCAGGATGACCCAGCCGGCGAACTGCGGGTCGACGGGGCGGAGCAGGCCGGACGCGCTCCCCTGGGCGACGAAGGCGGCCAGGCCATCGACGACACGCTGCTGGTTGGCCTGCACATGGGCCGTCACTGCGGGACCGAGCCCGGTCGCCTCGCGCAGGATGAGGGACACCAGGGCGCGCTCGTCCCGGCAGCGGGTGAGCGTGGTGCGCCAGATAGTGCGCGCCTGGGTCAGGACATCGCCGGGGGTCAGGGCAGTCTCCGGACGATACGTACCGAGGGTGGTCGCGAGCACACCCGCGAAGAACGCGTCGACGAGGTGGACGAAGAGCGCCTCCTTGTGCGCGAAGTACAGATAGAACGTGCCCTGGGCGACCCCGGCCTGCCGGACGATATCCGAGACGCGGGTCGCGTGATAGCCGCGCACCGCGAACAAGTCCGTCGCGGCGGCGACAAGACGATCCTGCACAGATCTTGGTATGATGACTGACGTGTCACTCACATCTCCAGTATAGGCCGGTGGCGTGGACAATAGCAAATGCCGGGGCATGGAGGGGTGCTGCCAGCCGTGCATCGTGAGCGCCCCTGCCGCATCGTCTCCGTGAGGAGAGGACATATCTAATTCCGTTGGCCTGCTGAGATGGGCGAAGAGTAGATGCACGCCATCGTATGCACAGGAGACAGGCCGCGGGAGGCGACGCATGGCCGACGCTCAGGCTCGCGCACATGTCTGGACGGCCCTTCTCTATACCCTCCCGCGCCCTCTCAGGGGTAGTGTGAAACGGAAGCTACCATCACTCGCAATGTAGCTTTGACAGCTTTGCACTCACGTTGCATCCAGACGGCTTGAATAAGCCACTGACAAGCAACGGAATCGATTTGTACAATACCTGTGAGCTATTACTGCGTTTGTCTCATGAAACGACGTGTGCTAGGGTGAGGGCATGATCATCCGGCCGGGACACGCGGCAGCTCCCGGCCGAGTCCACGCTCCAGTTGCCGTGGAAAGATGGCCGCATGGGAGCGGGCGTAGAAGAGGGCCTTCAGGGTTGTGAAGCTGCGGCGCAGCAGGGCGAGGGGCGTGCCGGCGTTGACGGGCTCGTCCTGGTAGACGGTCAGGGCCGGGTCTCTGGCGGTGGAGGTGGTCATGTCATCCTCCTCTGTCGGTGTGTCGTGGTCTGTGTAGGGGGGCGCGGCGCCCGCACGAGGAGCGCGTCTGTCTCGCGCACCGGATGCAGGGCGCGTCCCACCTCCCCTTGTGTCAGGTCGTCGTGAGCAGGTACGCGGCCAGCAGCGCGGCCACCAGGACGGACCCGCCGGAGAGCAGCAGGATGAGCCCCGCGGAGGGATGGTAGATGTTCCGGTCGATCGCACGCGTCGTATCGCGGTAGCGTAGCGTCGCCAGCGCGACCAGCACGGCGCCGCAGGCCACCAGGGCGACGCCAAAACCGGTGGAGAGCCCGAGGGGGGTGCGGCGCGGGGCATGCGGCCCCAACTCGCGGATGAGCAGCCCGAAGCGGGCGACCACGAAGCCGAGGGCCAGGATACCGATGCACGAGCGGACCCAGGCCAGGAAGGTGCGCTCATTGGCCAGGTGGTCGCGCGTGGCGTTGGGGTTGAGCGGCGTCTCAGCCGTGCCGCGGCTCTCCTCGTTGTCCATGCCGAGCCTTTCATCGCGCGGTCGCGACTGATCCTCATCGTCGTGCAAGGCTGGACCATGAGGCCCACGGGGAAGACTGTCGTGCGTGGTGGACGCGCGTCGCTGTCATGCTCATCTCCGGACGCGCACGCGTGGCGTGCATAGACACCGTCCGTGTGCATCGTACAGGAAAACCGGTGTAAAGCCCACGGCTTTAGATCGTGGGAGTGTCAAAGGAAAACCTCGCAAAGCTGACGACAGGCCGACCACCACAGGGAGGACGTACGAGCCCATGCCGCGTATTAACCCGTCGGCGCGACGTACGCCGACGGGTCAATACGCGGCTGCGTGCCGCGCTGGTCACTCAACACCTGTGCGCACCTCTCATACTGAACATGATGGGCTCCTCTCGTACCTCGTGTCGTCGATCTTGTGCAACGTGCCGGCCAGCCTCTGCGCTAGCCACTCCCGGTTGAACGACGCGCGGCGCCTCACCGTCCTGGTCGAGGGCGCGCGTCGAGGCCAGCCAGGCGTTGACGTTCTCGACGGTGAGCACCTGGCCCAGCGCGTCGAGAACTGCGCGCCACACCGGTTGTGTCTCGGTGGTCGGCCGGCGCGCTTGACACGGACCACGCGGCGTACGAGTTGGCGGGCTCGCCGCGTCCACCCGCGCGCCGACGTCATCGTCGACGTGGCGGCTCAGCGCACCGGCGATCCGGGCGGCAGCCTCGTCGAGCAGCGCCAGGACGCGCGCAGGCGACACACCGATGTCGCGGCGCAGGTTGGGGGCACGGCCGAGACTCGATGCTGGTGCGTCATCCCCCAGTTCGCCACTCAGGTTGGCGATATCCTGGGTCAGCGTTTGGTCGTCCTGGTCGTCACTCTCCATCGGCGGTGACGATGTGTTAACGGGGGTATCGAATCGAGATCGAAATTCTCTATGTCGACTGGGTTTACGTGA
>JAABUO010005399.1_pt1 | contig 14863 bp, 15 predicted proteins | sample 5559291 | NCBI WGS metagenome assembly JAABUO01 (sample SAMN10711878, study PRJNA513372) | rock metagenome | isolation source: Antarctica rocks | place: Antarctica: Victoria Land, Finger Mt sud
TGCCAACAGGGTCTGCCATTCTTCTTCCCTCTTTGTCAAAATTGTGAGTCACAGGATTTTCGAGAAATGTTTGATCGTCACAACATGCGTACCAAGTTCTGAACATGTAGTTGGTGTATGGCAAACATGTAGTTGGTGTATAGCAAACATTCAGAATCTGTTCAGCTCTATGAAAGTTGGTCGTGTGGTGACTGATCTAATGGTGCATCCGCTGCCAATAAGGATAGATGATCTTACCTAGAGACTGGCAGTACATTAGGACCAGAGGGTGCTGAAGAGGAAGCAGGCTCCTCTGCACTGCCCCTGGGGCTGTTCCCTGCACTGCTCTGGGGCAACAAAGCATGGAAATCTGGTCGTGCCACGCTGCATCACACACACAGGGCAATGTAGGTTTGCTGGGTTATCTTCACGATGCCACCCTGAGTGGCCATTATCCTTCAGGTCTGTTTTGGGCATTTACAAGGTTTGATTTGCATTATAGCAGCCTACCAGCCTACCAACAGAGAGATTCCTCCTGCACAATAGGCAAAAGGAGAGGCAGGGGCCAACGGCAACTGTGACAGGAACAGGCAATGGGCAGAAGCCAAAGGACACCGTGAAAGGCTAGAAGGCAAAGGAGAAAGGGACATGTGAGTGGACCAGTGCTGTGTGACTGGAAAGACAGCGCTTCATTGCCAGAGGAGCTTGTCACCAGGTAAAGCAACAGGCAGTGGGCAGCAACGACAGGCAAACTCCAAGGCTTGACATGCAAGGTGGAAAGGCACCTGTGACTGGAGCCAGTGGTGTCTGACTGGGAAGACAGAGGCCTACTGCCACAGGGAAAGGCACTGGGCAGCAAAGACAGGCAAAGTCAAAATGGCTTTGACTTTGCCCTAATGCCACAGGGAATAGGGAATGGGCAGCAATGACAGGCAAAGCCAAAGGCTTGACAGTCAAGGAGGAAAGGCACCTGTGACTGGAGCCAGTGGTGTCCGACTGGGAAGACAGAGGCCTACTGCCAGATGTGGTGCGGCCATGCAGAGGCGTTACCATTCCACTTGGTAACTGTGTTCCTGGCATAATCTGCACTCACCCAAACAGTCACCGCAGTCACTCAAGTCATTACTGCAGTTACTTAAGCAGTTACTGCATTTATCTAAGGAATTGCTGCAATGACCCAAGCAGTTACTGCAGTTACCCAAGCAGTTACTGCAGATACCCAAGCAATTACTGCAGTCACCCAACCAGCTCAAGTCCCCGCAGCATTGGGGCTCAACGTGATTGACAGATTGGACAAGAACGAGTAATACATCAGACTCATGTAAGAACATCACAACATGTATCACACACTGTGCAAACATGCCGCTGCGACACGTCAAATTGATGCAACATACAACATGTATCACACAAAAGCCAAACATGCTGCTGTCAGCTATCTCGCATGAAGGCTGATGGGCACGTAGTGAGCAACAAGTTCAATAATTTGAAAGTTCAAAGCTGAATATAGTGAGGAGGAAGTGAACGGGGACTGACCTGGTCTCGCAGCCACACGTTTTCCTGCCTGAGGAGGAAGAGCTCACGCTTGAGGGCAGCTATCTGCGCCTCCTGTGGGTCCAGCTGCACTCCACACAACCAAGTGACAAGCCTGCCATTGATAGACAGCATGCAGAGCTCTTTGGCAGGACACAGCCCGAGATTGCAGCTGGCAGAACAACTTCATCAGGGGCATGCACTGCACGCAGTACGGCCCAGCACAGCACGGGCAACACATTGTGTGCCCGCACTCCAGCTCAGTGATGTTGGGTTGGCTGACTGTTTGTACCTGACCCCCAGGGGAAGAAACGTATTGAATGCAGAAAGAATGGAAGAATGAACGACTGAATTAATGGATGCATGGATGCATGGATGCATGAATGAATGAATGAATGCATGAATGAATGAATGGATTAATGAACAAATGAATGAACAAATGGATGGATGAGTGGATGGATGAGATGGATGGATGGATGGATGTTGGGAGCAGCAGGCTTACTGCAACCATAGGCTTGTTGCGGATGTTCTTAGCTCGGGTGGCGTAAGACAGGGTGGATAGGGTCTCCTCCACATGTTGAGAGGAGGGGGAGCAACAGGCGATCATGAGCGCCAAAGCATTACCACCGAGACTGTCCATCAGCAGCTTCGTCAGCTTGCTGTCTCTGTAAGGGATGTGCACCGAGGACAAGTTGGTGCCCTGCATGTCTGCCAGTGCTGATATCACCTGCACCACGTTCAAATCTTCAGTGCAGTTGCAGAGCACAGCGTGGCAGAGCACGTGGCCCCTGTCATTTTTAGGTACCACCCCTGTCCCATAGCTGTGGGCACCTCCTTCTGCTGTGTCTGCCGCTGCCTGTACATTTTTGTCACTGTAGACACGACTGATGCCAGGCAAAGCACAGCGTAGCAGAGCACAGTACAGCAAATTTAGCTATGCTCTAGCCCAGTCCACAGAGTGTTCAGTCAGCTTGCTGTCCAAGCAGAGCTGCTCAGCGTTGACACTCATTGAACTGCCAGCTCTCAAGCCTGTATGAGACTTGCATTTGACACTCTGACTGCCATGCAGGTCTTCTCTTTTCTTCGTCAACAAGGATGAAGACCTGGTGTTGTGACACAGGGAGCTCACAACCTGCATGGCTCTGCATCATAGGTCAGCACACTTCCCCTTCAAGATGAAGGCCTGCTGTTGTCACACTGGCACTACATGTGCTTTGCTTGCCAGCCACCAGCATCGCTGGTGCAAATCAAAGTCTACAAGCCAGTTTAAATGCTGCTATATGCACTATGCTCAGCGCAGCACAGCGTCGCACAGCCAGCACGCCATAGCACAGCCTGTGACACAGCAGAGAGGCTTCGCGATACTGAAGCTTTGGGGTCCTGACAAACGTACACTGGCAGCATAGCAATATGGCTACCAAAGATCTGCTGACGTTGGTGATGCTGGTTTGCAGGTGACCATCTTTTAGGGTCTAGGAGGGGGTCTGGGGGCTGTTGGAGGGTTGCCCTTGGCCAAGCGTACCTTGCCAAGCGTGAACAGAGACTTGTTGATGTTGGCTGTCTCCTTCAGCATCTCTCCCGCCGATTTTGTATCCTTGAGCCGCTCGCTTCCCGCCAAATCCACAAAGCTGACCTTGCCAAACTTGGGGATGCCGTAGTCATGGTCCTCGGGACTGGTAGTCACAGCGTCAATGTACACTGTCATGATGCTGTGACTACGGGAGGACTCCAAATTCAGCTCATGGCTGCCCATCTTCCTGTGCTTCATGCCTCTGCTGATGACCTACAACACCATGGTGACTTGCTATCAGCAACAACAGCGGGCCTTGTCTTCTGCAGAGCCAAAATTTCCTGACATCCATCTTGATACATCAGCATGATCACTCTAGTCCTTACACTTGTATATCCCATACCTCCAGCATGTCTTCGACTGTAGTGTGTTGTTTGACAGCCAGCCCTGGCACATCAGCATGACCAAGGGTGCAATGTGATATCCCTACAGTAGTGCATCCCATACCTCCAGCATGTTTCTCAATGAGCTGCATTCTTTGGCAGCCAGCTCTGATGACCAAGTGTACAATGTCAGATTGGTATAGTAGTGCCTCCCATACCTCCAGCATGTCTTCAACCAAGATGCATGCTTTGACAGCCAGCTCTGGCACATTACCATGACCAAGGGTGCAATGTCATATCCTTACAGTAGTGCACCCCATACCTCCAGCATGTTTCTCAATGAGCTGCATTCTTTGGCAGCCAGATCTGATGACCAAGGGTACAATGTCAGATTGGTATAGTAGTGCGTCCCATACCTCTAGCATGTCTTCAACCGAGGTGCATTCTTTGACAGCCAGCTCTGGCACGTAGAAGCCCTTGCCACTGTCCCACCGCACTTGCAGCTGCTGCTTGGCGAACTTCAGCAGGTCATACAGTGCCTCATTGTAGATCTCACAGTATGATGCCCTGCAGCAACAGAAAGCTGTGATGGAACTCCCGCAGAGTGCAGCAGCGTGCACATCAATGGAAATTGCACAGCAGGCAGCAATTGGAGACCGTGGTGGAATTTGCGCAGGAATGCAGCAACATGATCCTTGGTGGAAACTGCTCAGATTGCAGCAAGAGAAGCATGATGGAACTCCCGCAGAGTGCAGCAGCGTGCACATCAATGGAAGTTGCACAGCAGGCAGCATTAGGAACCTTGGTGGGATTTGCACAGAATGCAGCAACAGAAGCATGATGGAACTCCCGCAGAGTGCAGCAGTGAGGACATCAATGCAAATGGCACAGAATGCAGCAACACAAACCTTGGTGGACACTGCACAGAATGCGGCAACAGAAGCATGATGCAAGTCTGACCGGGTGCAACAGGCCACGCAGCTTCCCAATGTACACCTCAAATACAGTGACTGCAGAAGCGTCATTATTGATGAAACAGCAAGCTAAAAGCAGGTTGTCATGCATATCCTTTCCGAGGATGCTACAGCACAACAGGAAAGGCGTCATGCTGTGTCATGGCTGCTGATACATCAACACTCTGCTTCCCCATGTTGGCATGTAGACACTGACCTGAAAGTGTACTTGCAGCCCGAGTTGGCTTTCTGCATCTGGTCAAATAGGTACATCACGGACCTCGTCACAATGCCGTCGTCTGTGTCACCTGTTGAACACACAGACTTGCGTCGCTTTGTGCTTGCTGAAATGGTCCATGTGGGCACTACTGCTGATCTGAAAGGCTTTCAGACATATGCATGTGTGTATGAAATATTGACCAGGCCTGTCTGACAAACATGACTTTCACTTATGCAGCGCGTGACATGCAAGCATCATTTCATGCTGTATGTGTGTACTTGCATGTCCATGTGATTCCATGCAGTCCTGATGCCCACCCATGGGGCAGACAGGCTCATGTTATGCCTGAGCCTGTCTGACCAATCAACAAGATGCATGCTTGAAGTTGCCTAAGACACCACACATGCAATGTGGCTCTACCTGCATATCCATCTGAATCAATGATGTCCTCGTGCCCACTCATGGTGTATGTTTTGCCGGATCCTGTCTGGCCATATGCAAAGATGGTGGCATGGTACCCTGCCATGGCAGCGTTCAGCAGCTGTGTGATTCCACAGATCTTCAACACGTCAGACTGCTTGGAATTCGGAGCCAAACAGCCATGGAATGTGAAGTTGCGTGTCATGACTGAGCCCTTGGGTCCTGGCACTATGACCTGCATTGCCAGCTGCAGGTCAGCTAGAGTGTATGGGACGGCTTCAGGTTGAGTGGCCAGGCAGGCATGGATGGCAAAGCTGCGCATCTTGACTGGGCCTTAGGACCCGACCTGACCTGCAAGCTATGCATGTAGTGGCAAATGGCACCAGTGTTGGGATGAGTAGCATACTCGGTTGTAGCTATATCATCTGTATGACAAGACTACAGTCTTGAGACTGGGGACAATGACTCGCTTGCAAAGCAGTTGTGCATGTCAGCAGCTTTGCTGGGCTCTACCAAGTTCTGTTGATACACAGGTGAAGCATGACAGTGCATGCAGCTGCAGGACTACGGTCGCCCCTTGATCCATAACAGTGCACCTGGAGATGTGTTGGGGGTCGACTCCCTCCTGTTGCTTGAATGGCTTGCTTGCTTTTCAAACATGCAGGCATTTTTGATGCACTTGATGCTCAATAACAAGTTGAGCTGCATCTGCATGCATGCTGGTATAATCTTTTTGCTGTGCTGAGACTCAATGTCTCACGGTGAAGCTACATGATAACTCATTTACCTTCAACAATGTAGATAGATGGAGATGTCAATGGCGGTCTGTACTATTCTATCGTAAAACATGTAGAAACGTTTTCGTACCTGCATCTGCTGTGGATCCTGCTCATCCACTTGTACCACTGTCGCATCGCTTGTAAAAATCTCCCTCTCATTCATTGGCCGCACTCGTACCACCACCTACAGACACACTTCCAAGCGCATGTCAAGCTGTGTGCTTCAGGTTGATGCTGAGCCAATCAAGCTTGGGCCGTGCATCTATTGCAAAGTGACGCAGCTGGTGATGCGCAGGTGAGCGTTGAGTGCAACTGAGACAAGGTTTGCATGTCCTTCTCGAGATGCAGAAAAATTCTGCACATAGCTGTTGGCAAAGTTGCCAAGATGCAGGTCCAGGACTACTACAGCTTACGTCCCCCAGGCAACTTGCACTACATCAGCCCTTTCTGCCATGCCTGGTTTCTCAAGGAAAGAAGAAAATCTGCCCTGCCATGAACCAACTTACTGATCTGGCAGGCAAATCGTGAGTGTGTGCATCATCCTGACGCTGAGATCGTACTTTGATATTGTCATTGTTGTTGACTGGGTGGCCCCCGGGAGTGCTGGGGTGGGCAAGAGGGGGCAGCGGGCGGCTGTTGCTGCTAGGTCTCCTTAGGGTACTGCCACTGCTAGGCATAGTGGTGAGGGGTCTGCCAGGCTCACTGGGGGGGCGATTGACAATAGGGGCAGAATTGGAGGTAGGCCTAAGTGCAGCAGCCCTTGAGGGCCCGTGTGATGTACTGCCTGTGGTTGCCAAAGCAATGCTTTACTTGTTCATCAGTGGTGGTTCAGGCAATTGTGGTGCAAGCACATCTCCAGAAGCCTGGTGCAAAATTGACGCAGCAAAATGCTGTCTTTCAAGGACATCCTAAATCAGTCAGGTGCCTGCACTCATAGTTCACATGCCACTAGCAGCATTGGATGCTGTTTTGTTGTGTTATACAGAACATACTTGTAGGCGACAGCGGCGAACTCTGTGGTGGGCCTAAGCTATGTGCTCTTGTGGCATCTACTGGCGGTGGCCTGAATTGTGGTGGGCTGCTGAACCCATGCGCTGCAGCAGCTTCTAATGGGTTTGGAGGGCCCAGATTCGAAGGCATCATGCCAATGGGACCCATGCCTGGTCCTGGCATACCCATATATGGGTTGTAGTAAGCAGGCATACCCATAGATGGTGCAGAGTGGGAGGACTGCTGGACTTGCAGGTGTGCTGGCACCTGCCAGGACAGGCAGTGGGTCAGCTTGTGTCAAGGCAGTGCCTAGCTGCAAAAGTTGACTGGCCAAAGACTGCAGCTGTGTTAAGCGGTGTGTTAGTGAGCATACTGGCTGTGAAGTGCCACATACCCCGGACATTGCAGGGTACATTCCTTGTCCTGCCTGTTTTGCTCCCCCGCCTCGGCTGTTTGACCGCATCTTGGCACAGGCAGAACGCACACAGGCCTCGGTCAACCCTCACTTGCCTGCCTCGTTGCGTTCACAACGTCTTCAACAGCCGGTGTACCAACCACATATGCGTCGTCAATAACCTCGCAAGTCTATAGCCCCGTTGCACTTCGAGTTGAACAACATCGTCTGCCCTGTTGGGCCCGGCAAAAGCACATGCCTAGCAAGCCATCACGCTGTGAAAGTCAAGGAATGCTGCACCGGAGTGCTCCTGTCCATCTACAGATTGAGTTACCTCAAGGTTACGCAAAGATCATCACAATAGCAAGGCATCAAAACATGAGGACGGCAGCAGCATAGAACGAATTCAGGATTTTGACATGTAAGGCCATAGATGACTAATCGATGAGCATGACTGATTCAGTTGCAGTGTTACCCTGCGCACGCGTCTCCGCTCTTGCTTGAGACGCTCACCTCTCCGGGCTAGCAGTGTCACTATGTCCACGCTGACTGCAGCTAGCGTCTGAGGTGCTCTTCTGGCTCGCACCTCTGCCGACTCCCCATATGTCTCTGTGGATTGAGAGGTTGTGAAAGCTGCGGTCTGCCGGGACGTGTTCGTTGACCTTTCGATGTACTCAGACAGATCTGTTGGTAAAGGGGCATCGAGGCCTGCCTTGGACACCTCCTCCAGGCTATTTCAGCACATCGTAAGCGAAAACACAGTCTCAACTCTGTTATTCTGGATTGGCTGATAGCTGTTGGGTGACTCTGTACATTTTACACTGCTGGCAGCTTACCTGCGTGCTCGTGTCTTCATTTATGCACAAAATTCACTGCCGTTTCTCAGGGTCGCTGTGCTCATCACTCAGTCATTTTCTTGCCAGTGTCTTGCAGACAGACAACCAAGAGGATCGGCGTTTGTATGAGGAGGCCTCTGTACGGCTGTATGATGCAACACCAGATGCAGATGTTGCCAAGCGACATGGACTTCTGAAGGCGAAGATAAATGGCAAGATGTAAGCCATGCTTTTGCTGTATACTTCATATAATGTATGAGTCTTCAACCTGCCTGTTCAAAGAACGTTTGCCATGGTCAAAAAAACGCTCAACTTGTGTGGAGCTGCCCCATCTACAGTCAGACAGCACCCCTAATCTTCATCAAAGTGTCTGCAGACCTCAGCCATGGATGTCCATGACACGCCAAGTCAATGGTCAAGCCTCTTCTGCTGCTGGTCTTGCAGTCCCTGCATGCCATCAAAGCTCCTATCAGCTTAGCCTCACAAGATCTGCCTCACCAGAAGCCTCTTCAGCAGCTGATGGCATCATTCCACCCCATCATCACGCTCAGTCAGCTGCCTCAGTCCCTTACAGTGAAGGCTTGTTTGGCAGGCAGCGAGCAGCAAAACGCAAGTCAGCACCAGCACCACCACACCAGTACAGCGGCAGCTCAGCAGACAGGCAGCAAGCTACCAAATGCTTCAAGGTGAGCAGTCCTGATGTAGAGCATCATCAGATGTCTCAGGCCGCCCAGCATGCCCTGGCTGCTCTTGACAGGGTAAACACTCGCCGAGGGCAGACACCAGCAGTAGCCACTTCAGCTGCTGTACAGCCTCAGCAGCACTTAGATGCGTTAGACAGGTTCAACGCACGCAAGGGCTACGCCCAGCCAGCAGCAGCAGCAGCATGCTTCGGTACTCCTCAAACTGCACCCGATTACTCCCATACGGCAGTTGGCAGTGATGCAGCAGCACAGAGCAGCACAGCACAGATGAAACCAGGCTGGTTAGCACAAGGACAGGCTCCCACAAGGGGGTCTTTGAGATCTGATCAGCGTCCACATGCTCAGCTGAGCCGTAGGCAAGAGGCACAGCGACCATTAGACGCCTTGGACCTCTTCAACATGCGCCACAGGGGTTCCAATCTGGCGGCTGAAGCCTCTGCTCGTGGTGCTGCCACTGAGTACCAGCTGCCTGCTCAGCAAGCACCGGTGGTTGAAGAAGCAGGCCAGCCGACTCTAGATGGGCTTGACAGGTTCAATGCCCGCAAGGGCCGCAGCAAAGCGGCTGGTGCCATTACCAGCAAAACTGTTGTCAACCCTGTCATTGTTCACGGCAAGATGATTGACATCAAGGAAGACACAGCGAATGACTCTCAGCAGAGTCAAACCACTTCTGTTCAGCCAGAGCAAGTTTCCCACCTTCCAGCAACCACCGCAGCTGCCATGGCAGAGTCTAGCATGACCAGTCACACCCCAGACGCGCTTGACAGGGTGAATGGCGTCCTGCTGGCTCGCCGCAACTCACGCAAACGTGCCTCAACGCCCCTCCACCGTTCCTCTGCTTCCCCAGAGGCTACAGAGAACAGCACACACCTCCTGACAGATGCCCACATGCAAGTCCCTGGTGAGACAGCTTTAGGCAGTGATCATGCTGATGCCATTTACCATAGCAGGCGTGAGGCTGCTATAATGCAAGCAAGGAGACAGGAGTCTGACAGCACTGAAGTGCTTGGCTCTGGTCTTCGCAGTGCTGCTGCATGGCAGGATGGTGCTCAGACTGCATACAGATGGTCCACTCAAGGGCTTGGCACAGCTGGGGGGCAGCTGAGGGCCCTTGTGCTAAAAAAGAAAGGCATGCATGCATTTGATAGTGATATAAGTGGTGAAATTTGTCAGCAGCAGCTCAATGTCGTGAAGAGGAATAGGCCAGTTAGTGAGGGTGGTGTGGGGCTGAGTGCTGTTAGGCCTGAGACTGTTGCACAGACAGGAAATGTGTTCAAGCGTCTTGGGTAGCTGCCGGTGCCTACAAGCTGTTAAAGTGGCACTGCAAGTTTTCAAACGCAATTCGACATGTGAGTGAAGAATTAGGTCTTGCAATTGTATTAATAAATTTAATAACTAGCATCCTTCCTGAATCAGAAGATTGACAACGTTGACCATGAAACATTAGTGCATGCAGCAGCCCTGTGCACATGCTGTGCTGCCCTGTTCTTGCAAAATGGCATTTTGCCAGGCCGGACGACAAGTTGAAAGACATCCTGGGCATGAAAAAGCAAGTCGAACATGAGGGGATCAATGGCTGTGCAGCTTGCATTTCTATTTTTCCCCTAAAGCTATAATATGACATACCACCAAACTTATGTCACTTTCCTGCTGATATAGGTATAACCACTGACACAACCTCCAATCTCAGCTCTACATGCGTTGTGCTTGCGCTCGTGGCCGGCCGTCGGGACTGTCAGCCTCGCCCTAACAGTCAGCAACATACGCAATGATTGTTGACTCAGCAGCTTGTCAGTCAGCGGGTCTACTCTCCATGACTGTAAATATAGCCTCCGAGATGCATTTCAATGCATCGCGCAGCCTAATACAACCTTGCTTGACTGCATACTGTATTTGATGCAATACCTCTATGATCCAGGCATTTTACCAAGCTCTGCAAATTAGTGTATCCTTGGGAACGTGTATCTGAGATCCAGTCTATCAAGGAAACTTATGTCATTTTCCCCATGCAAAGCTTGAGCACTGTCAGGGTGCTGCTTGGCCTAATTTCCACAGCGTTTTCTTCATAATCGCTCATCTTGACGTACAAAGTCACTGAAACGATAGCTGATGATAGCAGCCATCAATAGCATCGTGAAGTGCATTTGGTCGGTACTTGGTCTTGGACCTAACAGCATATTGAAGGCATCTACACAGGTATGTGTCAATCTGTGCAAGGGCTACCCAGCAGCTGCACACAATAAGCCCTTGGATATTTCATTATTCAAGCAATTACAAAGTTGTTGAATGGCAGAAGTTGCATAAACGATCATGCAAGCACTTGATTGATGGCTGACAACTAGCCTAGTTGAACTTGGCCAATGTTCCCAATGTTCTAACACAAAAGTACCAAATGCATCACGCAGACTACAGACCCATGCTTGATTACCAGCTAGAACACATTACTTGCTGTTAGTTCCTACTCAATACCAAGCTCACCCTTTATTGCTAACCCTACTGATCCCACCCTTTGTCGCTGTTTATTCCTGCTCAATTCCAAGCTCACCCTTTATTGCTGTCTCTACTAATCTCACCCTTTGTCACTGTCCAACAAAGTCCCAAAGGACAACGGAAGATTGCAGTCTTTGAAAGCAAGGGCCACGCACTAATTAGACTTTTGCCAAAAATAACAGCACCAAAGGAAAAAGGCTGCTCAGAGGACAACACAGACTTGCAATGATCACTGATCAAACTATTGCATCTATGCACTCAAATTACCAACTAAACTGCACCATCTGAGAAGCAGACATGCACAGCTCAAGCAAACACAGTCTGACTGAATGAGATCTACAGGCGGAAGAGAAACACATCAAAGAAACACAGTTCGCTGAACACTACATCAAGCACAACATCAAAAGTTTGGGAGCAAAAGTTTGGGAGAAAACGCTGACAGCTTTAGCACACAATTGCTTGGCGGCTGATGTGCATTTCCTTTATTAGTGTACAAGCTGCCACATCGCTACAGCTGAAAGATAGCCAGAACAAAATGCAATATGAAATATGTCTTCTTCCCCTCGCAACACAAGCTTTGCAAGGCGCAAGCATCAAGCTCGCACGCCAACATTTGTTGTACCACTGAGTTTCACAAGTTGTACACAACCGCCTCCTGATACTCTTGCACTACCCCTAACCCCACCCATGGCGTCTGTCTGTGCATCACTGCCACAGCTGTCAGTCTGCACTGCATCCTGCATTCCAAGTGAGCCAGGACGAAGCTGGCGGTATCCAGGGAGCGTAAGAGGAGCAATCAAGCCCTCTGAGTGCAAGGATTGCTGGGGCCGTCCACCACGTGGGTAGACAGGGAGAGCAACTGCAGTCTTGCTTGGCATTAAGCATGTAGCCTGAATGCGAGTGTTGAGCTCAGCCAGATCTCCCTCAACAGTTGTACCCTGCATCATGTAAGTCACTGATGCACATGTATGACTGGGTGTCATACTCAGAGGTGATCATGCCAGGACCACACTCAGTGGCATAAGCTGGAAGCATGTTCAACGTACGTCATACTGCACTGCCCTATACACACTTGCAGCACATCCAGTCACTGAGCATGAGCTGAACTGTTGTGTTGCACACTGGATGACAATGTAGAAAGGATGTAGAATTTGGGTGGTAGACAAGTCTGTAGGCACAACAGCAGCAGAAGGTCAGAAAAGTGGTCGATTGCAGCTAAAGAGGTGATTCAAGAGGTATGCAAATGTATTCAACACCAAAATCTGGTTGCATTGTCTACACATGCAGCAAAGTAACAGGGTTGGTAACAGGGTTGGTGACAGGTCGACGCTGGCGTCGTTAGCAGGGGCATCACATGCATTATGGTCTGCCTAGAAAGGATATGCAGAAAGAAGGCAAAGCCTCACCTTCGATGTGTTGAAGGGCAGCACCATGCCCAGAGGTGCAGTGCATGCCTTTCCATTTGCCCCTACAGTTTGCCCTTGACCTTGCCCTCTGCCCTGACCTGCAGCTGCTGTGTGGACTTTGCGGCCAGTCGCCCCACGCTTTGCACGCTTTGCTTTGCTGCCCTTTCCTGCTTGAACTACGGCAGATTTTGTTTCATGCTGAGCCTGCTGAGCCGCTTGACCCACTGTGATCGTCTCTACACTATGACTAGGACTGCGTCTGTCCTGTGTCTGTGCGTCTGAGCCTTGTGCTTCTGATCTTGGCATGCTGCGCTGACTGCTTGGAATTGCCATACGCTCAGGAAGCTTGAAAGCCTTGCCGACACAGGGGAGCATGCTGTCAAGATCAACACCAGAGCTGATTTGCTTAGTATCCAGGTCCAGAATCCAGCTGGGTTGTCTGCCAGATTCTTGCATGATGCTTTGCTTCTGCCGCTTCCTGGCAGGACTGTCAGTCAGGGCAGGGCTGGGCCCAGGGAAGCCTTGGCTGGGGTTGGTGCCTGGAGCAGGGCTGTTTCTGTCAAACCTCTCAGGCGTCAGGGCAGGGCCTGTCCTGGGGAAGCCCTGAGGGGTCAGCTGAGTGGCAGCTTCATCCAAGAGCTCATGCCAAGAGGGTATGGCGAGACCCTCCATAGGATCAGCTGGCAGATCATCCTGGAATCTGGTGACATAGTGCTGAGCGTCATCAAAATCATCCAGGATCTCTGGCCTGTCAGGGCTGAGTCCAAGCTTATCTGATGGATCGGCCCGCAAATCAACTTCCACACTGACGCCCACAGAGCAATCTTGTCTGAACCTTCTGCCATGTGACTGATGACTGATGCACATTGAGTCATCGCGACCTCTGCTGGATGCCATGATCACAGGCTCAGGCAGGGTCATGACAGGTCCACCCAAGGGTCTAGCAGGGGTCATGGAGCATGACTGGGGGTAAGATGGACCAGCTACCCTTACAGCTTCTCCCACATGATCATGCTTACTGATTGGGCCTGCAATCCCAAGATTTGAGTATGTCACTCCAAACTGAACATTCAAACTGAACATTCGCAGCACAGGCAAACACATGTCTTGACAGACACAATGAACGAAACATGCTGTCAAGACAAAGCACAAAGCAACACCAAAATTGTGTGGGTGCTTGCCTGCAGTCCCTCTGATGTGTGTAAGTGCACAGAGTGTGCAAGCTGGCTGCAACACTGCTGTGTAATCGATTCAAATCACCACTACAACTGCTGACGAGCATGCAGATCCCACAAGTATACAAGCAGTAGTCCACTCCTTGGTGGGTGTGCAATATACGTAGAAACATGCTCTGAATTGCCATGTTACGTTGCATGACATAGTCATTCTCTTTGGGCCAATGCCTGCAATGCTGAAACGCAGTTACAGCATGCAGATATAGATGCACAAGACAATCGAAACCAGAATATGACTTTACAGCCTAGGCCAAGCTTCACATATTTGACCTTTGTGCATGTGTGCTGGTTATCATGAGCATGCATTATGCTGCAAGCTTTGAATGTACCTGTCATGTCTGCAGCCTCTCGCAAGTGCGTCGTTGCCAGCCCTGCTGTACAGCTGACCGTGGACCCACCAAGAGCTAAGCTGCCTGCAGTCAAGGACAGAAAGCTTACGTGTACAGCCTGTGCAGCATGACTTCCCACGCTAGACAGAACCCAAGGACACAATGCTCACATACACAGCCTTTGCAGCATGAACTTCTAGGCTAGACAGCAGCCAAGGGCATGATGCTTATCTTTACATCCCATGCAGCATGACTTTCCATGCTGAACAGAAGCCTTTGATGGTCAGAATGCTGCATGGCCAATTCAAAGTCAAGTTTTGAGTGAGGTTACATACATTAGCATGCAAGGCAAGAGCGGGTCTGTTGCAAGGCAAGCGCTTTGACACAAGCCCAAATGGCAGGTAGTGTCCATAGTGATGTTGCTGCATGCGGCATCATGTTGCACAAAGGCAGGCCTCACAGTGCAAGCCCTCACAGGGATTGCCACACACAAAGCACGGCTCAGCATGCAAGCCCTGACAGCAATTGTTGCACACAGAGCAGCAAAGCACTCATGCTGACGCCTATCAAACCTCACCTGGGTTGTGGCCGTATGCATCAGCAGCATCAGCAGTCGCAGCAGCTGGGCTTTGGTTGGCATCATCAGGACCAAACTTGTTAGCCAGAAGCGCCTGTTTGCGTTTCTGACCCAGCCGCTGGGAACTT
>JAABUO010005400.1_pt1 | contig 14859 bp, 12 predicted proteins | sample 5559291 | NCBI WGS metagenome assembly JAABUO01 (sample SAMN10711878, study PRJNA513372) | rock metagenome | isolation source: Antarctica rocks | place: Antarctica: Victoria Land, Finger Mt sud
AACTGCATCTGAGTGAGATTTGTAGAAGTAGATCATTCGACTACTGCTTGTACTTTTCTGAGATTCATCTTTAGTTCTTCGATGAATAGCAATAGTTTCAGAAAGAAGATCTTCTGAACATGAAACTTGCATTTGTTTATATTCATCTGAAGATCAGTCTCTCGTAGTCTATGTAGAACTAATCGTACGTGTCGCTTATGTTTCTTCAGTGTTTTGCTGTAGATGATAATGTCATCTAGATAGATCTGACAAAACTGATGAAGATAGTCAAATAACACGTCGTTCATATAGTGTTGATAGAAAGTCGAGTCGTTGATTAATTCAAAAGACATCACGTGATATTTGTAGAAATCAAAAGAGATGATAAAGATAGTCAAATCTTCGCTGCTCGAATGCATACGCAGTTTGTTGAAGGCGACAATGATGTTCAATCGAGTCAGATATCTGCTACCTTGAATACGAGCGAGAGTTTCGTTTATTAGCGATAAGGAGTAGCGATCTCGTTTGATCAAAGCATTGAGCTTTCTGTAGTCTACACAGAAACGCAAGCTATTGTTTTTCTTTTCGACGAATAGTATGAGCGAAGCGTATGAAGCTGAGCTAGAAGATATAAAGTCTTTATTCAGATGCTCGATTAGATAATTCTTCATCTTTTGAAGCTTGTAGTCAGACATATGATAGAGACGACTTCGAGAAGATGTTTTCTCGTCGATCAACTCAATTTTATGATCGTAGAAACGATGAGAAGATAGTTGATCAGTCATCGCTCGATCAAACACGTCTAGATAGTCATGATATTTCGAAGAAAGCTTAGCTTTGACTTTTTTCAAGATCTCTTCGTGTGAAAGCTCTTGTAGATTTACATCTTCGAGTTTATTTCTAGCTGTTTTTAGAAGTCGATCGATTTTCGTGACGATGATCGTGAAAGTAGTCACATCAGATCGTTTGACTAGTGATTTATATGCTGCAGTCTCTATCATTGCTATGTTCATTGAATCGAAAGACGAAGCGAAGTTGACTGAATTAGATGATTTCACGATTTTACTGAATGAAGATGACTTCTCGCTGAGTCGAGTGACGACAGAAGAAGTAGATCTCTTTAGTATTTGAATAGAGATTGAACTCTTCTGTTCTATCGCGATTTTCTTGCTCGAAAGAACAGTCGAATGAGCTTTGATAGAATCTTTGATATGAGCTTCGAAACTAGAAAATTGAAGACGATCGTCTCTCATATCAATAGTCATCTCGATCTTGTTCATTCATGTTTTTTCGAGAATCATTTGATGTTGATCTAATCGAGTGATCAGCATAGAGACGAAACGTTTCATATGATCTTGAACAGTTAGATTCGAATAAATCGCATGAGTAATGAGCTTGATTAAAGATAAAGATTCGATTTGCAAATGATCACAAACATTCTGCGCGGTTAATTCATCAATGAACGAATAGTCAGCTGCTTCAGTGTCAATCAATGACTTTAATGAGTAACTAATTTCATTGCTAGATAGTACACATTCAGTAGTCAAAGATTCCGAAGCAAAGAGATCATTTGAGCTGCTCGTTGTTGAAGAAATTAACACATCTTTCATCGCGCCTTTGATGAAAGTCACTAGTTTTTTGCCTCATTCTTCGATTTCTCTGTAAATAATTTCTTCTCTTCTTTCGGCATGACGATCTCATTGAGGCGAGGGGTGAATGCACGAGGTGCCGAAGTACTAGTCTTCAGATGAGAACAATTCTTTGAAAGATGACTCGATACTTTACAGTTGAAGCAGATGATTGACATTCTTGATCATTCAGATTCGAAGGTGAAAAAAGTAGCGAGTCGAACATAGCTAGTAGTCGAGATTGAAGCTGATGTCGACGAAGAAACAAAACGTTTTTTCGAAGCTGCTATCGATTTGACTGTTCATTGCTCGTCACGTAGCTGATAATTGACTCGTTGTTTGTTATTCACATCTTGAAGAAAGATCTTGAGCTTATCAAGCGAGCTAAACTCTATGAGACAAACTGACAACGCGTTCTGAAGACGATTGTTGATTTTATTCTGAATGTTGTTCATCAGAATGACATTGTCGTAGTTCAGAAAGCTGAATATTCTAGTGAATTCTGAATAGAAAGAGCTGAAGAACTTGTTGAGCTGCTTCAGAGCGACGTATTCGCGACGACACTTTCGAATCAGGTTCTGATCTTCGTAAATTTCTTTCAGATGTTTCAGTAGCTCTGATAGTGATTGATAGAGTGAGAGAGCATCAACACGACGCTTTGCATAGATTTGCTGATCAGCATCGTCTTCTAGCCTGAAAATCACATAGACAATACGAATCTTTTCAGTAGAATAATGATTCGCGTTGACATCGAGCTTGTCAGCTATTTTGATGTTTCATGTCTCTCAGATAGAGTCATCTGTTTCGATGAAGATGAGTGAATTCGAAAGCTTGACGAACTTGTGATGATCGTTCTCGTTTTCGTTATCAGATAGAGTAGAAGATTCTCGTTGAGAGCGAGCTTCGAAAGTCGAGCTTCGTTCAACTTCAGAGCGACGAATCGAAGCTTCTTTCTGATTGACTCGTTGTTCAGCTGACTGAGTATCTTGACGAGGCATAAATCGATCAGCTTGACGTTGTTTCGCTCTGAAGTTCAATCGCTCGCCTTGTAACTGATTGATCTTTTTCTCTAGCTCATCGTTTTTATCAAAAGCGACTTCTAGTTGTTTCGCTCTCTTTTTGTGATCGTCTTGTACGAGAAGTCAGTGTTCATTGAGTTGTAGAGTCAAGTCTCGCTGACTTCGAAGCTCGTTCAGCATATTGATGACTTCGTCGAATTGATTGCTGACTCAATGAAACAGTTGTTCTTCGATGTTTATGTTTCATGAGATGACAGCTTTCTCAGCTTCGACTGAAGCATCGATGAGTAGAAGTGAAGCTCTTCTATTGACAGTGCTTCTAAGCAGGCGAGTTGTTCGAGACTCAACTGACTCGACGTCATGTGTCATGATGAGAGAAGATAGAAGTTGTTGAGATAAGAATAGATGAAAGATTGATGTTTTGAATTGATGTTTTTTGATGAGTGAAAATTCAAAGAATCTCTTGTGAATTTCAAATAATAATTGAGTGCTTTATTTGAAGAATTTCTTGCGAATAGAATGATGAAAATGAATGTAGAATCGAAGAATTTCTTGCGATCTAAAATGATGATGCAAATTTGAAGAATTTCTTGCAAATTTTTCTTACTGAATAGATTGTTTCATATCGTCTATTCGTCGATAGCAGAATAGTAGATGATGAGCATTTATCTAATGTTAGAAGTCTGTCTAGAGCGAGTCAGATAGAGATGTCATTTAACTAGAAGATAAATGCTAAGGAAGAAAGATAGCTACGAGAAAGAAGCTGACTACATATGTGTGTTTCTCAGTCGACGCTAGACTCAATAGAAACTAGTCAAGATGACGAAGCGAGAATAGATCTGATAAGGCTAGAAGACTGAGTCTGACAAGACTAGAATCGTGACAATTCAGAAAATGAAAAGACTCTCAAGTAAAGAAGTGATCTTTTCAATCAACATAATACTTGAGCAGAGATGAGTTATAGTGTTTATCATGCTTGAAGTTTAGTATGCTGTTTACATATCAAAATCTTTCATCATTCTCAACGACAACGAGTTCTTAAGATTTCTGACGTTGACTCGAAAGAAAGTCACTTGCAATATGATTCAGAAGAATAACATGAAAGATTGAATGAATCTTCATGAATGCTGAAAGATTTAACTCAATGATCAGAGAATTGTTCTTGAAGACATGCTTGATCTTGAAAAGATCAACATTATGATCATATAACTTGACAGCAAGATGAACAATGCTGAAATTGCAAGCATTCAGTCAGACTTCATCTTCGACGAAGTATTTAAAACAAGAACGATGAGAGAGATTGACATTGAATTCATAGATGATCTGAGTTATAAGCATTTCATCACGTAAATGCTCAGTTAGTTTCTTCATCTTCTTGATGAACTCTTCAACATTGATTAACTTGTCTCAAGCTTGAAATGTAAAATTCTTAAGCAGAAATTCAAAAAACTTAAAGTTTAGACATAAGTTTTGATTCAAATTGATCAAGAAGAATGATGCTAAAGTGATTAATGATGATGCATTATTGACGATGAATTTGACTTCAGAAAGTCACTTAGCTCAGTCATTCTGCATGTAGTTGATGAAGACTCGAAGATAATGCTTCATGACAGCATTGATTCTCTCGATTTGATCATTAATCTCAAAGTGATACATTGTTGATAACTTAACATCTATCTTCAACATTTTACACATATGCTTTCAGACATCGAAGATGAATTGTGTGTCTCGATCAGACATGAAGAACTTGAGTAAATCATGATGTTTTCAAACATGAACATAGAAGCAGTTGATAGTTTCTTCAACTTTCATAAAAGTGATGAGAACTAAATGTTTCATTTTGATAAGATGATTGACGAAGATTAAAATATATTTATATGTGTCACGGTTTTAGCATGTGTTACTCGAAAGATGTTGGGAAAAGAGGTGTTAGGTCACTTAGGTGGTGTTGGACAATATTATAGATGATGATAGGCGTGAGATTATCAGTGATGTTATGGGGGCCCCTCGGTACGAATGGTACCCAGCGTTCATGGGGTATAAGAACCTCTGAGTGATCTTTTTCTTTCCTTTCTTCTTCGTGCAACGTCTTGTATCTAAAATCTAGTTATTAGAATTTCATCCTGATTCCATTCAGTCCTCAGTCCGTGACATTACGTTGCATCACACTACATCATGAGTCAATCCGAGAATATCAGCAACATCCTGCCGTCGGCACCTCTAGCCCCGATCAACGAACCCATCACTGCCGCTCAGTTTCGAACCCACGTCAACAATGCTCTCGAAGCGTGGTACACTTTCCTGATCGAACTTCAAACTTGGTTCAACGACATCATCACTCAGTATATCAACTGGGTCTCAGCCTGTCAACAAGAACATGAGCAAACTCAGGTCGAACTTAAGCAGTCTCAGATCAATAATAAAACCTTGTCAGAAATGGTTCAAGGACTCAAGAGCATGAGCAGAACCGATATCAAATCAGAGAAATATTCGGATTCAGAACTCTATATCGAAGAGCGAGAGAACAAGCTAAATCAGTTCATCTTCGAACTGATCAGCAAGCTGAAGTTGAACGCGAATCGTTATTCAACTCCCGAGTCTCGCCTTCTGTATGAGTACAGCCGCTTATCGAAGAACGCTGCCGCTCAAGCGTTGCCGCGTATGACTGCTCAGCATGACAAGCTAGTCACGGTTGAGCAATTAGTTGCCTTGTTAAGACAAGCCTTCGATGATTCAGACAAGCAAGGAACCGCTCAGCGATTCATTTCAGTCCTAAGAATGCGAAATCGCACCTTCATCGAATACCTGTTCGATTTTCAGCAGCACATTGATGCAATCGGATATGACGTCGTAACTCGAAAATTCAACCTGAAGAATGAACTATTCAGCGAGCTCAAAGCTCTATTGGTTCAGGTGAATGTCAGCAGCCTGAACTATGAGCAGTTGATTATCAAATGCCAGCAATTGGATAGCCGATATCGCGCCACAGTACAGAATCTTTCCAAGTCAAAAGCAGTGATTCATTCTGCCTCTGTGACCCCTACAGTCCCCGCGTACCCCGCCAAATATGCGACATCTCCGGCAGGCTCGGAAGCTACGACCTCGGGCCCGGGGGACCCCATGGACTTATCGGCCGCCAACATGAAGAAACGAGGCCCACTGACCCCCGAGGAGCGTCAGCATCGCATGGTCAACCATCTGTGCCTATACTGCGATAAGCCTGGGCATCAGGCTGCGACCTGCAATTCAAAGCCCAAGGTTCAGCTACGAGCCGTCTCATTATCCGCCTTCGCAACCTCTATCGACAATCTCGCTTCCGATACTCCTCCCGCCTTGGGAAAAGCCTAGTCTCTGCGTACAGTCGCTCGCAGAGACAATCGAACAGCCTGAAAATCTCTGCACTCTCAGTTAGCTCGGTTCATCGATTAGAAAAGAAGGTGGACAATGATCATCTCGTGCTCTCAGGTAACCTAGAAAGCAATAAAATCAATGTCAACCTTTCTGTTTTGATTGATACCGGCGCCATCGATTATGCATTTATTGATGACTCTTTCGCGCAAAGACACTCTCTGCTCTGTTTTCCTTTGTCTGAAATCTGTACCCTTCAGAGGTTTGACGATCAACCAGCCGTATTCGATCCAATCACTCATTACGCTCTTGCCAAACTTCGAGTCCCAAGCGGGGAGCTCGAAGAAACCCCCTTCTATGTCACTCAACTTTCGCAATTCCCAGTTGTCCTAGGCCTGCTCTGATTAAAAAGTCATAAAGCAATTATAGATCTGCGTCATAATCAGCTCATCTTTGAACCTCAAGCCAACCCAGAACCCGTACCCGAAACTCTCTCGAGCACCTCGATCCCGGCTGTGTCAGTACCAGCCCCTTCGACGTCTTCGCTCCCGAAACACCTGGAGGTCTACGCTATAGATAGTGCTCCGTTCCTGCGACTCGCTAGGAAAAAGAACCATGATCTGTTTGTCATATCCATGAGGGATATCGACAAAGCTCTGAAAATCACGCCTTCCGTTGATCCTGCCACGCTATTGCCCCCCGAATATCACGACTTTCTAGATGTTTTCTCTCGCGAATTGGCGGACACCCTACCTGAACGACGTCCCTATGATCATAAAATTCAGCTGCAGGAGGGCAAAACTCCTACCTTCGGGCCTTTATATGACATGTCTCAAGATGAGCTTCGGGTACTAAAGAAATACCTGGAGAATAATTTGGCCAAAGGCTTTATTCAAGCCAGCTCTTCCCCCGCGATCTCTTCGGTACTCTTTGTTAAAAAACCAAGCGGAGGACTCAGGTTTTGCGTGGATTATCGAAGCCTGAACGCCATGACAGTTAAGAATCGATACTCGTTACCCCTCATTCGAGAAACCCTAGATCGGCTGGCTAAGGTCAAGTACTACACCAAGTTAGATATCATTGCAGCCTTTAATAAACTGCGAATGACTTATGGAGACGAGTGGAAGATCGCTTTCCGAACACGTTATGGCTTATACGAGTACAACGTTTTGCCCTTCGGACTCACAAACGGACCGTCATCATTTCAGAACTTCATTAATGACACTCTGCATGACTTCTTGGACGTTTTCTGCATCGCGTACATGGATGATATCTTGATCTATAGCAACAGCAAAAAGGAGCATACTCAGCATGTTCGTCAGGTACTGGAGCGACTTAGAGCCGCCGGACTACAGGTAGATATCGAGAAATGCGAATTTTCAGTTATCGAGATCAAGTATTTGGGCCTAATAATCACCACTCACGGAATCAAAATGGATCCTGAGAAGATCAATGCCGTCATGGATTGGGCTGCATCCCGAGGCGTCAAAGATGTTCGGAGCTTTCTGGGCTTCGCCAACTTCTATAGGCGATTTATTAAGGAGTTTTCCAAGCTGGCCGACCCGTTGACTGCCTTAACCAGAAAAGACCAGCCATTTAATTGAACTCAGGAGTGTCAATCCGCCTTCGATCGACTCAAGCAGGCGTTCACCACTGCCCCTATCTTAATGCACTATAACTCGAACCTACCCGTGACTGTGGAAACCGATGCCTCCGACTATGTTGTGGCCGGAGTCATGTCTCAGCGAGATGATAACGAGCAGTTAAGACCTGTGGCCTATTTCTCTTCCAAAATGCTACCCGCAGAATGCAACTACGAGATTTATGACAAGGAACTTCTAGCTATAATCAGAGCTTTTGAGGAATGAAGGCCCGAACTGGAAGGCACGTTAGACCCCGTTGAGGTCATTTCCGATCACAAGAATCTAGAATATTTCATGTCAATCAAGCTGCTTAGCCGAAGACAAGCCAGATGGTCAGAATTTCTCTCTCGATTTAACTTCAAAATCGTGTATCGTCCGGGTGAATTGAACACTCGAGTCGATGCACTCACGCGTCGATCAGAAGATCTTTCCTTGAACGGGGGAAATAGTCGTCGAGAACATCAGTGGCAGACCGTGCTAAAACCAAAAAACGTGGAAATTCAAGTCTTAACCAATGTTCTCGACGATAGTGACTCTGAAGCACCCGAATCAAGTGACTCGGAGGGCGAATCAGTGATCTCTGAGCAGTCTGAACCACCAGAGGAAATGTCTATGAATGAGCTAGAAGAACAACTCTCCGCAGTCTATTTTAATGATGAATGGGTACAGACCGTGGTAACTGCGTTAAGAGACGGTCAACGAAAGCTTAAAGAATTTCCGTTAGCGAAATGTACGCTGCGAAGTGATCGAGTCTACTATAGAGATAGGCTATTGGTACCTGAAGATGAGAAACTGCGACTACGTCTGCTTCAGTTAAGTCATGACACGCCTATTGCGGGTCATCCAGGAAGAGCCAAGACCTACGAAATACTCAGTCGTCATTATTACTGGCCGGGAATGATCAAGACAGTAGCTCGCTTCGTACGCAATTGTCATCTATGCTCTCGAGTGAAGGTCTCTAGAGAAAAATATTAGGGAGCTTTGAAGCCTCTTGATGTACCCAATCGTCGCTGGAAAGACATAGTCATGGATTTCATCGTGACAGTATCTGAAAGTAAGAATCTAAACGGAAATTCGGCAATCAATATTCTGGTAGTCGTGGACAGACTATCTAAACAAGTGCATTACGAGCCTATGAGTGGAATTACAGCCCTAGATACAGCTCGAGTTTTTTATCGTGCAATATGAAAACATCATGGATTATCTGATTCAATCGTCTCGGATCGTGAAACTCAGTTTGTCAGTCACTTTTGGGACGAACTTTGTACCCGATTGAAGATTCAAGCCCGATTGTCAACTGCGTTTCACTCAGAAACGAATAATCAAATCGAGAACGTCAACGGCGTTTTGGAACAATATCTTCGAGCCTTCGTGTTCTTTATGCAGGACGACTGAACTGCATGGCTGCCATCAGCTGAATTTGTCACCAACAATCACTTCTTTGAAAGCACTCAGTGCACGTCGTTTCTAGCTAACTCCGGACAGCATCCTCGAATGGGGTTGGAATCAAAGAAGGCTCAGAAGAACGTTATTGAACATCCGGAACGAATACATGCCGATCTGTTTGTTCAGAAAATGAATCGAATCAATGAAATCCTGCGAGAACAAATGATCTTAGCTCAAGCATATCAGGAACAATTCGCTAATGTTCATCGACAACACGCCCCCAAGTATGCAATTAATGATATGGTTTGGTTAGATGCTCGCAATCTGATGATTCATCGACCCAGCAAGAAGTTATCTAATAAATTCGAGAGATCTTTCAGAATCATCAAAATTGTTAGTTCTCATTCTTATCAGCTAGAGTTGCTCGATGACTGGTTCTGTTTCGACGTCTTTCATACTTATCTGCTTCATCCTGCGGTCAACGACTTCTTATCTGAACAAATACCTCCCGCGCCGTTTCCGATAGTCTTCGTCGAAGGAGTGCTTAGCTGGGAGATGAACGAAATATTGAACTCCCGGGTAAAGAACTCTCAGCTAGAGTATTTAATTAAGTGAACTGGGATAGAAGAAAACAGTTGGGTAAAGTTTGCGGATGTGATGGATGCCATCGAAGCCATGGACGTCTATCACGCCCGAAATCCCGATCGTCCGGGTAAGAATTCATGGATCGCTTACGTGCAAGGAAGCAGCGACTCTGAATATGAGTCAGAGGATTAAAAGCCTCGCAGAAGCTTCGACTTCAAAAAGAGGAACCTATTGTCACGGTTTTAGCATGTGTTACTCGGAAGATGTTGGGAAAAGAGGTGTTAGGTCACTTAGGTGGTGTTGGACAATATTATAGGTGATGATAGGCGTGAGGTTATCAGTGATGTTATGGGGGCCCCCCGATACGGATGGTACCCAGCGTTCATGGGGTATAAGAATCTCTGAGTGATCTCTTTCTTTTCTTTCTTCTTCGTGCAACGTCTTGTATCTAAAATCTAGTTATTAGAATTCCATCCTGGTTCCATTCAGCTCTCAGTCCGTGACAATATGTGATACTCATGAATATACTGAGCGATAAAGAATCTACATAGTTCATGAAGACATCACGTTAACGACGTTCGAAGACTGAAAGAAAACACAATCATTCTTGAGTTCGTTGTTTAAAGAACTTGAAACGTGTGCACACGTGACAGTTTCATACAAAGCGTTGAACATACTTATAAATGTTTGATCATCAGTAAACTCAATTGATCAGTTCATAACTTTTTGCTCTTTCTGAATGATCATCAATGATACTATCATGAGCGAGCTGAATGATATGAAAACATAGTTTATTTGAGTTGAGCACGTACTTTCTTTCTTGAAAGTACAGATGATTCTCGTGTTCTTCACACTCGACTAGAGAGATTTTGTTGTGATATCGTGCTTCATTACAAAGCACTTCAATTATCTGAACTGCAAATTTGTCATTGATTTCAATTTGCTTTCACAATGTTTGAATGAGAATGTCAGCAAAATCTTCATCAAGATTCAGAATGTCTTGATTTAGCTGAGACTTGACATCTTCAACGTTGAATTCTTCAATTTTTAGATTCATGAAAACTAGAATTTGCAAGAGTGTTGAAATAATTGAAAACAGATGTAACTGAATTGAATCTAGAATGATGATTTGTGACTGAAGCTTCATGACTTTGATGTCGAAGATGTCAAAGATGAGATTCTTAACAATATCAAAATTTAAAACATGAGTTTTCAAAATTGTCTGATGTTGATATTGATGTCAAGAATTGAATGTATTTTTCTCTTTAGAAAGATTTTCTGAGCGACGTGTCAAAGCATTAAACTTATCATTGATCTTGTCAAGATGATAAGTGATGTGATAGTTGAATTTAGACAGAAACTCACTTCAACAAGCTTGATGACGACTCAACTGCTTAGTTGACATGAAATACTCAAGATTTTTATGATTCGTGATCATTTTGACAGAATAGATAAAGTCTTCAAGCTCTGATCATCATTTCTCAAAAGTGCAAACAATAATCATGAGTTCTTTATCGTAGATCTCGTAGTTACACTCGACTGAGTTATGCTTCTTCGAAAAATAAGCGACTGAATGAAGAATCTCATTCTCATCATATTGAAAGAGAATGTCTTTGAACACATAGTTTGAAGCATCAATTTCTATCACAATCTTGTGATCTGAATTATAATGATGAAGAATAATCTCAAAAGTGAAGACTTTCTTAAGAATGTTGAATGCAATCTGACATTTTTGAGATCAGACAAAGAATACATCTTTTCTGATGAGATGAGTGAGCGAGATAGCTATTCTACTATAGTCATAGATGAATCTTCTATAGAAGTTCGCGAAATCTAGAAAACTTTGAACGTCTTTAACGTTGATCAAGATGAATCAGTTGACAATAATGTTTATCTTAAAAAAGTTCATCTTGATCTCTTCGATGATGATTATCAATTCTAGATACAAAACTTGAGTGATGTGAAACTTGTATTTGATTATATTCATCTGAAGATTTGCTTCTTGCAGCTTTCGCAGAATGAGCTTGACATGAATTTCGTGCTCAAGTTCATTGTTAAAATAAATCAAGATGTCATTCAAATAATCTGTATAAAACTTATTTAAATGTTTGCAAAGAGTATTGTTGATATATTTTTGAAATGAGACAAACTCATTACATAGATTAAAGAGCATGACTAGATACTTGAATAATTCAAATCAAGTGTGAAAAATGATGAGAGCTTCATCTTCTTCTTTGATTTGAAGTCGATTGAACGCAGAAATGATATTCAGCTTGATAAAGATTTTAACTCAACTCAGACGATTCAGCGTTTCTGAAATCAAAGACAAAGAATATCAATTCTTGACTGTGATAGCGTTCAGATCTCAATAATTCACACAGAAGCAAAGTTCTTCTTTAAGTTTCTTGATGAAGAGAACAGAAACAATCATCTGAGAGTGATTGACTTGAATGAAATCTTCGCTCAGATTTTCATTCAGATAACGATGAAGTTCTAGAATTTTATCACGACTTATGTCGTACAAAGCGAAGACTGAGAATTGAGCATCTTCTTTAAGATGTATGATATGATCATGAGTTCAATGCAAAAACAAGATATCGACATTCTTCTTGAAGAAGACATCTAGAAACTTGAAATATCTGATCAATAGAATTGTGACTGAATCGACGTTCTTACTTTGTCAATAGACTTCAAGATCTTCTTGTGTCATGAATGCAGTCAAATGAAATTTCTTTTTCATTTGATGAAGATTCAGACGATGATTTTTATCATATGTACTGTCTTGAAAGCGAGATGAGAACTGAGCAAAAGTTGAACTATTCTTTGAATGAATAATCAAAGTCGTGTGACGCAGTTTTGACTCATCAGAGTCTAGACTAAAAGACGAGATTGATTCAAGATTCAAGAAGACATCAATTTTCTTTAAAATGATGTTAAACACTTCAATGTCTTTGACATGAGCAGCATGATCAAAGTTTCAAGCTTTCAACTCGACTATGTCAAGTTGTATAGAAGATCGATTGAATTGATCTGCTTGAAAGACAACAGAAGTTCTAAAGAAGAAAGAATTTCAACACTTGATTTTTGATGAGTATTCTTTTTGAATGACTTGAAGAATACGATTAAAAGCTTCTTGTTTCAGACGAGAAACAAGATTGAACGAAATTTGTTTCTTGTGAATGAGCTGAGTATTAGTTGACTTTTCATGAGCGAACGAAAAGTTATATTGCTTCTTATGAGCAGATGAAAAACTGAATTGCTTCTTGCAAGCGAATTGAGAACTGAATTGCTTCTTGTGAGCGAACTGAAAACTAAGTTACTTCTTTCAAGTGAATGAGAAACTAGATTGCTTTTTGCAAGCAAACTGAAAACTGAGTTGCTTCTTTCAAGTGAATGAGAGACTAGATTGCTTCTTGCAAGTGAACTGAGTGCTGAATTGCTTCTTGTGAATAATCTGTAAACTGAATTGCTTCTTGTGAGTGATCTGTAGACTGAATTGCTTCTTGTGAGTGATTCGTGAACTGAGTTACTTCTTGTGAGTGAATTAAGAGTGAGATTGAAAGAAAGTTACTTTGTTAACTTTGAACGAGAAATTTTCTTCTTGTTGATTAAGATCATAGATCTTGATAAAAGATGAGCAACAATGATTAAGACAGAAAAAGAAAAACAAGATGAGAATATTGTGTTCAAAATTGACATTCATGACGTGATGATAAAGTCATGATAGATTCATGATGATGAAATATTGACTTAATTCAATGACATAGAAAAATAGTCTTTCAATATATTCATCGAGAATCATTGTGATTTCAACGACATGAATAATGTCATCGATTAAAGCAACTTGATTATTAAATTCTCAAAGTCTGCAAGAGTGAGTTAATTGATGCAAGAAAAGATGATGTTGTTGCGTGAAGAATTTATTCATAAAGACATAAGCAAAAACTTTACTATCAATCAGAGCGAAAGCGAGAACTTTAAATTGAGCTTGACGTAAAATACAGAATACTATCATATGACTATTTTTGAATGTTGAATTGAATTCAAAGAGTTTCAAGACAGATTTAGCAGAAAACTTTCTATATGATTGAAGTGAGAATGAAAAGATTGAAATTAGTAAACAAGATGATATGTATACAGATCTCTGAGCGCGACTTAGCTCAGAGACTAAACTTTTCTTGTGAACAGCAAGACTTTTTCATTTATATTGACAACATCATTGTCGTAAACATTCATGATATGCAGAGTGAAGAACTTCTTATTTGAGCATTCTTTAATGATTTTGCTCAAATGTTGCAACTTGCAGTAGTAGCACAGCTTTCACTTGTTGCAGATTTTCTTGATCTCAGAAACGATCAGAATCTTATCTTGAATGATGATAATGACAAAGTTTAAATTCATTGATTCATTGAAAGATGAGAAAGAAAGAAACAAAGATATTTTCAAGACAACAGTCACAGAAGTGATGATTTTTAAACTCAAAAAATTACTAGTCGATGCAAAGATGTTCTTGACTTTGATAAATGAAATGATGACGAAGACAAAGCAAGATTGATGATGCTTAAGCTGCTGAAGCTCTTCATTGATGTCAAAGAATATTTAAATTCATTGATGAAAAATGAATGATTGAGTTTCATCAAGATTTCATCAGAAGAAAATGATGATTTAAGTGAAATAATTGACATTGTGCTTCAGACAGTCAATCAATGAGAAATCTTTCATCAAAGAATGTTCTTTCTTTTGATAAAAGAGATTGTAGTAATCAACAAAGTTATTCATGTCTTGCTTCAGAATTTCACGAAAATATAAATGAGCATCTTCTGTCTTGAAAGAATTGTCGCAGTAATGATGTAACTTGTATCATCAATCTGCAAAGATGAAAATGATACAAAGATCATTGACTCGATATTGATTCATTAAATTGTGAGTCTTTTTATCTATGATAAATCGTGACTCGACATAGATGATCTTGACTCGATGAAAGAGATAACGATCATCGTTCACGTTCATGCGCTGTATCAGACTCTGCTCTCATGCATTCAATCAATCTTTGTCTTTCTCATACTCAAATATGTCGAGAAGCTTCTTGAATCTAAAAGCGATAAAGACAGCAACAGAGTTTGCAGAAAGATGAACGACAAGAAGAGATTGTTACGAGCGTACCAAGGCTGTACAAGGCTGAAGCCCTAATCAATTCGCAGTGAACGCTAGCGAGTTCCCTGCGTAATGATTAGGGCTAACCAGCGAGCTAGCCAGGTTTGGCCCAGATAT
>JAABUO010005402.1_pt1 | contig 14855 bp, 21 predicted proteins | sample 5559291 | NCBI WGS metagenome assembly JAABUO01 (sample SAMN10711878, study PRJNA513372) | rock metagenome | isolation source: Antarctica rocks | place: Antarctica: Victoria Land, Finger Mt sud
TCGTGCCCGAACATTCACGCGACTTCATCTTCACGGTCGTCGGCGAGGAGTTCGGCTTCGTCGGCGCGCTCGCGCTCCTCGCGCTCTATGGCGTGATGCTCTACGGCGGGATCCGTGCGATGTACTCAGCGCGCGACCGCTTCGGGCTCTATCTCTCGGTCGGACTCATCGCAATGCTCGCCTTCCACATCACGATCAACGTCGGCATGACGATCGGAATCATGCCGATCACGGGCATCCCGCTCCCATTCGTCTCGTACGGCGGCACCGCGATTCTCACCGACTTTGCCGCGGTCGGCATGCTGCTCAACGTTCACGTGCAGCGAGACCGGCTCGTCTTTTAAGTCGCTCGTGAAGGAGGCGCGAATTCTGACATATGGCCCAGCATATCGTCAGCCCGCGCATGATAGGCGAGCGGGACGGATCGGAGCAACGAGAAACGGTACTTCATCGGGGTAGTCGCAACTCCTGAGGACACCTCGTAATGGATCGTACCTGATCCAGCCCCTATTCTTCGTTCAGACGATTCGTGTGGAATCCGGCCTTCGGCTGCAAAGGATAGGACGTGCGGAAGTCCTGGCTCTCCGAAACGTAGTCGCGATCCGCAAGCTTAGGATGCCGGCACGCCGATGACGGAGCTCGCGAGAAAGCACGGCATCCCATTCCAACTGACTTCGATTATGGCGATCGAAGTACCGCGGCATGGACGCAAGCGACGCGGCGAAAGTTCGAGATTTCCGCCGCGGCGCCTATCGCGAGCGGCGTGAGGTCGCGCGCTCGATGGCGGAGATCGCGCCGGACCCGCCGGGCTGGCTGACGGCGCTGCGCTTCGACATCGACACTGAGGGTGGCGGTGCGGCCTGGATCGAGGCGGAGCTGCCGCCGCCAACCTCGTCGTCGTCGACCCGCGCACGGTCACGCGCACCTGGTCTCCCTGCTCGGCGCAGGGGTGAAGACGGACTTCGGCGAGTCTCGTCGCCTCAAGGTCGTGCGCTACGCGGCCGCGATCGAGCGCGCGTGCACGGCGGCGCTTGGCGCCGAACCGGCGTACACGGGCCGTTTCCAGCACAATCCCCTGTCCGACGCGTACGTCACGAAGATCGGGCGCGACGCGCCGCTCGCTCAACGAGCTCGCACGCTACGTCGACCTCAACGAACCGGTACTAAAGAGAACCCGCCGATCGAATCGGCCGCAACGTCGAGACCTTCGATCGTCTGCGGCGCTGGGCATACGTCGCCGTCGCCGACTGGCGGATCGGCACGTACGAGGCGTGGTCCGGCGCGGTCGCCGATCGCGGAGGCCAGATCGCGGCCGACGTCGGCGCCGAGAGCTCGCGCGGTCCGCTCAAACAGAGCGAGGTCGGTCACAGCCTCAAGAGCGTGGCGCGCTGGGTCTGGGAGCGCTATAGCGCTGACGTCCCGCCGCTCCTACGCGAAGCCCCGGATCGTGGCGCAACGCGAGCGCGAAAAGGCCCGGGAAGCCGCCCGGGAGCGTCCGCGTATGAGCCCGCGCAATGAAATAAACCCGCCCCGGCGCTCCAACGTCGCTCAGCGGCCACGGAATGCGGCGTGCCGGCCTCTCGTTGCGCGCGATCGCGACGGCGCTGCGGTGTTCGCTCGGAGAAATTCACCGGCTACTAACAGCATGCGTTCAGGGTTCGCCCGGCCTATCAAACTTTAAGGCCGTCTCGGCCCCGTTGTCTGTAACTCCTGACGAGTCGACGTCACCGATTGATTCTCCGCTCCCTCGTTCTCGGGATGTTTTGATCCCGCAGCTTTCCGGGTCGCGCGCAGTCGTCAGCGCCGTAGGCGATGATGACGAGCACGTCCCAACCGTGCACAGCGCGGAACCGAGCACCAGCACTGATTATGATCGTGGAAGGGGTTGGACGGAAACCAACGCGGGCGAATCGTCGGTCGCGTATATCAAAGCGCCGTATTCCCGAGATTGTCGCGAAGCTACGGGAGCCGGAGCGGCCACCGTAGACAGACTGCACGTCTGAACTATAAGTGGTTTGGAGTCGACCCGTTCGATTTGTTTCGTAACTTCTACTCGCCACAGTCGCTCGATATGGGCCTTGCGCAAGGCGGTATTGACATCACGCGCAACGAGTCGGGGTACGCCGTCGAAATTCCGGTGGCTGGTTACAAGCCTGATGAGATCCAGGTGACGATGCAAGACGCGGTACTCTCGGTTTCCGGGAAGAGCGATCGTCGAAGCTTCACGCGCTCGCTGCTCCTTCCTGATGACGTCGACCGCGACAACGTTGAAGCTCATATTGAAAACGGCTTGCTCTCGCTAAAGCTCAACCATCTTCCAAAGGCGCAGCCGAAGCAAATCCCGATAAAAAGCTAAGATTTCGTGAGCGCCTAGGAATAGATCTGCGGTCTTGCCAGAAATAAAAGCGGCTATTGCGCGAGGCGTGTAGGCATACTCAGATGTGCCCCCCTCGATGGGCCGACTGTCCGACATCAGCGCCGTGTTGATGGCAAGACCGAAGTTCTTCATCTAAGGCTCGCAAAAGGGTCGAAACCGATGGAGCAACGCAGCCAATCAGCGAAACCTCGTTCCATTCTTTCTGTTCCGTATACCGACGTGCATCATGCTCTCCGTCGGTATTTGGAACTTGCGCAGGACTTCATTGTCGCATCCCTTGCCATTGTGCTCCTCGTTGTGATGCTCCAAGAGTTATGGACGCTCGCGCAGCTGGCTTTCGTGCTCGGACGGGCGTCCTCTGAGATTCTCTCCCAAATCGTCCTGCTGTTCGTCCAAGCGTCGCGCGCAAGTTGGAGCCGGCCTTCGAGTCGGCGCCTTTACCCAAGGAACAGAAAGCTGGACTTTTCACCGGCATGACGATCCTGATTGCAACGGACGGCTCGGAAGAAATCCATAGCGCGAGTCGCCTTGCGGTTGCGTTGATACGGCCAGAGGCAATCGAGCGATTCATTGTCCTCACTGTGACGTGGCCGCCTCATGACGCGCCGTTGTGGAATGAGGCGACGATGCGACACATCATTGTTGACGATTTGCATCATGCCGTTGCCGTCGTGGCGATCGAAGCGACGGAACAGATAGCGCAAGAATTACGACCTGTAGCCGTACCGGTCGACGTGCTCTTCAAAGCTGGTGACGTAGCCGAGCAGATTCTTAAGACCGCGCGGGAGTGCGACGTTGATTTGATTGTGATCGGGCGTTACGCGAAGATCCCGACCGGCCTGAGTATTTCAGAACGCGTCCTTGCGCAAGCTCATTGCCCGGTTCTCGTCGGCGCTCCATTGACGATCGACCGTGATGCTCGTACGCTTCGTGTGGTCTCGTGAAGATTCAAAAAATCGCCCGACGGTAAGACCAGAGCTGGTTCTGAGATCCGTTGGACGTAAGTCCGCTTTCTCAAAGATAGAAGCTCGTCGGCGTCAATTATGCTAGGCGGTCGGCACGTTGCAGAGAAGGCAAGGCGTTCGCTCCTGGGCGGGCATTACGTGCTTTCGCAAGGGGCGCCATTGCTCGCCGACGCCCGTGCTCCCCTCTGTGTCAACATGAGTGGAGTCCGGCCGCTGCCGGATAATTCTCTGAGGGCGACTAAGGGCAAGTCTGATCTGCGCAGCTAATTAGTGATTAAGCGGATCAACCGCCGGATGTGGCAACTTTAGCGGCTGTCGACTTACGGTTTTGTGCGATTTATGGCTTCGGCTGTCATTTTATCGCATTTGGGCATGCTAAAGCGTCGAGACCCGTAACATTCGCTTCTTTTGAACGAACAGGTTTACGAGTCCGAAGCAAACGTAAAGGCGGTTCGTGTTCTTCGCGAGACCTCGATACCGAACTTTGCGAAAGCCGAACATCCCTTTGAGGATCCCAAAGACGTGCTCAACTCGCGAGCGAGTCGATGACTTGTGCTTGTTCGCTGCCAACTCGGCTTCGGAGAGCGCGCGATTGCGATATCCTCGCTTGCTCGTGAAGTCCTGTGCACAGAGAGCCTTCGCTCGCATCGCCTCCGTGTGGCCGTGTAAGCGGCATCACCCCAGACCCGGGTTTCGTTCCCGTGAAGAAGCTGCGCGAACATCTTACTGTCGTGAACGTTCGCCGCTGTCGTCTCCAGCGTATGCACGATTTTGCTCGTACTGTCCACGCCAATGTGCGCTTTCATGCCGAAATACCATTTGTTACCCTTACACGTCGAGTGCATTTCCGGATCGCGTTCCTTCTTCTAGTTTTTCGTCGAGCTCGGCGCGTTGAGTATCGTGGCATCAACAATCGTTCCCGTACCGATCTTTACGCCATTGCGCTCCAGGTGCGCGTTTATCTCTTCAAACATCCGCTTACCGAGGTCGTGCTTTTCGAGCAATGGCGAAACTTGCAAATCGTCGTCTCGTCCGGTGCCGGAGCGGTTCCGAGATCGATCCCGGCAAACCGCTGCATGGACAAGACGTCGTACAGTGCCTCTTCCGCGCCGGGATCGCTCAGATCGTACCATTGCTGGAGCAAGTGAATTCGGACCATGAGATCCAGTCGAATCGGGCGCCGGCCCACGTCACCTTTGGGATAGTGCGGCTCAATGATTGCCTTCAATCCCTCCCAAGGGACGATGCGTTCCATCTCGCTAAGGAACGCCGCACGCCGTGTTATCTTCGCATGACGCTTGAAGTCCGCGGAACCGAAGGAGATGTACTTGTCTCTCATCGTTTATAAGTGTATCATAAATTAGGAGTAAATTAGAGATGCCTAAGGTTACTATCCATGAATCCCGATGCGGAAGTCCGCTCCCAGCGGAGCCGTCGAAGCTTTACCGCCTCGCAGCGTGAGGCAATTCTTGCCGAGTACGATGCGTGCGAATCGGCCGCCGATCGTGCTGCCGTAATTCGCAAGCACGCGATCTACACGTCGCATCTTGCGAACTGGCGGAAGCAGCTCGCGAATGTCCAGCCGCCGAATCAGCGTGGTCGTCCAGCAAATCCGTTAACCGCAGAGGTACAGAAGCTTCGCGATGAAGTCGCACGGTTAGAACGACGAGCGGCGAAGGCCGAAAAAGTGGTCGATGCGCTGGGAAAAGCGCACGCGCTCTTGAAGATGATCGCAAGCGAGAGCGCGACGGACGACGAGCGGTCGAAGAAATCGTGACGAATCTTGCTATGCAAGTTGGGATGCGCGAAGCTTGCGCCTTGATTGGCATCGCGCGTGCGACGATGCAACGGCGTCGCAAGCCGCGGCTACGCGTCGTAGCCAAGAGCAGGTCGCGGTCCGAGCGCGCGCTCAGCGACGAAGAGCGCGCGGCAATCCTTGCGGTCGCCCACACCGAACGCTTTGCCGACTTCAGCGTTCGCGAGATCTACGCGACGTTGCTCGACGAAGGAACCTATATCGGCTCGATCTCGACGATGTACCGCGTACTTCGCGATGTGGGAGAAACCCGCGAACGGCGGCGCTTGGCGACGCATCCGGCGGCGATCAAGCCCGAGCTTGCAGCAACGGCGCCAAACCAAGTGTGGTCGTGGGACATCACCAAACTTCTCGGACCGCAGAAATGGACGTACTATCACCTCTACGTGGTTCTCGACGTCTACAGCCGGTACGTTGTCGGCTGGCGTCTCGAAGCACGCGAAAGCGCAACACTGGCGACCGAGTTCTTTACCGAGACCATCGCCAAAGAACACGTCGATCCGAAGTTGTTGACCGTCCACAGCGATGGGGGCACCTCAATGACGTCAAAGACGCTGACGCAGCTCTTTGCCGATCTCGGCGTCGTAAAGAGCCGATCGCGGCCGCATGTCTCCAACGACAATCCCTTCATCGAGTCGCACTACAAGACGCTGAAGTACTGCCCGACCTTTCCGGGTACGTTGGCAAACATTGGACAAGCTCGCGCATACTGCTGCCGCTTCTTCACGTGGTACAACGCTGAACGTCGCATCGATCGAAACCTACGGCCAATCGCCTTCGTGCGGCCGATTGAGGACAGAACCGACACGCTCGTCGATCTCGCTGCACAGCCGCGACACTTGGTTCTTCGCTATGCCGGTCATGCCCATCGCTCGAACCAACGCATCGACCGTTCGCGTCGAGATGCCTTGGATGTTCGCTTCTTGCACGACGGCGACGAGTGCCTCTTCCGCCGTGCGTCGCGGCTCGAAGAATCCAGGAGAATAAACTTCCTGTCCGGAGCTTCGGAATGCGAACGTCGATCGCTCCGGCGTGCCTCTCCCACTGCGTTCGCGATAGCCATTGCGACTGCTGCTACCGTCGACGCGACGCTCACCATATTCGGCGCGCCGCAACGCTGCTCACTCTCGAATTCCATGAGCCGCTCGACGACGTGCTAAGGAGATCTCGGACGATATCATCCTTCGTCCCTTCTCGACGAGCTCGGGAAGTGCGATACTGGCCGTGGCCATCGTGGGTTAGCGGAAGTCGCTGTGCAAAACAACCTTCACCAAGGGCCACGATGGCCGCCGTCTACGCTACGAGGGCGACCCCGTCATACACCAGGCGCGGGGACACGATCAGTGAACCGTCGCTTCCCGCCCTATTTGACGACGCGGTAAGTGGCAGAAGCGGACCCGCACGCCGACTGCCTTTCGTAATCATGGCTTATTTCCTGACACAGACTTCAGAACGTAACAAATAGAATCGTCGATCGTCGCAGAACGTTGCTCACGAATGGTCGCTCCTTGTGAAAGAAGAAGTCAGAAGCACGAAGCACGGCCGCCCCAGGGGGCCGAGCGAACGAACCATATCGACCGTCATGACGGCGACGGCCACGATTCTAAAAAAAAATGGATACGGCGGCACTACGATCGAGGGCATTGCCGAACGCGCCGGCGTCGCAAAGACGACGATCTATCGCTGGTGGCCCTCGAAAATCGAGCTCCTAATGGCGCTTTTCGAAACAGTAGCGACCTCCCCGCTCGCCAAACGAAAGATTTCGGGTCCGGTCGAAAAAGATCTCGTCGAACTGTACTTTGGATTATCTCGCTTATTTACGTCCACCAGTGCCGGTGCCGCGCTCGTCGGTATGATTGTCGAAGCTCAATATGATGCCTTGGCAGCGGAAACGTTCCGAACCGAATTCTCGGTACGCGGGCGTACCCTCACGCGCACGATTCTTCAGCGTGCGAAAGCGCGCGGCGAGATCCGAGCCGATTGCGATATGGACGTTATCACGAGCATCCTCTCCGGCGCGCTGTGGTATCGCTTGCTCCTGGGCGATCTCGACACCGCCGGCGAGCCGTACGTTCGGGCCTTCGTTGCGGCGGTTCTCCACGGTATCCGCGCGTAAATCCGTCCTCGAGCGACCATTGACAAAACGCTACGTAGCGTCCATAATTATCTCGGCCTTCGTTGTTTGTCTCGAGGAGTGGCTTCTAGCCCAGAGGCGCACCAGTTGGGGAGCTAATTCGTGTCAGAATCTATCGAGCGAACGCGTTATGATTACATCGTTTGCGGCGCGGGGTCGGCCGGGTCCGTCGTCGCGGGTGAACTCGCGGCAAATCTCGACGTAACCGTTTTGCTCATTGAAGCTGGCGGAAGCGATGATGCCGAGGCCGTCCTCGATCCTAATGCTTGGTTGTCGACGCTCGGCAGCGAACGAGACTGGAGGTTTATCACCGAGCCCAACCCGCATCTCAACGGGCGTGCCATACCGTATTCAATGGGCAAGACGCTCGGTGGTGGTGGTAGCATCAATGTCGGCGTTTGGTCGCGCGGCCACAAAGAAGATTGGGATTATTTCGCAAGTGCGTCGGGAGATCCGGCGTGGCGGTATGACGCGATCCTCGACGTTTACCGGCGCATCGAGCACAAACAACGCGATGACGATGCCCGTGATAGTGTTTCCGGCCCGATGTGGGTGCAGCCGGCGCAGGATCCACATCCGTTTTTCGGCGCGGCACTCGAGTGCAGCCGGCGCGACTGCCTTGATGGCGTCGCTGCCGGCGGTGACGGCACCCGCCGCCGCAGCAGGTTCCGGAGCCGCGGGCGCAAAGCCGCCGTCGTCCGACCTCATCACGCAGACGACCGGGACGTATCAATTTTAAGATCGGAGACGTCCGCATTACGGGCTTATCGGACGGCACCGTGCCGGCCAACCTGCACCAACTGCTTCTTGGAACGACGTCGGCACATACGGATGCGCTGCTGTCCGAAGACTATCTCACGAATCCGGTCGATGTCTCGATCAACGAGTGGGTGTTCGCGCTCGGCGACCGCGTCGTGCTCATCGACACGGGAGCCGGTGGTCTCTTCGGTCCGGGCTACGGTGGCAAACTCGTCGCCAATCTGAGGGAGGCGGGGTTCGGGCCGAGCGACGTGACGGATGTTCTCCTCACGCACATTCATACCGATCACTCCGGCGGCCTCATGCGCGATGACCAACGCGTGTTCCATAACGCGACAATTCATGTCGGGAAGCCCGATGTGACGTTTTTTCTAGACCGATCGAACGCTGCTAACGACCACTACGATATCAAATATTTCGACGAAGCGATACGCACCGTGAAACCATACCTCGATGCTGGTAAAGTGAACGCTTTCGACCGAACGACGACCATTCTTCCGAATCTCGTCGCTTCGCTGCACCCGGGCCATACGCCCGGAAGCGCGTTCTTTACGCTCACGAGCAGGAACGAGACGATTCAATTCGTCGGCGATATCGTTCACGTCGCCGCAGTACAATTTCCTAACCCAAGCGTCGCGATCGTCTACGACGTCAACCCCGCAGCAGCCGTTGCCGTCCGACAACAGACGTTTCCGCAATTCGTACACGATCGAACGCTCATCGCCGTGCCGCACATGTCTTTCCCCGGTGTCGGGCACGTGCGTACGGCTGGGACGGGTTTCGAGTGGGTGCCGATCGCGTATGTGAATCGCGAGACATAGGGCGGTTGTGATACCGGAGTTTGAGTTCGTGACCCGCGGTCCCGAGGACTCGAACTCCGACGTAAATCCTTTTCACGAGTGATGCGGAAGAAATCGACCGATCCTGGAACAAATGAGCCGCCTCCAAAAGTCGTCTATCCGGTGCTTGTCTCACGGAAGATTGCGATATTCTTGTCCGCGTGGCGAAAGTTGAACGTGACGTTAGAGCCGCGTTGGATCCCCGCGGTGCGCCCGAGCGCGGAGACGGTCCTCAGTGGCCTCGGCGATCTAGAAACCGAAGTCGCCTGCATCGCTGAGATCCGCGGGCTGTGTCGTCGCGCAGGGATTCGCAACGGTGTCGGAGGCGGTTTTCCGCCGCTACTCGTCCGCCGCAAAGGCGGCGGCCATGCGTCCGGAAAGGCCGAAGCCCGTAACCTTAGTGTACGTTGACACGAGCGGGATGCCACGAACGGAGCCCGACACGCTGAACGTCGACCGCCGGTAGGCGCCGGATCGCGAGGCGTCTCGGGCCACGCGTGCACGGCGACGATAAGTGGTCACATGGCATACATTGCTTGGGGAAGTCAGGCCGCGATCATCCGCTCATTAAGAACCATGCGCAGTCCGAAGGCGTCGGCGGTGACGCTGCGATCTCGGAAGTTATCCGGCTCGGTCTCGTCGAGATGGTTTGACCGACGACGGCGCGCGCTACCGGATTCCCGGAATCTAAATCAGAATCGTCCTAGCAGTCTCAAGTTAGATTAAGCCGATCGCCGCGTTATCTGCAGGTGAGCCAGTCCAATAACCACGGCGCGCCGCTGCTTGAGCGAAGATATCGATCCATTCGGCGTCCGGTTGAGGTGGTGTTTGTCCCGGTAGTACGGGACGCCCAATCTCCTCAAAAAACCGGCCCATGCTTGCCGTCGTAGCAACCAGCAAATAGCACGGTTCGTTCCCAACATTTCTCAAAGCGTGGCGCGCCCCGGACGGGTGCAATGCCGATTCACCTTTCTGTAACGGCAACCAATACGGCTCACCGTCCTTATACGAAAGTATCTCAATTTGGCCGTCGAGTACGAAGGTAAGCTCGGCGTCTGGATGCGCATGAAGCGGGACGGAAATGCCCGGTGCTATGACTCCAGTCTGCACGGAAAATTGCTCTCCAGTAGCTTCCGGCGTAGCGATCCATTGGACGATCGGTCCCATGAGGGATATGGAGGTCTCATCAGAAGCCGGAGTCTTGGTCACGGAAGCGGCGAAATCAACAAATGACATAAATTCTTCTTCGAAAGCTAGAAGTCTAGCCCTGCTCGCAATCTTGTTCTTAATTAAGCTCTCATGCCGAATCGAGTATTTGAAGCGAAGTCCCCTGCTCGGCGCAATACCAAAAGCGCCTATCGCGGCCAGGGCGATTCCATTCGCGCTCGTGCCAAGCGAGCTCGTGACTTCACCAACAAGCGCGCTCACCGCGGCAGGCCTTTCAGTGAAGCTGATCGGCGAACGAACCGCCGTAAGTCCGGTGTTCGCGATCCAATGGACGGCGTGGAACTGAGGTCGATGTGAGACAAGGCCCTCCTCAACGAGCCGGCCTATCTAAGGACCAGCTTTCGATTTGCAAGAGGAAGACTGTCATGCCTCGTGAGACTATAACAATCAGAACTGCCGACGGCGAGTGCCCCACCCACATGTGCACGCCGAATGGCACGGGACCCTGGCCGGCGGCGATCCTGTACATGGAGCCGGGGGAATCAGACCAGTTGCGCTCGAGATGGCTGAACATCTCGCAAAGGCCGGCTATGCAGTGATGTTGCCCGACCCATTTTATCGTTATGGGCCCTATGGGCCGCTCGTGCCGAAAGACGTCTTCGCTGGCGACGTCCGGGCGATTCTCGGACCGCTCATGGCGACAACGAGCAACCGCGAAGGCCGCCGAGGATACGGGAGCGTTCCTAGCCTATTTGAACACCCGCCCGGATGTCACGGGGAATAGGGTTGGCGCGGTAGGCTTCTGTATGGGCGGCGGAATGGCGATCGCTTCGGCTGGCGCGTATCCTGCTCGTTTTGCGGCAGTTGCAAGCTTCCATGGCGGTAATCTCGCAACCGATGAACCCACGAGCCCCCATCTGGCCGCACCGCATCTCGAGGCGGAGATCTACGTTGCGGCCGCGGCGAATGATGACAGCTATCCGCCAGCCATGGCGGAAAAATTTGAGCGTGCCTTACGCGAATACGGGGTGCGATATCGTACTGAGACCTATCCGGCAGCGCATGGCTGGATGGTGCCGGATTTCCCCGTTTTCGACCAACTCGCCGCGGAGCGAGGGTGGCGTGAGCTCGTCGACTTCTTCGCTCGAACTCTCCAGGCTGATCGCTAGCCGTCGCGCTTGCGCAACCCGTATCGAGCGCGCCGCATCGTAAATGTGTTAAACATGCCGTGGCGGCTCTTGCACGTAAGCTTCCGCCTCCTTGCTGAGTGTCGGCTTCTTCAACGATTACGCGCTTGTCGCATTGGTTGTGGCTCATCCATTACATCCGCGTTGTTTCAATTACAGACTGCAACAGCAGGATGCTTTCGCCCGGCACGATACCGTAGCTCATTCGACGTTCCTCCGCCATCATAAGAAACTCTGTAAGCGCGGGCGGGATATCATATGTACCGAATGGTACGCCTACGAAAGCCGCTGACGCTCACCCAGAAGATACCGACGCTTGAGAACGGAGCGGGTCCCTCCGGCCTTTGAGGAACGGCGGTAAACAATGCGAATTCAAAGCTGGGCAGGACGAGCGCGGACGGCAGTCGGCGAGCGACGAGGAGCGCGACGATCGCTCGGGAGATTGCGCTCGCGCCGCCCGTGACCGCGGCGACGGCGCGCAATCGAATGCGGCGCGCGAGCAACGCGATCGCGAGAAGCGACGCTGACTGCGCGATGCCGGTTGCTAGCGAGCGTTGGGCCGTCGCCGGCGTCGGATCGAGCCACGGCGCGCGGCTCGGAAACGGCTTCGCTAGCAAAGACGACGGCCGCGCTCAGGCGCCGGCGGCGTTGCGTCGCGGGCGGACGATGGCGGCCGCGACGGCGATGATGAGGAGCAACGCGAGCCCAATGGGCTCGAGGCCGTAACTGTACGAGCGGTCGAGCAGCCCCGCGACGACCGGGAACGCGACGAGCATCGCCTCGAGCGTCCATGCGTCGAGCGCGGCGAGCGGAAACCCCCAGCCGAAGTACCATGCCTGCGGCGTCGGGAAGCCGGCCTCCGTGAGGGCGAACGCAAGCCCGCGTACGGATCGGCCGGTGACTGCGACGGCCGCGACGCCGGTGAGACCGAGTGCGCCGAGGATGAAGATCAGCGCGGTTACGAGGCGCGGCGCGACCGGACCGATGTGATCGCGCGCGCCGCGCTGCACGAGGTCGTGAAGGTACGTCTCGCCGCCGAAGATGTAGGACCCCGCGAGCACGAGGCCGATCGTCCACGCCGCGTAGAGGCCGCGACGCGCGGGCGGTTGCTGGCGAAACGCGACGAGCGCGAAGAGTACGAAGGGCGCCTTTACGAGCCCCGCGAGCGTGACTAACGCGACGGCGGTGAACGGCGCGTTCTCACCGAGCACGATCGCGGCGAGCGCGAGGTCGACCCCGATGAGGTCGTTGTGCGCGTTGACGACGTATTCGAGATAGAGCGCCGGGTTCACGCACGCGAGGGCGGCGAGCCGTTTGGGGAGCGGACTGCGCAGGAGCAGCGCGACGAACGCCGCCACGGAGACGAGCCCGAGGAGCCGCGTGCCGAACACGGCGCCGCCGAGGTCCGCGCCGCCTGAGACGACGCTCTGGAAGACGAGCCAGAGCGGGCCGTAGACCGACGCGACGATCGGGTCGCCCCAAAAGGCGCCGATCGCGCGGTATGCTCCGGGCAGCGCATCCGCGGCTGGGGCGTAGGACGCCGCGAGTCCCAGCTTCGCGTAGGCGACGTACGCGTAAACGTCGGCGCTACCGACCGTCCGCGCCGCGAGAGCCGTGGCCGCGAGCGCGATCCCCCCGCCGAACGCCGGGATCCAAACGGCGCGCGGTATGTCGCGGATGCGTCGCAACAACAGTGTCAGCGCGAGGACGAGCGCCGATTCCGTCCCCGCGAGCGCGAGGTCGGCCGCGTGATCGGCCCCGCGTGGATCGAGGCGCGGCGAGCGTAGCGGATACGGTAACGCTCGCGCGTCGGCGAGCGTGAAGTGCGGTTGTCGCAGATCGGTTTCAAGCGACGGCCGATCGTTCCGCTGCGAGAACGTCGCGCGATCGTCGACGCGCATCGCCGTGGCGAAGACGATGATCAGGGCGAAGATCGCGAGGACGATGCCCGCGTAGAGCGCGCGCGCGTTCAAAAGTGACGAAACCCCCAGGCGTAGGAACGATCGAGCAGTGCGCTCGCGAGCGGAAAGGCGACGAGCATGGTCTCGATCGACCACGCGTCGAGTGCGGCGTAGGGAAAGCCCCACGCGTAGTACCACGACCAGGGCGTCGAGAAGCCGAGTTCGATCATCGCGTACGAGAGCCCGCGTACCGTGCGCTGCGTGACGAGCGCGTACAGCAGCGCGAGCACCGCGACGGCGGCGATGCCGAAGACGAGCACTTGGCTCAGCGAGAACGCCTGCATGTGCTCGCGCATGCCGCGCTGGAGGACGGCCTGGAGATACGGCGCGCCGCCGAAGGCGTACGACAGCGTGAGAACGAGCGCGAAGACGAGTGCGGCATAGGCGACGCGCTCGCGCAGCGGCCGATTCGGGAACGCGACGAGCGCGAAGATCGCGAAGGGGAGCTTCACGAGCCCGGCGAGCGTCACGAGCGCGACGGCGGCGAGCGGCACGCGTGTGCCGACGAGGATCGCCGCGATCGCGAGATCGATCCCGATGAGATCGTTGTGCGCGTCGATCAAAAAGTTCGCGTAGAGCGCCGGATTTGCGAGCGCGAGCACCACGGCGCGGCGTGGCAGCCCGCGGGCGGCGAGGAGCGCGATGAAGCCGAGCACGGAGACGAGGCCGAGCCACCGTGTCGCGAGCACGGCGCCGCCGAGGCTCGCGCTCGAGCCGGACACCGCATGCTGCAGCGCGTACCAGGCGGGGCCGTACACCGACGCGCCGACGGGCGAGCCCCAGACGTGCGCCACGGCGGCGTTTGCCGGCGGGAGCGCCATGGCCGTCGGCGCGTACGAGCCGCGTAGACCGAGCCGGGCGTAGGCTACGTAGGCGTAGACGTCGCCGCTGCCGAGCGTTCGTGCGGCGAGCGCGATCGCGGCGAGCGCCGCCGCCGCGACGCCGGCAGCCCCGAACGCGAGCCACGGCTCGCGCAGCGGATACGGCAGCGCGAGGCTCTCGCGCAGCGGGAAGCCGATCGAGCGCGGAGCGACGCCAGGCGCCGCGTGCCGGCCCGGCTGTGAGAACGTCGCGGCGTGGTCGAGCCGCGTGCCGAAGGCGAAAGCCAGCGCGAGCGCGGCGACCGCGAGAACGACGGCGGGTGCAACCCAGGGGTTGCTGCGCCGTGCGGCGCCGAATGGGCTCATCGTTCTCGTCGGTTCGTTCTCCAAGCCGTGCGGCGTGTCCGCCGCGCCGCGCGCGTTCCGCGCTCAGTCGACCACGCGCTCGCTCGGCCCGCTCCGGCGAGCCGTCACATCGCGCCGTCACACCGATGATCCGGCAGGTCCGCGCGGGGTCGGCAGCGTAGGTGCGCGAGCATCCGATATCATCTTTTCGCGACGGCGCCGTCTTCGACGCCCGCGCGGCTCACCACATCGGACGGTCGGCGCACGCCGCATTCCGGCAATTCGGAATCGCTGCGCTCGCGGCGCCAACGCCGCCTCGTCGGGGGCAGGCTCACCTGATTCGACGCGCCGCTTCGTGCGGCGCCGCGACCGAAAGGCCAAAGAGTGCCAACTGAGATCCTCATCTCGAGCGACCCGTGGGAAAACCGCGTCGCGATCCGAGAAGACGGAACGCTCGCCGAGATCTACTTCGAACGCGAAGAGA
>JAABUO010005403.1_pt1 | contig 14854 bp, 7 predicted proteins | sample 5559291 | NCBI WGS metagenome assembly JAABUO01 (sample SAMN10711878, study PRJNA513372) | rock metagenome | isolation source: Antarctica rocks | place: Antarctica: Victoria Land, Finger Mt sud
GGAGATAAAAACAGAAGTAATTATCCTCTGGATGGGGACAAAAAGTTGTCTTCGGCAGGTCAGAAATTGGAAAACTCCTCGTCGAGGTATCCACTTCTCACAATAACACAGGAGCTGCGACTTCACTGAAATATGCTGATCCGCGCGACCTTCCGTCTTTCCCTTCAGCAGGGTTCACCGACAAAGATTCCTGGGCAGGAGCAGCCGCAAACTTGGCAAACGCCAATCAAAAGCCCTTCGAGTATTGGAAACCTGACCCCTCAGCGTCTGCAAACAAAGCTGCCTTACTGGCAAAAGACTACAAGGCTGCCCCACTTTGGCACCCAGAAATGAGTGCTGTCGGCTCCAAAGCCGCGCTGTTAGCCGCCAAGGATGGAGGGAACGTTAACATATGGAAGTCCGAACCGACCGATGCCGGGAATTCCGCTGCAGGGCAAGCTATGCGCATGAAAGGATTAAGTCCTCAAGTATACCAAGGTGTCACCACGGACGAGAGTAAGAGAGCGTTGCTTGCGGCCACAGGAGCAATGTCTGGCAGCAGAAGGCGCGCTGGGTCTATGCCTGTTGTCAACCCTGCGTACCCAGACTCGGCGAATGCGGCAGCAAATGCTCTCAGCGCGGCGACTCTCGCCAACAAGCCTTCAACAAGGGCTACCCAAACACGAGGCGAAGCATCGACTCCGCTTGATGCAGGTCGAATACATAATGCAGCAGTGACCAATCTATCCCGTGAAATGTATACTTCACATCCCCCTGTGGCACCAGAAATTGAAGAAAAAAATAAACAAGCTGGCCTGCGAGCTGCGGCAATTTCCATGGCGAAGCAAATGTACGACGTGCAGCAAAAAGCGATAGAAGCAGCTTCTGCAGATCTAGAAAGCGCTGAAAGCCGCTATGCTGCTACCAGCGTGCACAACCGCCAGGCTTCCACCACTACCGCCGCCGGGGCACAACAATCTACCCCTCAATACGTCAACCTACAAGAAGCCGCACAGAAGCTTGCTGCAGAGCGCCTTGCTAAACTTCATGACGAGCACGCCGCCTATAGAAACTACTACGGCGCGGCTCCCCCACCGCAGTCTAGGCTATCCTTACGAGGACGTACTCGAAGGCGAGCTTCGAGCGACGGGCAGATCGACGACTCTGACGCTGCACGTTCGAAACAAATTCGCTCTGAGATGTCTCTATTTAACGACAAATTAGCACAGGTCGATGCAAAGAAGCGGCAGAAGGACCGAGACTCACTCCTGGCGGCAGCACAGAGGAACGTCGAGGCAAGTATGCACGGTATGGATGAAAGGGTTTTCAACGAGACTGGAAAAGCTTCACCGGCAATGATGGAGGAGTGGGAGGCCAAAGCAACCGCTCGTGCGAAAGCTGATAGTGAAGCACGGATGGTCAACCATGGAAGGGTTAACATCGGCGGTGGAAAGTACCTCGACCAATCAGAGATCGATGCTATTGCTGCCCAACGCGTTCAGCCCACGCTTGATGAGATCACCGAGAGGGTGGAGAAGCAGAGATCCAGAGACGAGCAGCTCCGTCAAGAGCAGCTAGAACGCGAACGTATTTCGGCGGAGAAGACTCAAGATCAGAAGGAGCGTGATCACAGGACTAAAGAAGAGTGGAAGAAGTTTCGAGGTATTCCTTCTCCTATGCTCAAGCAACGATAGCCCTACTGACTGTAAACAGAGGAAGAAAAACGAGAGGCAAAAGCCAAGAAAGAAGAGGAAAAGGCGAAGAAGGCAGAAGAAAAGCGCCTGCGCGAAGAAGATAAGCGCAGGGCTAAGGAAACCCCTTCGACTTCTAAAGGAGTGACTGAGACGACGGAAGAAAGGCCAACGACTGCAACGGAGCCTCCAGTGCTCGACCCAATACCCAAGGTAGAGCCATTATCCGCAGAAGAACCTAGCGTTGCCTCGTTGTCTCAGGAATTGTCTTCACTCGTACCAATTGCAATCCCAATGGACGAACCCAGGGGAACGATCACTCCGCCAGTAACAGACCCAGATCATGCCGAACTTGTGGCCGCTCGTGTACTATCGGCACCTGTCTTTGCTGACGAGGGTCCACCAGTTCCAGACATTACCCCTTCTGGGATACTTGAGCAAGCCGCCGCTGTTCCGCTACCCACAGCGGAGCCTTCAAGTAATAACATTGCTCCAAAGGACGAAGTCGAGCCATCCACAATAACAACAACAACAAAACCAACAAAATCTACCACTCTCACAAAACCCGTCAAGCACACCGAACCCGTAACATCCAGGATTGCCCCCGCATCCACCACACAAACAACCATTAGCGGGCCCTCCACCTCCACCAAGGAGCTCAAAGGCGAATCCAAAGTCTCCTCTTGGCTGAAATCGAAATTCTCCTCCTCTCGCAACAGCAAAGCCGCCAAGCCGTCCGAGACCAAAGAGACAGCCGCCGGAAGCACCAGCAAAGAGAAAGCTTTTGTCGGCGGAGTAGCCCTCACCGGTCCAAGCGCCGCCAGCAATAGCAGCCTTGAGCCTGTCACCTCCTCCGTTCGCGAAGTCGCAATGGCCGGCCGCCAACCCGCTGCCGTCCTCGATGGACCTGGTGATGACGATGATCTCTACGCGGCTTCCGTGCCCCGAAGGAAGCGCCCCGAGCACTCTTCCTCACCCTCCATTAGCAGTGTCTCCAGCGATGAGGATACGAGAGGGCGCTCAGCGATCAGGAGGGAGGAGACGGAGAGCAGCCACGACGATGATTTTGAGGAGGCGTTGGATCATTTTGATGAGGCGTTGGTGCCACCGACTGCGTTGGCAGAGGTCGGAAGGGTGAGTGGGAGTCCGGTGAGGGATTCGAGATTTCAGGAGATTTTGTGAGCGGTGATGTTTCGGTTACTATGCGGAGGGCCGGTGTCGACCATGCGATTTTCTTTTCGAGGTGCTCAAGGACTGTAAGAGGTTCGTTTGATAGGGCTTGTTAGGAATTTGTAAAGATATTTCAAGAAGTCACGGTTTATAGTGCACTTGATCTCCTACATTTTTTGCTCTTCGAGAACAGCATTACGTTGTATAATAATCTAATGTCAATTGTGGGATGCATTTGCCGTGTTTTGCAGACTACTCATATGAATCATTCAAGCAATGTTTCTCCGTGCTTCCAGACCATTTTGTATATCAGACTGGGTCAGAATTTATTAATTAATCGGTTTTCTTCTAGTTCTATGCATTAGCAACAAAGTGGTATTATACAAAAATGCAATCATGACGATGCGAAAAAAATTCATTAAGATTACTGAAAAAACCTCGCATCCGTGACACCTAGTCTAACATTGCCTTGGGTTGCGCACCGCCGCTTTCTTTCATGAGTTCCTGCGTAATGAAACATCCCCTACTCCATGATATCCTAGAATGACTCGCTATGCACCAATGAACTCCCATGCTGTGAACGGGCCGCGGCCGTCCAGCTCCCAAATTATGCTTTTTGAGGGCGGCAGAGTCGATTCTTGCCCTCAATAATTCTGCGCAGCGATCGGTCTGGCAGTGCCGTTTCCATAGTGTACACCATTTACGACTGGCTCCGAGTATCCCGTGCCATCATTGGCACGGTATCCATTGCCGTTGGTGTAACCATTGGTGTGGCCATTCGGTGCAGTCATTTCATGCCCCACGCCATATTCCTGGTTTCCCAGATCTCCTTGCTCAAAGTTGCTCTTGTATTGATTGTCTTTAATCGCGGGGAAAAGGTCGATGGAAAAGCTCAAGACGTAAAAGGTGAAGACGAGGGAGATTATCCACTCTGCGAATTCTGTTATTTTGAGGCTCAACCCTATGGATACAATGGATGCTTACCGAAGACAGCACCGACGTTTTTCCTGGAGGTGAAGGTCATGGCGACGAAGATGACGGCAAAGATTACTAAAAATGGCATTCAACGTCAGTAAATCGTGTCCAACCACCATGTACGCCTGCAGGGCACAGACATTCGACTATAATAAAGGCCAATTTGATCCAGAATGAAGCCCTCAGCACACGGTGCTGGCGATACTGAACGCCAAGTCGTTGATATTCCGCGCAGATGAAAATAGCACTGATAACGTAGCCCGCTCTATCGTAGAGTCAGCTTATACCTTTCATGGATTGCTGCTCCACGCCCTACATAAACAGTAAAAGAAATCCATCGTGAAGGCGGTGATGCCGTAGTGTATCGAAGATTGAGAGTAAAATGAGTCCAGCGGTACCAGTGATTGCAAAGACAACTAAAATAGTCAGTATGGTCTTGCACTCGACGACGCTTACAGCGGCACTTGCTGGAAAGGACCGAAAGCATCTTGTCCACGGCACCAGTATTTTTGGCCAAGCGGCCTGTGTGCCGCAGATATCTTTCAGCTGCAAATGACAAATCAAGGAAAATCGTGGTCACGCAGCAACCGGCGACGAAGAGAGGCTTTAACCCCTGTGCGCCAATGTCTGATATGTAGCTAGAAGTGAATCAGCATCTCAAGAGTCGCATGATTCAGGTTTGTTTGTCCTACGCGATCTTCTGGTTTCCGTCCATTGAAGCGTAATGCGGGTGGCCCTCAAGCTCCCAAACGATGAGCATCGCAAGTAGCATGCCTAAATATGTCAATTCATGAGGACCTCTTATCTCATGGTACGCATTGACGACGAACCAAGCCATGTGAAGGCGCTGATGAGTGGGAGGAGTCCTGAGATTAGATATTTAACAGCGAACATCTCGAAATTGCTACGACTGCTCTGGTGTTGGGAAAGTTGTTAACAGACATTCATGACGTTAATCTACGTCAGCATCGATTAAACTAAATTAAACGATTATTTTAAAATTTTATCCAGTTTCTTCGAGCCTAGTATAAGCCTTTAATTACTCCGAGAATAGCTTCGCTTAGAAGGGTTCACCTAGCAACGGTCCAAACCTAGCAACGGTCCAGCCCTATAGGGCTGAAAACCCACATTTCAAATTCCATTGCTTCAAACGATTTGTTTGAACTACGTAGCTACTAATAAGATCTTTTTGGGGCCCTTCTGATACGCCCTGATTGGCGAGTTATAGATATCACGTTATTCTGCTCCTGCTCCTGCTCCTGCTGCCTGACCCGTAGCCTAACTATCAGCTGCTTCTTCTTCTTTTGTTTAGAGCTTGCTGTCCTTAATTCCGAAGTGAAGAGCTCAGGATCTAAACATAGTAAATCATTGATCTCCCTATTTCACAGCTTTGTTTGTTGAGCTGAGGTTACGACAGCTCGTTTTTAAATAGAAGAAGATTTTGAAGTAAAGAGCTCAGGACCTAGACGTAGTAGAAAATTAATCTCCTTTTGCCATATCTTTGAAATTACTGATTGCGTGCAGTAACAGGCTTTCGACCATTGATTCTACCGATAAGAGTAGTCTTGGATATGTCATATTGTCGAGCGAGTTTTGCTTTGAAAAGATTTTCGTTAACTGCTGTAGCCTCATTCCAACGAGCATGAGCAAGCGTTAAACGCTCTTCCTGCGAGAGTTCAATATCTTCAGAAGATATAAAGGAGGTAGGGGGGGTGGCTGCCATCGTTTTGCTGATATGTTGCGTTGACAGCAATGAAATTTGAAATGTGGGTTTTCAGCCCTATAGGGCTGGACCGTTGCTAGGTTTGGACCACTGCTAGGTGAACCCTTCTACTTTATAATTATTTCGAAGAAAATCCGAACTGTGCAATGATTAACTTTAAGATTTTCAGAATTATGCAGTTTAATTCTTTAATTAAACGAATCTCGAAAGTCTTAAGACGATCTCTGATCTTTCGAAAATAGGTTTACGATGCCACGGTCATACCTGAGTGTATAGGTTTACCGCGAAATACCAAGTCGCGAGACTTGGCCCTATACTACTACAGTATATATATCAAGTACGTGACATACGAAACGTTAATGCTATCGAGCGATTTTTGTTATACTCAGAAGAATACATTTCAAACTGTTAGTCTATCTGTTAAACTCGATCCTTAAACTCATATCTTTCGAAGTGAGCACTTCAATATATATAAATTCGAATTATTCGATTAGCATTAATCTTACGTGAATAGGTCTGAGGTTTTGAAACAATCAGGCGGAATATATTACGAGGTTGAAAACAGAGGCGTTGAGATGCTTCATGACTCGTTGATTTGTACGTGAACTTTTATTCTATATTAATGATATCAGTGATTGCTTCTACGAATATGAGACTGGCTGAGAGCCGAACAACAGGGTACGTACTCCCGTTTCCCCTGGTGTATCTGATACCACGATTGAATAGCTTTACTGCCCTGACATTACTGCTAATAGATAAAGCCTCTGAAAAAGACACATTTCATGATCTCAGATATGCAATTTCCAGCGCGGTAACTTCAAAAGTTGCCCAGCGAAGTAATGGCGATATTTCATCGTCGAAAATCTCTGTCTCGGGATGCCTGAACCATACCACAAGACTGAAGAATAAAGCATGCAGATGATAATCGTTGTGAAGCGATTATGGATGTGATATCTGTCGTCAGACCGTCCATGCCATTACCCACAAAGACTATGCTTCTAGATGCATCATTTTTTATCGATTGAAGTTGATCCGCATTCCGTAAGTTGTTTCTATTAAGCCCTGAGGAATCCGGTAAAAGAACAGCACGATTGACCGGTTGCTGCCCCTGCTTAAATTGATCGTATCGATACAACTGGCGTTCTCTGAGGTGTGCCATCTTCCGTGCGCAGGCGTCGGCATCTCGAGGGAAAGATTCACTTAAACTAATCACTACGCATATTACGAGATGCGATAATTGAGTGGAGCGCCTCCGGATCGACCGCCTCCCTCAATTCGCTCGATTCGGCCAGTTCGCCTAAGTAGCTAGTTCTTTTATCGTCGTTAATTAATCTCTCATCGCTAACAGCCGAGGATGAGCCTGGCACGATCGATGGTCCTTCGGGCTCTATTGCCCACATAGCGTTGCCACGAGAAGCTGATTTGTGGATCTGCTTCAATTGGTCGCGGAGAAGTTGACTTAAAAATTGGGCTTTCCCGAGACTTTGCAAATGCGGAAGGCACTCTTAGTTCTACAGCTGTTTCAGCAAGGCATCCTGCGAATCAATCCATGCTTCCATGTTACTAGCTAATGCAGCATCTACCATGGCCAGTTTAAGTTCGCCATCTGGGGATAAGGCCTTACCGTGAGGTTGAGGCTCCAACCGAACTATCGAGGATGCTTTCGTAATTGTTTAACTTTTCGAAGCTACTTGATCCCTGTCTTCAGTTGACTTCCGCTTCCGCGAGTCTTTCACAACATCTTCTGTTGAAATCTTTGGCATGAATAGGTCCTCGTTATCGTCGTTAGTTAGCGTTGAAGGCTGGATTGGTCCGATTTGCCCTGTATAATCGTCATCGTCATTTCCAGAATTTATTGACATTGACATTGACATTCCTTCGGACTGTGGTGGGAGGGATGTTGTCTCGACATTCACTCTATTTTCGACAACGAGACTTGATTCGCCTGCAGGCTGTGGCCGTGCAGAATTGTCATCTAAACTTGAAGTACTCATTGACATTGATGCATCCGTTAATTGTGAAGAAGGATCAGGGTCGAGATCTTGAACGACTTGGTTTGCAGACATCGGAGCGTCGAAATGTATGATGCAGCGTGTGCCATGATTGGGGAAGAGATCTCGCCCCTCGAGCGCATTTTGGCATTTAGCCAGATTCATTATCATTGAACGTTGTCCTCCAATATCAGATAATGCCCAGTGGAATCGAGACCCACCCATGAGTTGCCCAAGGATTTTGCTTGACGTCGTAGTTCCATGATATGTGTACCCTGATCTACAGGCATTGACTCTCGCGAAATATGAAGACAAACGTTAAGTTAAACCTGAATAAGTTGCTTCTCGTGATAGTAATTAGGATCCTCTTGCGTTCTCCTAGCTGCTCTTTGTAACGAGTTTGGAGCCATTTTGATAGGGTTGAGACACGAGGAAAGAGAGAATAGAGGTGATGAGTCGAGGTGAGAATAGGGGATAAGGAACAACTAGACGGAATGATAGCCGGTATAGAAGAGTGGGCGAAGGGATGCACGGCATGATCTTGGAAGAAAACAGCACTTTCGCACGGGTCTTAATCTAGGATTAATGCCACAGAGGGGATACGGAATATTTCTCAGATAAGAACAATGTTATCGTAGGTCATAGGGCAGCAGTATGTACAGGTCATTTACTGTGTTCGATGACAAGGAGAAGAAAGGGGAAGAGAGGAATGACGTTGCAATAAAGGATTGAGACTAGCGTTCGAACGGCTTCCAACAAAGTAGGTATACTATAAGATTCTAACATGGCTTCTCATCTTATTACTAGGAAGAGGCTAGTGGAAGGTGTACGGCATTAGACATTAGATATTAAATGGAACCGATAGCATAGAGAGTGGGGGGAAAGGGCGGGCGTATGGTTGAAAAACATAGTATAGTAGAGTAGAATAGAGCACAGGGTGATTAGAATTACCTAATTTTGTACGATTACAGGACCATGACCGGGACTCTCAAAGTAAAGCAAAACAAAGAAGGAACGAAGTATCTGTACCTGTACCTGTATTGAAATGACGTCAACGTCATCAAAATTTGGCGTACTGCCGCCTCTACCTCTGTCTCTCCTCACAGTCAGTGAAAATATCTCCGACAGTTTTGGTTTTATTATCTATTATCATTAAGAATACCAAGACACTCCAGAACCATCTTAATGAACATGTCTTAAATTCATTGACACGCGTTGTCTTCTCTTACGTCCACCGATTGGCCCAGTCTGTTATCGGCCGCTGAGGCCCGAAGATGCCGAGCAACCTCTTGCTCTATTGGCTGTGAACCTTCGCTGCTCGGCCTGGCTTGGTGTCCGAAAAGGCATTGCCACACATCTTCTTTACTGACCATCTCACCACCACTGATACCTTTACTCAACAATTTCTTGTTCGACAAAGGGGCTTGTTGGAGTTCAAGAGAGTTGGCCGCTTCGATTTCTCTCTCTATCGAAATAGAATCGACGGCCTCACGGGTATAGTTAGCCTTTGTGCGGCTTATGTGCGACATCCTCCGAGCCACTGAGATTTCGTAAACCGCTTTCTCTATAGTGTCGCTCACTAGATACATCCACACTGTTGTTGGCAGGTGCTGCCCAATCCGGTGGACCCTGGAAATGGCTTGTAATTCAAGCACAGTATTGATTAGAGGCTCACATAGAAAAACATGGGTGGCATTGACGAGGTTTAATCCCGAAGAGTGCGCTTTAGCGTGGAGGAAGAAGCACTCCATCTATCTCCCTGTCAGCCATCTTGTCAACGGATATCAACAAGTATAGTGGGCGCGTACGCTAGGGTCGTTCTTGAATTTCCGAATCCCATCCTTCCTATCAATGCTGGTGAACCCGATCTTGAACTGGGTGAATGCTTTGGCCAGTATATCGAGAAAGTCCCTAAATTGAGAGAAAATTACAGACTTCGCACCTGGGTCATTTTCTCGAATCCAGAACAAGTGACGAGCTAATGTGTCAATTTTCGTACCAAATGACCCATCGACATCGATGTTCTTGATCTGATTTAGCGTAGTACTCCGAATGCTCGAGTAAATCGTCGAGGTCTCACTTTGGCGTTCTTCATCCGGTTCTCTCTCTTTCGATTGAGTCTCTTCTTGCATGGTGATTTCCTGCGGTTTATAGCTGCTACACGTCAGCACAGCAATTCCAAGTAAGCTTAGCTTAGCGATGCAGGACGTATACGTTATCTGATGGAACTCGTTGGTCGCTAGATGCTTCTTGCATGTAGGGCAGTTTTTATACCGGCTATTCTTCCACCAGATACGTATGCATTCTAAGCAGTAAGAGTGGCCACAGGAAGTCAAGATCCCTGTTTCAAATTGTTGCTGGCATATTGTGCAAAGCCGTTGCCCATTGACATTGGCAGCTTCATCCCGGAGGTGATCGAGGTATCGCGCTCTCGATTTTAATGTCGCGATCCGAACCTCTATCTGGGTTTCGGCATCTTTCATGCCTAAAAGAGCCGCGTTCAAAGATTCATTGTCCAGATCTTCCTCATATGGAGCCACAGTATCCGAGATTTGCTGCAATTGTCGATAGTACTCAAGTCGCAAATTCATTGCGTCTCTGAACAGCTCAAGTTCCCGATCAAGACCGTTGACAGCTTTAGTCTGTACACTCGCGACGTGATGCAAATTCTGCAAAATAGTATCTACTATCACCAGCTCTGCGCTTGCTCGACTGCTTCCTCTGTGCGTTTGCGCACGGAGCTCATTCTTCAGCTCACCTAGTTGAGCTATCATGCCTCTCACAGAACCTGAAGTTGAAGATGGCTTCAGAGCGTGTCGAACAGAAAGTAGCTCCTTTAGCAACTGGGGAGAATGCCCTGCTCCTTCCTCGGCCTGATCGAGAGCAAATTTAATCTCGTGCTCAACACGGGTATTTTTCTGACCTGTAAGGATGTCATGACGGTCTGCGATAAGTGCACGAAGAGCATCTACATAAACATAAACTTCATCTTGCTGCTTTGTCGATGTTTCGTACTCGTCTCCCTGCAACTCGATTTCTTCTTCTTCGTCAACCAAAGCTAATAACAGAAGCTTCATGATCTTCTCCCTCCACTCATTGAGCTGAGCGCCTTGGTGGTCGATGATCGTAAGTAAACCGTGAAGTCTGGCCGTAATATCGCGAGATTCGATACCACCTTGACCGCTGAGCGGCACAGTCTCCGGAATCTGAATGTGAGTTTTGTTTCGAGCCTTTTCTCTAATGACACCCATAATTGATAGGGCTTTGGTGCGTGTTTCTACTAGCATTTCCTTTCGAATGAGCTGCGCCTTTTCATAAGCGCTTTCCTCGAGATTCTGGAGTGCCTGAAACGCCTCCGAACCTGGTGCGGTGATGGTTTTATCTGTCTTAATTTGGTAATACGCATTGGCAACGAAGAACGTGCACATGTGCTCAATCTCACGAGCCGCGCGCAACTTTTGCCGTAGCACTCCACTACGAGCAGCTCTTACGGCTTCCTCTTCTGATTCTTGAACTACTCGACTCGCATTTTTGGAAGCTTCCAGGCCTTCTATGTCTGACTTCAAAAGACTTTGGCAATCTTCTACAATTACCTTCGATTCTTCGAGTGTGTGTAGCCAAATTTGCAAGGCTTCTTTACTACGGGTTGCATGTTCAAGAAGCTGACCACGTCGAGCCTGCGACATCAGCAACGCTCGTTCATCTGTTCGGCAAGCGGTGTCGTTTTGCTCCCGCATGACTTCAAGGACCTCTCCGACCGTTCGCAAGGGGCCTTTACCTTGTCCAAGCGCTCGGCGGTTACGAGCTCCTATTGAAGGGTGTAGGACTGTTTGGCGTAGTCTGGCCAGCCAGCTTCTCATCTTATCAATCGTCTTAGCGGAACTGGAATCCCAGGCTCCATCTAATGGGCGTCCGCTGGGCTCTAAGCCACATTCGTCGCACATTTCTTGAAAAAGTGTTGAATAGTGCTGTTCCTCGATCTGAGTGAAAGGTATTATAATGACAATACGCTTCTGAGGGGGCAATTCTATATCATCGTTGATAATATCCTTGGTGTGGCGTAAAGCAAGACTTCGAAATATGTCCTTGAAGATATCTCTATGATATGTTATGAGCCTATCCCATAGCTGTGGTGACTGGCAATATGGCCAACAGCGCAAAAATATGAGCAGACCCAAAAGACCCGTTGCGTCTTTCCTCAACGGAGTACCAGAAACAGCCCATGCATTTTCCCTTGGAATGAGCTGTGCGACCTGTGCAGCGTTACTAACCCCACTCTCTATCATTTGAGCTTCATCTAGAACAACGCGCCACCAAGTAAGTTGAGTCAGTGGTGAGACCCTACGCTGATATCTTTTGTTGTGTCGGAGGTCACGATCCGCTGTGTATCCGGAATGGTGAATCTCACGTGCTAGGATGTTATACGTAGTCAAAATAACATCTTGGCTTAAGAAACGCGCCAGAAGCTGTTCGTTGTCACTGATTTCTGCCTCCAGTCGTAATCCTTCATAAGCCATAACCCGAAGATGGGGCGCTAGAGTCTGCAGTTCACTATTCCACTGCTCTATAATGGAGGGTGGTGTGATGATAAGAGTGGCAGAGCAGCGTGGCAATGAATTTGGGTACACATTTTGAATAGCCCGAGTTGATCGGTGCAAGCAAATCAGTGCTATTATCTCAACAGTTTTCCCGAGACCCATCTCTTCAGCCAAGATACCTCCTCTTATACCCAGCCCGATATCACGAGTAAGGCTCTCATCCGTAGTCATAATTCCAAGTAAAGGACTGAACCAGCTTGCCCGGCCATTGTCTGAAGTTTTGATAAAGCCAAAAGGCAGTTTGGCCTGGGACTGATCTGGGTTATATGTAACCATCTTATCGCCCAGAATGTCCACACCTTCTCGTCGAAGTAGCCATCGGACAGCTCTCTGCTGAAAAGGGTATAATTGACAATTGAGCTGATCAATATGTGGTAATCTTAATGAAGTAGAGTCTCTATCGGGTACGAACACGCTCTCATAAAAGTCTCGTGGTGACCATGGTTCGAGTGCGTCATGCGATGCATATATTTCAGGGAGAATTCTAGGACCTATAGGCAGCAAATGCTTCGCATTGGGCAGGGCTACTCTAACATCGAGCCTAAATACTGTACATAGCGGTCTAGATGTATGGCCGAATACCCTCGAGATAGAGCACTGGATTTTCGCGCTGGTTCTCTTGTGAGAAACAGAAAGGTCGATGGCGCTTCGAACAAGTTAGCGCTCGTTGGAATATAAATGAAGATGAATATAGGTCACCGACGCTGCCAAAGTATCTAAAGTCTGGGAAGGGGTTGTCGAGGGCAAACTCAGATCGACGATAGCATCGCCAGTTGGGGTGGTGGCATGTAGAGAGAATGCGCCTTTGTTATCTATCCCAGAACGCGCCAGGACTACAGGAAGTTCGTTCTCATCCTCTCCTGGCGGACGTGATGCCGACAACGGTCCGCGAAGATCACTCGAGAACTTCTGCAGACATTCATATTAGCTCGTTTCAAACATCAAGGATCTGGCCGAACCAGTTCGACAGTAACGGAAGCAAGTGTTAAACTGTCTTCTGTGTCGACAATCTCGGTGACAGTTGTCTCAGGACTCTTGGTCACCCTCCGACGTTTTCTAGGTGGCTCTGAAGACTGTGGCTCTATATTTGAAGACGAGGGACAGTTGATCAAGGCAGCCAGTGTGTCGGGTACATGCTCTTCTTAGGTGCTTAGTATCTTACACCAGAGGCACTTGAGTTGCGCAATATAACTGACCTGCTAATTGTATTCGAATATTTGAGTGATACATGGCGTAAACCTCTGAGTGTTTGAGATGGCAGAGTACAAGCCATCAGCGTACCTTAGTTTTCCCAAATTTTGAACACTAACTTACGTAGGAGTATGCCCGGGCCCGTGCACGTTCCGATCCCGTGCACACCCTAAACCCGATTAGCCACCCCTATTATTTTTATCATTATTCAACCACCATTTATAGCATCAAATTGCAATTGATATGACTGATTGCCTATATGTATATGAAGCTTTCAAACTATAGAATCAACCGTTAAATCGCTTAGAAGCTTTATTTTGCCTTTCAGCTCGCGTAGACCTCATTTGACTAGGTCCTCTTTTCACCTCCTCAATAGAAACAAAATCAGTGGATTGCTGTACTTTCACCTCTTCAGCCTTCTTCTTTTGCTCTTTCTGAAACTCTTTAGCCTTCAGCTTTTGCTTCTGAACAAGACGTCGTCGCTTTAATTCCTTCGCTCATAGCTTCTTTTTTCGCTTCGTTTCTTTCTTTCGCTTTACCTTCTTTTTTTTTCGTTTCACCTTTCTTTCAGCTATTAAACGCTGTTTCTCTAGCTTTTTTAGCTTCCTTTGTTTCTTTTCATTCGCCTTTTGAATGACAGCTTGCTGTTTTTCTTCGATTCTTTAAATTTAACGATCACGAATCGTCTGAATCTTATTAAAATTAAAAAACATTTTCTTTATCTCATCATTTATCTCTAGATCGTTAAATAAAGACTTGTTACGTCGTCTGCGACTTCTTTCTATACGTATTGTTCGTTAAAGATTTTCGTTTTCTGCTTTCAGAAAAGTAACATTTGTAATAAGCTTTTTCATCGTATTATTTAACTTTCGAGCTTTTAAATTAATTACTTTTTCTATAACTAACTTCATTAATCGTTGAATCGTTTTTTAATCAGCTTTAAATAATGCTGAAGAAAAAAAATGACTTAAATCAGATTTAGCGTTTAATTTAATCTGCTTTATGATCTGTGACGAATTAAAAGACAGCAATTCTATCTTTTCTCATTCACTTTTTATGTTAACAGACGTGAAAACAGCTTAATATGCAGATTAAAATAAATTAAAGAAGTCTCTTTTCGATATTCGAGAAAGTTCTTAACTCTTAAAGATTTAATCGTTCAGGTTTTAAGAGTAATAATTAGCTAAAGAATTAAATAAGCTAACATTCGGAGATTAAAGACGATGAGTAAAATAAGAAGAATATAAAGTCACGAGCATCTTGTTTTACTTACATTAATTAAGAAACTTCATGTTAATATGATTATCATGTTCGTTAACGAATAAAAGACGATAATCGCGTGAATTTCTGACTTTCAATCTCGTATTTTAATTAAATACGATAATGAGTTAAGAATAAACTAATTCATCGTTAATTCAGTTAGTAACAGAGAAAGTAAAGAAGTAGAATTGCTCTTTAAGATTATATTCAGTAAGTCAGCTATTTTAAATATTGCTTAACATCGTTTAATAAATAATCGAAGGAAATATATTAGTT
>JAABUO010005404.1_pt1 | contig 14854 bp, 13 predicted proteins | sample 5559291 | NCBI WGS metagenome assembly JAABUO01 (sample SAMN10711878, study PRJNA513372) | rock metagenome | isolation source: Antarctica rocks | place: Antarctica: Victoria Land, Finger Mt sud
CCTTCTGACGGTGGTTGGCGTAGGACTTGAACCCATTCTGATCTTTAAGACCTGGGCAGAGAAGCGAGAATCTAAGGGGCTCCGTGGTATAATCTATCGCATGCTTGATTACCAGATCGTTGTGACTGCACTCTCTCCAATGTTCTTTCAAGTCTGCAATTAGATGCTGTACCGAGCAGTAGCGGATAATCGTCTTAGGACCGCAGCCAAGGCAGATTATGTTTGCTGCGTTGCTATCTGCGATCTGGACGAGGCAGCCTGCCAAACGGCAATTGAGCAAGTCTCGGTCGTGACGCCAGATTTTCTCCCCAGATACTTCAGCAGCCTGATATTCGCTGAGCTTCTCTGCAGTCATAAAGTCCGGGTGAGAGGGGAGTGATCGGATATCGTTACGGACTCTTCCGTGGGCAGTAATGTGTAGATAATCACCGTCAAAATTCTTCATTGGATTCCTTGCCGGCCCCTGAGTTGGCAGGACTATAACTGGAGCTTTTACTGCACCGAGTTCCTGGCTAGCGTTACTCTCTGGTTGAGCTTTAAAGTGTCCTTTCGGTTTCTCGAAAAGCCATACGCCTGCGCGTCTCAACTCATCATCATACGCTGTGTGAGTGGCATAAGTCCATATCAGGTTCTTAGATCCACCAGTAGCGACCTTGTCTAAAGGTGCAGGAGTAGGATATCCCAACCCATCGATTCCATAATCGATTTCAGTAGGGATCTCCTGCTCATTCTTCGCCAAGCCTTCCGAGTGCGCGGTGCCACTCAAGATTGGGCTGTCAGCGTGACCATCACCAGGTGTATCAATGAAACTGGGAAGACTTCCAGTTGGATCGACGACCGCTGAACAACGCTGAAGATCTGTGGAAGGAGCAATAAGGATAGGTAAAATAATCTCAGCTGAGTGATCTTCACCTGTATCTTTGGTTGGAGTACGCTGAATATCCGTTGAAGAAGTGATAGACAAGATGGGTGAGGTAATCTCGGATGGGAGATCTTTATTTATAATTTCGGTTGGAGTACGTTGAGCATCCGTTGAAGAAGTGATAGGCAAGATTGGTGAGGTAATCTCGGCTGGAAGGTCTTCACTTGTAGCTTCAATTGAAGTACGCTGAATAACCGTTGGAGAAGCGATAGGCAAGACAGGTGGAAGAATCTCGACTGGGAGGTCTCCACTTGTACCTCTTATTGGGAAAATTTGGACCTCTGTTGAAAAGTCGTCTGGGGAAAGAGTTATGGCTGGAAGATCTTCATTTGCACCTCTGGCTGGAGTAAGCTGAACTTCGGTTGAAGACATGACGGATTTTTGAATCTCGGCAGGAGTATCTTCATCTAGACCTTCTGTTGAAACAGGCTTGACCGTTGGAGCCACTACGGGCGTAGAGACTTCGACTGAAAGATCTTCGTTTGGTTCTTCGGTTGAAGTATGCTGAACACCTGCTGAGGCGACGTCGAGCGCAGAAGCTTCCATTGCAGAATATTCACTTGTGCCTTGAGCTTGGGTAGAAGTACGATAGAATGTTTCTTGGGTGGGAGTGTTAGAGCTAGAATTATCACTTGCCGCATCTTGCTCAGTGGCAGACTGGTCGACCGTCAGGCCGGAAGAACCTTTTAACTCGCTCAGGGCAGACTGGGTAGCTGTAGAGCTAGAAGAATCTCTAGCTTCGGCAAGTGCCTTCTGTGTCTCTTTCTTCTGCTGAGATTTTCTCAGTTTCTTTATGGTCCTTGCTGAGGTAACGGTCGCGGGATTCCTAAGATCCGAGCTATCTGTGGCCACAAAAGCTTGGAGGCTGTCAACGTCAAGGTCCCCGTCATTCGCCATATTAGCAAGGTTTTCTGCTTGCGTAATATCGAGATCTTTAAACGGAACTCCGCTCCTCTTGATGAGGAGCGCTTGCTCAGCAGAACCCTGTTCTTTCCGCTTTTGAAGCTGCAAGAACATCTCCTTTGACTGATTCTGGCCCGCGATATTGTACGTAGCGAGCGCGGAGTTCTGGGTGGCTCCCTAAGACCTCTTAGTAGCTTGTGTTAATCGTGGGATCTTATTATAAATACCAAGTTCTGAGAGACTGCGGACTGCGCCTCTTCATAAACTTCAGCAGCGTATTGTCCCTTGTCTTATTCAGTATACAATCTACAGAAGTGATGAGTGAGTACTTACAGGGTTTTTCACTGAAAAGACCTTCGCCGATGCCAGGTGCGTGACTTGTACACCTTTCCCGAGGAAGTCGAGGGTGTACTCAATATGGAATGGCACAAATGCCGGTTTCCAGAGGATAACGCAGCCGGAAATCAACTGTCGCCCGCTGTGAGCTACGCGATTCTGCAGCTTTTCACGTATCAAAAGCTTGATGCTGGCTGGATCGTTGCGGACCAGAGCGTTACGCGCCGCCGCATTAGAGCTCGTTTCTTTTGTGTTGAAATCTGAATCTCTGTCAGCGAGCAAACACTAAGCCTTCTTGTATCCTAACCGTTACCACCATACCCATTATCAACAGCCATATTCACCCGAAAACGACCACGGTCGCTTCTTTCTCGTCTGATTAATGAGCTGGTCGATGTGGATTGTACTATGGAGTTGGCGTGTTGATAATTTGTGGCTTTGAGTTGAAGAAGCTGAAGAAGAACGCCAAATTAGGCGAGGTACAGGAGCCTTGTTCATTGACATTCGTTGACAACTGTCATAGTATTATGCCAATACACTGTTCCTCTCCATTGCCATTTCGGACCTGTCCAAGCTTCTGGCGAACAACACAGCATATTGAGGCAGCAACCAAGCTTCTTCTAGGAGCCAAAGGTAGCTGTAGAGTCAGCATTTATCTCCCAGTCGTCAGTAATCGTTACAACCTATGTCAGGTCTTACTGCTGGCCATCAAAGGAAAACGGAAAAGTACACTGACACTCCTCAGAACTGTAATCTCCATGAATGATTTCCTGCAAGGATTTGAGGGCCTGCATTCAGGTTTGTCTTCAATTTATGCCGACGAGCAGTATAGTTACCGTTCGAACTTTCCAGACTCGAAATATTTGCATGATAAAGCAAGCTTGTGGCAACGATCGTCTTACACCACTTCATAATGTTAAGTGCAATATTCACTCGATGCTTTCATAGCCTCTTCTAATGGCACGAGGTTGTGGTAAACGAGCAACTTTTTTGAATGTCTGTAGGTTCATTCCTATCTCCTTGGAACGCAAGAGAAAGTACAGCTATCTTACTTTGGGATCTAAACGACGTTACTCACGAAAAAATCACAGGATTCGGCAATTTACTTCATTATATAACAGACGAAGAGAAAGGGGGGATGTCCCATCGAAGATAGAAAGGACCTGATTCGAAGGATATCATTATGCTAAGCTGGCCTGCCTTGCTCAGGAGGTAATGCGACTCAGTACATATGAAATATGAATTCAAAGACTAGTAGATACATTAGAAACTTCTACGCTCAAAGTGACAGGTTTCTCGACTTTGAAGCAATGAAAACCTGAGCGAAAATGTCAGAAGCAATCCTTGCGGCCAAAGGACACGAACCAGGCTTGGCCAAGGTCTAGAATAGCCTAACTGTAACTACTTCGATAAGTTTTGAGTATTAAAGCGTCGGAGAAGATATCGAGGGGCTTTTGCTGTCCCACAAAGACCATCGTCAATTATTGATGATGGAGCGACGTTGATGTGCAGTATGAGCCCACCTAAGCCACCTTACTGATTGAGGTTAGATTGAGCTGTGCTCTACATCTGGGTTAGCTCCATCGCATTCACAACCCCGTACCTATCTTACCACCCATCAACTGTTAAAGATTGCAATAGTTGAGTAGACTGACTGCCTAATCATTGCTGCTATTCAATTGAGATCGAATACCATCTCGCACTATGATCCAGGCCATCTTTCGAACGCTCTCACTTGACAAGTGATATCGTCAAAAAATACTAAGATTATAATTCTTCGACCAGCTAAGTTCTAAAATGGCAGAGCAACCGAACATCTCACAGATCTTGGCTGCGCTAGGTCAGTAACAACCACAGGTGTTCTGTCTCCTTGCAACTCTAACGATGTCTTTGCGCTAGCTGCACAACGTCCTGGCGGAACACCAATGCAGGGGCAGCCACCTCCGCAACAACAACCACCTCAAGGCTATCCTGTGGGTTATCCTGGGCCAAATTCATCTGCTGCGGCTCCAGCATATCATATCCCACAACCAAGTAACCCAGGAAGTCTCGATTTAAGTAATATCAAACCAGTCAATTCGGGATCGGTTAGTTTTAATGACGCCGTTGCAAAAGCACGGGGCATTGCCGCAGAAAGGGGTGTCTCCTATGATACAGGCCGAGCAAATAGTAGTAAGGCTATCCCTCTAAGCTACAAGATTTGCAAATAGTTGTATATACTCTGCCTTCATGACGCTGACTGAATTTATCACGTAGCACAAAATCGTGACGGCGATCCTCGATTGGCTGGTCGTGCATACCGCCGCTCTCGTTCACGTTCAAGATCACCCCCTCGTGTGTCTAGGGACAGCTTCCGAGACAATTACAATCCATACCGCGATGAGCGGCGCGATGACCCTCGACGAGCTAACGTCGCTGGATATCCTCCACGCGACAGGTCTTTCTCGCCTGGTATGAGAAGTGGTCATGGGCCAGATGCAACTTTCTCTCCACCTCCAGGGCGTGGCTTCAGTGGACAGGGTGAAAGGTCTCCCCTTGGTCGTCGAGGTGGGGATGATAACGTGGAGACTATCGTAATAGATTCTGGATTAGTGGGTTTGATTATTGGGCGCCAAGGAGAAAACCTTAGACGTGTAGAGGCAGAAACTGCAACGAGGGTTCAATTTATGACCGGACCTGAGGCAAGTGGACCAATGCGTCAGTGCAAGATAACTGGTACTCGTACTGCAAGAGAAGACGCAAAGGCCGAGATATACCGTATCATTGAGGAGAATGGTAAGATGCTTAGTGTCAAAGCTGCTGCGCCAGACCGGTTTGCAGGTGGAGTCAGCAAGGGAGTCAACGCACATCAGCCTGCTCTTCGAGCCGGCGAAGACGCAACACAGATAATGGTCCCCAATAGGACTGTGGGTCTCATTATTGGAAGAGGTGGTGAGACTATTAGGGACCTCCAAGAACGTAGTGCATGTCATGTCAATATCGTTGGCGAAGAGAAAAGCGTGAATGGATTACGACCGGTCAATCTAATCGGCACGCCACAGGCAACGGCAATGGTGAAAGAGTTGATCATGGAGATTGTTGAGAGCGATACGAAGAGTCTTGCGAATCAGGGTGGTGGACCTCGTGACCCGGCAAGGGGACCAACTGGGTTCGGAGGCTTTGGAGGTGACAATTTCGGTGGTGACAAAATTAATGATACCATGCTTGTGCCTTCAGAAGCGGTGGGTATGATCATCGGCAAAGGTATGTAGAACTTGTACCATGAAAGAGGCAGAATCCGAACGCTGATTTCATTGTCCAGGCGGGGAGACCATAAAGGATATGCAAAGTACCACAGGGTGCAAGATCAATGTAGCACCGGCAAGCGGGCAAGACGTCCAACGCGAAATAGGCTTAGTCGGAACACGAGGGGCAATCGACCAAGCAAAGCGTGCTATCCAGGACAAAGTCAACGCAGTGGTAAGTCTAGCGGTTAATTGTGCCGAGAATTATGCTAATTGCTTTAAGGAGGAGAAGAACCGTGGAGGAGGTGGACCGCGTCGTGATGAGCAGTTCAATGAGCAGTACTCACATTCGCAGCAGCCTTATGGTCAGCAGAATCATAATCAAAGTCATAATCAGCAACAGCCACAAGGTCAAGCTCAAGCTGGAGGTGATGTGGATCCCTATGCAGCCTATGGTGGCTATCAAAACTACGTTGCGTTGTGGTATGCAAATCTTGCTCAACAGGGGCAGCAGTCGGTGCAAGGCCAAGGCCCGCCAGGTGAGCAGAGGCCGCCAGGCTCGTGATTTCGCCTGCTGTACCGCCACATGTCATGCCCTACGTGATTCGGACTTGATTGAGTGATAAGATGAGACTTTGATGACTTAGCCCTCGTGCATGATCCTGAAGCTCAGTATCGTATGTCCTCGATCTAGATGGCATTCTGATTGACGACAACTTTGTATCTTGACATGTGGCTGTTCTCGATCATCAATCAAATGTGAACTGATTCGAATTCGACGTCGCAAATTACTTGAGAGTAGTCAATGAAGGACTGCTAGGCTTTTCTTTGGGCATATTGGAATCTTCTACGAATACTTGAAAATCACACTGATTTGACTTCCTCCGACATAGAAGATGAACATGGTTCAGTGACCACCCATGGCTACTCCACATGGAGTTTTAAATGTCAGTCTTCGATAAAACCAGTGGAATTCTGTCTGCGATGGATTTCAAAGTACGGGAAGATATGGCCAGTGCCTCTTGTGGTGAATTTCTGCCGATGACTGTCTTCTTTGTGAGCCTTGGCTTACCGCACATGTGACCATTTGTGACATTTGTCAGTTGAGTGCCATGTTAATAATCCAGATATACCGTGTCTGAAAACTGGGGGGGTTTACATATGCACTGAATGCAGCTCCGATTCTGGCTCCTAGGTCATTGCAATATGGTGTCCTGGCCACGTCTTCACTCCGAAGAACCGCATATTCAAATTTGTCTCCACTGCTGTTTCATCTCTGATGGTGAGAGTCATTCGGCTACCGGTAATAAGCTTCGATCATAGGGTGCCGACAGGTACTCTCATAGGTCAACTTTGAAGCAGTGTGTACAACTGAACCTGGTAGGTAGTGCACTATTAGCAAAGCACGCATTCTTATTATCCCGGGTCTTAACTGTTGATGCAAGGTTACCTTGGCTGCACTACCATATTGAGTTTGAGGTCTCGTTTTAGAGAAGTATCGACGTTCTCAATGTGACGACAAGTCAACTGATCTTTCATTCACTGATGCTTCATGAAGTTGAATTCCATGAGACGAGTCAGCTTCTATTCGGAAGAAATGGCAGCGCTTAATATTGATGATAGGCAACGATTTGTCGAACGACTCCTGGGTCGAATGTTTTGAGCTAGATTGACACCCCGTATATCGTGTTAGTGCCAGCTTCACTCCGCCTACAGTCCTCATCATCAAAACCCCCTTCTCTAAATCGCGAAATCCACATACTTCTCTTTAAACATCAGCTTATGGCAAATTCAATTGACAAGGAGGTACCATAAGGTATCTTAGGCACACCAGGCCTCAGGTGAAGTAGCCGTAGTTGGTTAGCGTCACATGGGTTTGACATCATTGTCTCGCCTCCGAAATCGCCTGAAAACATTCTTCTTATCTCAGCACAGATTTCCTGGAGGGTACCATTTCAGCTTTGTCAAACCAAGTTCAGCAAACCGAACTCATGCGCGGAATGAAAAGATATGAATTTCTGGAGGCCACACCAGGCATGCGTCAAGCGCTGAGGCTCCAAGTCATCTCGTGTGCGATTCTTTTGTAGGCATCTTGTGTGATATCTCCTCCCGAAGCAAAGAGAGGTTGGATGGCATTTCTTCTCGTCTTTCTGCTGGCTGCGCAACTGAAAGTTGCAACGGTAACATAGCCTCAGAATCTAACTGCACTACATACCCACAGATACAAGAGGCACTCGGAGTTTGCGGTATAGCTGTATCTTTACACTTGCTCTGTGTGTGTATACGGCCATTCATCTAAATATTCCCGCGCTAGGAAAACATGCTGCAAAGCAAACAATGCGAAGAGTGAAGTGGGTGTTTGCTGCTATATTCGTGCCTGAACTGGGGGTATTCACTGCATGGCAGCAATGGTGCTGGGCCCGCAGGTCATCGAAAGAGCTTGATAAGCTGGAGTTTGAGCAAGAGAACCAGGCTTCTGGAAAAGCTAACCCGCCAGAGACTCCGAATGATGCGAGTGCTCAGCCTTGGAAAGAGGCGAGTATGATATCCAAACCCGCGATTACAATGCTAACGGTGAACATTGAACAGTTCGATGTCGAGAGCAACCACGTCATTTCCAAATCATTCAGTCTGATCTACGGATTCTATGTTGTTATGGGGAGATTGACCGTGGATGTCAGTGATATGCCTGACATCCTCACTGGACTCACATTGACAGCAGCTGGTGCATTGCATCTTGCCAAGCTAAGGACATTTCAAAGAAATATCTGATAGAGAGATTCGTGATAAAAGCAAAGCAGACATCCTTGGAAAAGGTCTTGTGATCTTTCAAGTGACCAGGATAATCCTTCAATGCATGTCGAGGAGAGTAGCTGGAGATCCTCTTACGGCTTTCGAAGCTCACACTCCAGTTCACGCCACCTGTGCACTGATCATGTACACTTTAGGGTTTCGCAAGCCCCTAGATATTCAAGAGTCGGCACTTGTAGCCGCAGTAGGGCTAGAAAAAGACATCGCGCTGATGTTACTTCGGACACCTGGACTGACTTTGATGCCATATCGCAATGTCGTTTTCTCTAGCGAATACAAACGTGCCCAAATACGAGATCCTTACTACAGACACTGGCCGGGAAAGGCCGCTTCTGAGGCTACATTTCTAGCTTTTTGCGCGCCGAGTGATTCGGAGGACTCTTACGACTTGCTCTACAAAAACCTAGGTCCTGTCAAAGGCAAAGACTTTGGAGAAATTGTTCGCTTTGTTGTAAATGAGGAAACCGGGAAAAAGAATGCCATCATTTACCCCATTCAGACTACCCGCCCGCCCCTATTCTCTCCCGGGCCGCCTTTAGGAACGTCCATAGTGGGTACGCTAGAGACGGGAGAGTTCATGGGTAATGGAATTGGACCAAACACCTTTGCAGCAGGCTTCTTGAAGAGCCAATATCGAATGTGTTGCGAAAATTGCCTGAATTTCCACCCATCTTGCAAGCCAACCTTGCCCTCAGGACTCCCCGAACTTCCCGGGTCATTATGGTATGGGAAATTTCTCAGTGACGTGTCAACTATACAGGACGACATGACTGTAAGTTTTCTATCTCTCTGTTTCAAAAAGATATTAGGAGATATGATTTGGCAGCCCGCCGCTTTCATGGATGGGGAACAAGGGACCTACAATCGAGATTTCACGAACATGAGAAAAGTGTACGGAAGCAATCACTTTCTGGTACCCCGTTCAAAGAACTTTAATTTGACAGGATTTAGACGAATATGGTCTTCTCTATGTCCTGTGTGCCGCTTCTTCTTGGCATGTTTTATGGCGGATTCCATCTAGCATTGTGGAACGACGCCTTTCTTCCGCGAGCCGAGTCCATGCTGTGGAGAGTTTCTGCAGTTGAACTCCTTGCTATGCCGGTTGCTATCGTGATGTTGTGCGTCATAGCAACTGCCATTACATTAACAAACGACTCGCGGAAGCGTCGTAAGCAGGAGAAAAGGGATAAAGAGGCGGCAGTGAAGAAGGAAAAAAGAAAAGGCATCCCGGCAATCGACCGTACCAGAACCCCTTTGAATAGCCCAGCAACCACCTGTTCCTAGAAAAGAAAAGGCCAAGTGGTGTAAAAGACACCACAAACTCTGGTACTGGATAACATCTATACCAGAACTCCTTATCATCATTCCGATTATTATCCTTGCAATCGCTTTCACCCTTGGCATTTTGGGCGGCCTGCTCTTTATTTGCCATCGCGGAGTATTATCATTGTCGAGTCGTTCATCAGTTTGCGACATGTTTCTGTTGACGTATATACGAATTTGAGCTGGGCGCAGTATATACCTCATCTCTGATGTGCTAACAGATTTTCAAGTATCGCCTGACGAATTGCATATTTGTAGGAAGTATGCAGTTGTCTCTTATTATGTTTTCAATGTTGAAGTAATTTTTTCACTTGGCGTTCCGGCGTATTGGAGCTGGCGATATTTATAATAATTGCTTGATGGGTTTTGGAAAACTTTTCTGGAATGGTGGATGAATTATCTTGATTATTTAGCTTTTTCTTTCATGGTGTCGATCTCTTCATTAATGTCTCTTTTTCGTCCTTTGATCACTTAGTAACAAGTATCTTGTAACCTTGCGGTTGGAGGAGTTATATCGGATCCGCGCTGAAACGTCGTGGTAATGGCTGATATGGGATAAGGATAGTCCTCCTTCACAGTTCCTGTTATCAAGCCGGGTGCATTGTCGACTCTGGTGTTGCCCTAGTTCATAATCCGATCGAGAATAGTCTCTATCATGAATATATAGTCTCTATATTACAAGCGAGAGTAATTGATATCATATACACCATCCAAACACTTTGTTCAAGCCAAACAATAGTTATTCACGAAAGCCGTTGTCTATCACCATTTTCTCCACGCGGTCGAAGCAAACCATCTCTTCTTGCAATCGTCATTTTTGTCATTCTCCTCCATTCCTCCATCTTCTCCCCTACCCTTAGTGCGTGTGTCCCTGGACTAACAGTAAGCCTCCTAATTCCACAACAAGACCAATCAGCAACAAACCTACAACATCATCTCGCTTCCGGAGCAAGCTCCTCCGTGCAATACCCTGTGCGCCGGCACCACTCCATCCAATGTTGGGATTTGGAGCGCAATTGTTTCTTGATTACTTGGGTACTCTGTGATATGACCCAGTGTGCTTACGGCCGCCGTGTCGGCGGCGATGATGAGACCGTATTTGCCACCTCTAACGGTAGCTTGGGCGTTAGAGTTTGGAAGGGTAATGTTGGCAAGGCCGGACATGAAGGCAACATATCTAGATAATTATGTATCTTAGTGCTCCTGGTCCTGTAAGGTCTTATGGGCACAGGTGAGGAAAGACATACTGGACTGCAGGGGCACGATGAGCGCCTCCGTTGAAGCATGCTGGAATGACAGAGAAGCTGGCGTTTGCGACATTTCCGAGTTGCTCTGTTGCGGCGCCGGCGGTACCTGCTTGACTGGAGACGACGAAGGGAGCAGACAGTTGCCAGCACTCAAGGGTTGATGCGCCATTCGATGCCGAGATGGCAGTGAGGTTAAGGTAGGTCAAGGTTGCAGAAGTAGACGCAACGAGCTGCAGGAGAAGAGTAAAGAGAAGCAGATGCATCTTCACAAGGATTTGATTGGAGCGGTCTGGGAAGGTAGGATTAGGAATTCTCGTTGGAGGAAGAGAATGGAAAGGTAAAAAGAGAAAGATTGGGGGAGGGGATGCAGATGACCAAGAGACGGCAGAATGCGTTTTTCATTAGTAAGTTAGTAGTGGCTGATCCTTCATCTCGAGGAAATGTGCGATGATCACATCCCAAAAGAAACAAAGAAACGAACGCCCCCATCCGCACTCATCCCCGCCTCCACTCCCGTCGACTTTATTAACTGTCAGGACGGCCTCCCGTCGGCTCGACCCAGGCCGCTAATGTAGCCATGATGCACAGCATAGCATTCATAAGCTACTATATCGAAGGTTCTAGATTGGGAGGGAAAGAAAATCTCTCAAGACATGAATCCAAAGCGACCACGTCCGGACCCCCAGGGGCAAGGAAAGCATGGGAAACACATGGTCGTACCTGATTGTTTCGGCATTGTGCTTGTAGAGGCCAGATAAGCCTACTATGCAGACGCGCATAAGCGCTGTGGAACTTCCCTCTGGAGGGAACTCTATTGATGAAGAGGAGGTTGGAAGATGTGGTGATAGAACACGAGCCCTTTTACTCTGACAACCCTCACCAGTCTTGAACCGTCTAGTGCAGCCGAGGATCACAGCTTCGGCTTTCTGTTTTTAGAAGAAACACGCGAAAAAGCCCTTGGCGCAACACATCAGTCAGCACCATCATGGTCATCTGTTCCGCTTCAACCACTCAGAGCAAAAGTCGGAGCAAATGATACCTCTTCACATTACTTGATTATGTCGGCACAATGAGTTTACGACGCACCCAAAATGAACGAATGGATGTAGCCTGCGAAAAGCTTCGACCTCGAACCAAAACAAAACTTTGACTGCAGGTCATCAGTTCATAAAGAAGTGGCAAATCCAGCTCAACACATTTGCTGACGAGGGAATATCGTTATAACGAAAAGTTCGAAAAGTCTCTTCGTTGAAAGCAGGATATCGTTATACCGAATATCATTGTGGTTTTACTGTACGGATGTAGATACATTTGGATTCGAACACCGCTCGATCTTAAAATAAACGTTTCGAGCTATACCTGTCATCCAGAGAAGCTTGTGGATTCTCTAAGAGCCAAAATGCACACTTTCACATGCGTGTCAGATGGAGACCAATTGGAATTGAGCCTCTGGTGCCATTATTCAGTCAGGAATTATTCCGAACTGCTAATCAAGTCCACCAACGATGCCAGTGCAAGTGCATCGCTTCCCTGAAAAAGCCTGCGATTCACTGGGGGCCGCCTGAGAATAGCATTCTGCAGGCACTCAACCCCTCCTAAGGTAATGGGATAGATGTCTGAATTTAGTTTGGCCGATATCTTCACATTCATTCAAAAATTGTGTTCCATCGAAAGGACTTGAACAATCAAATCATAAAAAGTTTGTTTTACGGAGTTCTGACAAAGTTGGACATCATCAACATCAATGATCCCAAATCTATTGACACTCATTAAACAAATGCGCGCACCCTTCTAACTTATTCGAGCCATCTAGGGTATGCGCATATCGCCTTGATTAAGGCCTGAACATGCAATGTAAGCGATGAACCCCACAGGCATAACAGATTATCGAACGACGAAGTTACCTAAAATTTGGGGGCAATCGCCTGTTGCGTGTATACTTTTCAGAAGGTATCATTTGCCCACGGAGGCACGTATTATCCTATGCAATATCTTTGACACCTTGCTCGAAATGGAAGAGCGTCTTTTGCTGAGCTCTCGAGGTGATAGGATAATGCAATGTGATTCAAGGGTTCGATTCAATCCGGTCGAAGAACTTTACCAATGTAGACAAGAAATTCCGCACATCGTGGGTTAGGCCCAGCAGTACATAAGAGGTAATACAACCTTCTTTTTAAAATGGGTGTCCTGGATCTCCGAGTATCCAACCATTCCACTCAGTTTCCTTTGTATGTCTTGGCACTCGTGTATATTCCTGCAGGTTAGAATAAATCCACGCAGCGTCGTGCTACACACTATTGACACGGGTTGCCTACGGTTCTAACTCCTGCGTTTGCATATCTGCGACTGCAACAATTATAATAAGATGGATGGACCAGAAGTCTGATATTCTGCTATATTCTCCGAGTGGTGTTCTCTCTGTGATTCTCTACGCTTTTCATCATGTCTCCGTCAACTCCAGATCCTTATACTACACCTGCACTGAAGCCGCCGAAAGGCGTCACGCCCAATCTCATCGATCCTTCCTCGCAAGGATATGTGTGCATTATCGCTATGGTGATTTACCTTGTGGTCACTACTCCGTTTGTCATGCTTCGGATGTACACCAGACGCTTCGTCAATCGGCGTGTATGGTGGGATGACTGTAAGTTCATCTCCGAAACTGACTAAAGTGTTCGAGTATTCTGATTTGTCTCTAGATACATCTGTTCTTGCGTGGGTAGGCAGCCCTTTGAGTAATACTATTCGTCCTATAAAGTTGTTAACCCCAATCCAGATTGGTCTTGTCGGATTGACAGTCATTATCTTTGACGCACTCAATTATGGGATTGGTAAAGACATGTGGAATGTCTCCGTATCGGATGCCGCAATCTTCTCGGAGGTAGGAGGCTCATTCACACAAATCAAGACTGCTGCTAACATGAATATAGCATTTCCATGACCTTGAGATCGTGGCCAGGCTTTCCATATTCTTTGCTAAATTGTCTATTTTGTTACTATTTCTCCGGATTTTCGTGCCACCTGGGTCACAGAAAGGCAGAATATACTACGCAACCTGGTTTGTCATCTGGTTCAACCTCCTCTATTGCATCGCCTTGGTGCTTGTTGTGCTCACGGAATGTGTCAACAAGCATGCGCCCAAGGGAGCCACATGCATCAACAGCTACCTCTTACTCGTCACCGCTTCCATTATCAATGTCATCTCAGACCTTGTCATGCTCATCATTCCCATCTACGCAGTTTGGCATTTGCAATTGGCAAAGAAACGAAAGTTTGGTCTCACGATTGTCTTTGCTGTTGGATCACTGTGAGTATTGTGGATTATGTAAAATTTCCTATGGTCAAGCTTACACTGTACAGTGCAGTAGTTGCAAGCGCAGCGCGTCTCGGTTTTCAGGTAGTACAGGCCCATGACAAAAATCAGACCGTACTGTTGATGACAGTGTCAATCCTGGCGTATGTATTGGTCAATCTCGAAGACGGATTGGCGTAGTTGTGCTGACAATATCGCAGCATTGCCGAACAAGCAGTCGGAATCATCGTCGGCTGCATGCCCGTCCTCCCAGCCTTCTTCCGCCACATTTCGGGGCAATCTTCGCAATCTCCCAAACCAAACGGCAGAGGCTACATGAGCAGTTTTATCTCAGCACGCAAGACAAGGCCGTCCAAAGGAAGCGCCAATGACCCTTACCTCATCAGCAAGGACTACCAGGAATTGGATGATTTGGAGAGCGGAGCGCATGATGGCAAAGGAACGACTACTACTACTATAAAGGGTGGGCGTAGCGGCAGTTCGACACAAGAACAGATGGTTGAGGAATTGCAGGAGAGCCCAAATAGTAATGCGCTTGTGTCGAAGTCGGTGCATGTCGAGTCTCATCCTCGTGTGATTGGGGAGGCTCGCACAGCGCCGTTACCAGTCCATGTCAGGAGATAAATGGTGCTTTGGAAGCGGGGGAAAAAACTAGGGGGCTGAGTGTGGGAATGGCCCGGTGAATAGTACGCGAACTTGTGCAAACTATAGCAGAGATTCGAGAGTGGGTTTTGGCGTTGCGGTGAAAGGAGACGACGATACCATTTGCAGTGTA
>JAABUO010005405.1_pt1 | contig 14853 bp, 23 predicted proteins | sample 5559291 | NCBI WGS metagenome assembly JAABUO01 (sample SAMN10711878, study PRJNA513372) | rock metagenome | isolation source: Antarctica rocks | place: Antarctica: Victoria Land, Finger Mt sud
CAAGCATTCCCACGAACGGCGTCTTTGGCAGCCCAGAGTTGACAATCAGTTTTGGCCCTGCGCGTTCTGCTTCAAAGAGAAGCCGAACCAGCCCAGTCTCAGATGCCTCATGTGACTATGAGAGCAACGATTTTGACTTAGACGGCAGCCATCCAATGGCATCTCAAGCCAGCACCAGCAAACCTGCCTTGCAGAATGGGCACAAGTTTGTCACAGTCCATGGTGTAGTGCATCAGATCACTCAGGAGGATATGGCACAAATAGTGAGAACAGAGGGTGGTGGAGGCAGCAGATACCATGGATACTACCTGGAAAGTGTTCCATGTGAGATGTACAATGGTCAGACTGTACAGGCTTTGACCCTGCTCACACATCCCAACTCCCGGCATCATCAGGTACGCATACTATGCTAAGCAGCCTCAGCTTTTGGACATGCAATGTGGCTTCGAACAATGTGAGTGCCTGGGCTTAGGCCACACATTCTGCCTTGCTGACCAGCTTATTGTTGATCTCTGCATGCACAGGCAAGATAGGTTCAGAGGTGCAATACATCTTTGCACAGGACTTGAAGCAGACAATGTATTGTGTTTGCATGTATCGGTTTTGGCACATCCACCACTTTATTGGGTTTGACGCGTCATTGGTTTGTGTTGTTGGCCAGTCCTGGCAGTCTGATGGCCAAACATAAGTATGACTTGCAGGTTGAGCCAGCATTGCCTTCAGAGAGATATCTGAAGATCCTTCAGAAGGGTGCCAAGCAGCACAACTTATCTGGCGAATATCAGGTTTATCTGCAAGCACTGCAACACTATCAACCATCAAGTCGAGGGCAGCTTGCTGGGCGCTGGATTGTCTTAAACACATTTGGAAGGGCATTGAAGTATTTTTTGATGCGGATTATGCCAAAAGTGACAAATCCTTTTGCCTCCTGGTTGACTCATGAGGTGCTTGCCAGGTATATTCTGGTCATGTGGTGGATGCATGACTACATTATGGAACCAGCACTTGGCAGTGGTCGTCACCACTGATTTTTTATATGCCTGTTGCAGCCCTGCTTGCAATTGTGCACTGTGACAAGCGGGCAGTGCTCAGAGATCACAACTTATATGGGTAGATTACTACCAAATTCATTGTCCCCAATTTTCGTTTCATGGGTTCGTTGTCTGCCAGGTCAGCTTTACAAAGTTGAGGGCATTCAAGACAATGAAATGAACTGGACTGATCATTATGGGGTATGCTGCGCCGCTTCAAGCCAAGTTGGTTTCTGTGATGATAAAGTACTAAAGCGCTACAACCAGTTCTTGTACTACTACTTACACTTGTGTCCTTGGGACCATTGGAATGCCAATAAACGACATCATGAGTGGTCTTAATGTTTTGGCCCACAGGAAAAAGCAAGTTTTGTAGGCAAGCTCTACATGCATGTATGTCGTGGCAAAGATTATCCAATAAGGGTAATTGACCGACCACGCGGAGCACAAGTGTGCTCTTAGTTTGGGTTGGTCTCAACGAGTAAACGTCCTCTGTTCAAGTCATGGACTATAAAAAAAAGAGTCTGTTACTGGCAGATTCACAGTCATGTAGCCAAGTGCTTGGGGATGCGTTTATCCACTCACGGCATGCGCATCACGGCCTGCGGTTGCCAAGGCAGTACTGTCTATTGCATGTACCAGTTAGTTCTCACATATTAGGAGAAGCTGCCGTACACGCCTGGAAATATTGCTCCAATTTTGGGAGCAAGTATGCCTGACGATAAAGAAAGAACGCAAACAGCAGAACCCGGCAAGATGACGAAGTTCTCGCAGCACTGGAAGGAGTTTGCCGAAGCCACACCGGAAGAACACAAGAAGTGACTTAAATCATCCTTTGCCAAGGTATGCGCTCGATGTGTTGCTTGAGCTCTATAATGCACGGTACGACGACGCAGGTAAGGTTGTAAGGGTGATGCGACTGTCGCAGTTTTTCGGCAAAGCAGCTCCGAAGCCTGTCTCTAAACCTAGCGTTCACAGCGTCATGAGATGTAAGGTCGAGACGGCCGGCTTAGCCAACTGATGACAGGGGTACCACCGGCAAGCAAGTGTCTGCCTATGACAGCTGTACACACAAACAGGAAGCTGGGGTATGCAGCTTGAAGCGCCGATGTACTATGCTTGACTTCTGACCCCGAAATTGGTTTGGTATGTGATGTCCTTCTGCTGTGTGTCAAGGAAGGACAGCTTACAAGGCAGCTTGAAAAGTCAAGTGTGTACACTGCTTAAAGTGAGTGTTCCATTATATTGATCTATGTGTTTTGGTAGCAGGGTGTGTGTGTGTGTGTGTGTGTGTGTGTGTGTGTGTGTGTGTGTGTGTGTGTGTGTGTGTGTGTGTGTGTGTGTGTGTGTGTCTAGCACAACCTTTCCCTGCTCTAAATTTGATTTGTGTTGTGAGTGCTAGTGAGTGATTCATGCTGCAACTGCTGTAAACAGATCATCACATCAGCGCATCAAGATGCTTTACGACGCATCTTGAACCTACTGTCACAGTGTGGTAGCATGACTGGATACTATGATTACAGTTGTGAACACATGCTGCATAATATTGCATCCATCGCCTACTGCCTTTACACAGCCATCACTGTTATACACTTATCTCTCCAGGTTTGGTTCGTAAAAGGAACCATAAATGCACAGTCACATGTGGGTAGGGGTTTTGCAATTGTCTTTGATGGTGCCATGTCAGCATTTGTCCCTGAAATTGCTGACAATTTGCCTCTGGCTGGGCTGTAATTGAGGAAAGTTGAAGTAGCAAGTCAACGTCAGGGGCATATCATGATGATGCTGTACTGCTTCTTTGAAGTGCTGTCTCCTCTAATCAACTGAGCAAGGGTTAACCGTTACGTCACTGACTGGTCTTTGAAAAGTGCCTCCTGACGTATGACAACTGCAAATTGACGCAAGACCATAAACACGAACGTCAAGTAAACGTCTCGACCATAATTGCACACTAGGCTTCGAACGAGTATCAATGCCGTGCGCAGCCTGACGCAACCTTGCATGCCTGCATATTGTATCAGCCTGCCTAGGATCCAGGCATGCTGCAGATCAGTGCATAGGAATGTGTATCTGAGATCCAATCTACCACGGGAACCGTGACTGCACACTAGGGCCTGGGAGGAACTGCAGCACTGATCAAGTCTGATTCTTTCAAGATCTGCAGTTTATGAAGATCAATTGTCAAGGTCGCCTGATCTAATCTAGGGAAGCTACTGCTGCACAGAAAGTGTACATTTGATGTTCATGGCTGCTAGCTCTGTACTGAGAAACCTAAAAACATATGGTAGAGCAACCTTCTCCAGATACTTCCCTGTTTCACAGACACGGCACATGATCTGGACATTCTTGTCTGAGCCTGCAGACCGACCAAGAGCGATCAGGGGACATCATCGAAGGGATGCTGCCAGGTCGGCACAACTTCCAACTGTGATTACTGGCACAGGGGCAAAGCTTCGCAAATGCACAAAAGCAGCGCCTGAGCAGAACATGAATCGTAGTGGAAAAGCTCTTATAATGGCAAATGCAGGACAGGACAGACACAACCATGCCTTGCATCCTTCAAATGCCAGCTGTGGTTATCATTTCTTGCATCGCATCTGCTACAAATATCACAGTAAACAATCCACATACCTCCAGCAGTGCGAGGCAGGTCTGCTGTGGAAGCACTGGGAATGTATTGGTTGGGGGACAGCAGCGAGCCGCAGGCTGAGCAGACTTCCATGACGGTGTAATCACTGCAGGTATGCAGACGGTCGTGCAGCAGGTAGGCTGCCCCATGCGCCAGCAGGGCATCGCGCTCCATCTCTCCGAACCTGATTCCACCACCAAACTTGCGACCCTTGATGGGCTGGCGAGTCACCGGGTTGACGGGACCAGTGGATCGCACCTGAACACACCAACTCAACTAGCTGAGCACAGCGTGCAGCTCATGCAGCTCATGCAGCTGAGCACAGCGTGCAGCTCATGCAGCTGAGCACAGCGTGCAGCTCATGCAGCTGAGCACAGCGTGCAGCTCATGCAGCTGAGCACAGCGTGCAGCTCATGCAGCTGAGCACAGCATGCAGCTCCATGAGGCAGTACCATGAGGCATGTACCAGAAGCTTCCTGAACAACATATGATGCTTGCATTGCTCCCTCTAGCCAACATTGTGACTTGCTGCAGGAGGATTCAGCTGCAGGAGGTTTCAGCAGCAAAGGTGAGTTGTGATTATGCATTGGCAGTATGACCCAGCTTTGCTTCAGAGTGTGTATGATCTTTGCATTGACTGAGCCACATGTGTTGTCTGGAACCTTATGATACTGAAGATGCCGCTGTGTAAGCACAGCAACTTCTGTGCGAAGGGCCATGTGTTTGTCTAGGGTAACCGCCATTTGATCGCATGCCATGATAAAAGGCAGGAAATTGGTAAGGCACCCTGTCGAAAGCTGCGGTAGCGGCATGTGCTCTGCATTGTGTCTGCAGGACTCAGCTCTTCCTGAGAGCAGCAGAAATCCTGACCAATCAGCGTCACAGACATTGCAACAAACCTCTGCTGTGGCGATGCTGACAACATACGTGGCAACAGACTGCTGCCATCACGATGCTTGCAACAAGGACAATCTGGGATAACACACCTGGAACTTGTCTGACACCATGTGCCTCAGGCGCTGATAGTAGACAGGGCCAATGAAGATGTCTGTCCGGAAGGCTTCCCCAGTATATCCGCTGATCATGGTCTCCCCTGCATGTATGATATCACACTTCAGACAGCTGCCATTCACACATTGCAACTTACTCAACCCAGCAACGTATCAAAGGCCTATGCCCTAAATGTCATTTCCGCACAGCAGCATTGGCTGCAAGTTCTGCAGCGAACGGAGTAGCAAATCGTGCCATCAAATGACATCAGATGTGCGTAGTGTTGCATTTCGCATCGTCTGCATCAGGCAAGCGACTGTTCTCCTCCAATTGCTGCCTCCCAAACACCAATTTTGGGTTCAGAACATGCAAAACACAGAGCTGAAGTGGCTGAGCCAGAGCCATGAATTTCATTTACAATTGATCAGAAAGATGGGACTTGCCTCCATGCTTGGCAAAGCCGGCCTGCTCCAGCCTGTTGCCAAACTCCTCAATGGGGTTAACAAACTCATCAGGCTTCTCACACTTCTGGAAGGGGGTCGCGTCCACAAAGTGACCATTCAGAGCTCCAACTTTGCTTGTCAGGGACTCCACCAGCATGCCAATGGTCATTCGTGAGGGGAAGGCATGGGGGTTGATGATCAGATCTGGCCTGCAGAACATATGCAAATACAATGCCATGATGTTATCCTGCCACTGCTCTGGCTGTTGCTTTCATGCAGCATACATCATACTCATGTCACAGACACGCTTGGTGTGCTGCGACTGGTGCAAAAGCTCACAGATTACAGAACTGGGCAAGCCTTCAAGGTGGGAGCTCGCCGCAATGTGAGTTCGCAACAGTGAACAGGTGCAGCATGACTGAACACTTGGCGGCGGATGGTTGCAGCGCTTTGCGGTGCTGTTTGAAAGCTGATGTGGCACCAAGACATGTAAAGAGATCCTCACATGCATGCCGACAGTGCATCTTGAGTCATGTTGCATGCATGCTGCATCTCCAGCCTGCTGAACAGTAGATGCTTGTGAGATTTCAAAGTTCACAGGTATGCAACTGATGACAGCTGGGTGGAGGAACAGCATCAGTGACTAGCTAAGACTGCAGCACCAGCGTGGGGTTTGCCTGCATTTGATCAGCCAGGAATGCAAGCCGTTGAACCCGCAACACAAAGCATACAAAGACAGGGCGGAAGAAGAGCTGTACCTCATGCCTGTGGTCTCACAGTAGGGCATGTCGTGGTCCTTCCACAGCACACTCAGCACTCCCTTCTGCCCGTGGCGACTGCTGAACTTGTCCCCGATGACAGGGTTCCTGTTGAGGCGGGTCTTGATGTTGGCCCTCTGCAGGCCCTTACTGGCAGTCCCCACAATGGTCACCTGGTCCACAATGGCAGTCTCACTGGTCTTGTGCTTGCCTGACCGCCCACGAGCTGCAAGTGCAAACGAGAGTCATGCAGAGGGCTGCTTCACCAAACAGGTGCTTGCCTGACTGCCCACAAGCAGCAAGCACACAGGAGAGTGGTTTGAAGGGCTGCATCACCACACAGGTGTTTACATGACTGCCGCCCATGAGTGTAAGCACAAACGAAAGTCATTCAAGCTGTCACAAAGGGCTGCATCACCGACAGGTGTTGGCCTGATTGTCCTTAAGACCAGCAGCATGGCAGAGGGCACCACCGAGCTACGCCAAATGTTCACACATGCACTTGTCGAAACTTGTCTTTCTGCATTGAGTATCTTTAAGGGATTGGGATGAAGTCCGGTTGGTTCAAATCATGCAGGCAGTGTGTTTGAAGTCCCAGGTCCATTCAACAGCAGTACCTGACAGCACAGCAGGAGTGAGACTCACAGTTGCCTATGGATCAACATATGGTCATGAGGATGCAAGCACCAGCAAGGCTTACATGTCATTCTGTCCACAGTGCCATAGTAAGCCTGCTGCGGCCACACGACAGCGCCAACATGCGGCAGCCCATCCAGCCCCACCCGGTCAGCATCTTTGTGCGGCCCCTCAGGCTTCACCTTCAGGGCATCCACACTGGAGAAGCCCTCCTGTGTGGTGATGTTCTGGGGGTACTTCTGACCAAAAACGCCCTCGGGAAACTCTCTGGGTGCCCTTTTCTCCCTTGGGCCATACTCCTCAGGCTGGAAGATAGGATCCTTGCCTGTTGGCAGCAGGGGCAAGCTGGGTCAGGTAAGACTCTCAGCACTACTGTGATAGTAGTCTCATGCTTACATGAAGCAGAGCGCAAACTTGCAATTTGTCAGCTCAGGAGCTTTTGGAAGGGGTTTTTGGCTTAAAAAAGTGGCAGCAAATGCATTAGTCAATAGCACAAAGATGAGCGTGGACATAGCTTACACTGTCAGTGCACAAGTTGCAAGCATGGCTAGCAGGTACAATGCATGATGTGGGGTTGGACGCAGTGCACATCAAGGCCAGAACACCAAGTGCTGTGCAAGTCTCTTTTAGAAGCACCTGATTCTTTGCTTAAGTCGATCTGCTCAGTCTTGAGCATGGTGGCATGTCCCAGACCACGCTCCACAGCTGACTTGTTTAAGATCATAGCGTCCTCCATGTCATACCCTGCACCACATGTCAAAGCATTTCCAAGCTGAATCAAGGAAGTATGTACAGGTGCTGTAGTCAAATGGTTTCACTTTGTGCATGCAACAGGATGAGTGGATGACCTTGGTAATCAAATGGTTGATGACATTTGTGATGTGCATGAAACACTTGGGCACTGGGCATGTCAAGGCGCTGTGGAATTACAGTCACACAAGTCTTGCAAGCAACTGCAAGAAAGGTAAAGAGAGTATCTTTCACTAAGAAAATAACAGCGTTTCAAGTGCGACATACCTCAGAAAGCAAAAGGACACCAAACGACTGCATAAAAACACAAAGCACACCAAACGACTGCACAAGACTGACCTGTGTAGGCCAGGACAGCCACCATCATGTTCATGCCGCTAGGGAACTCATCCATCTTGTAAGTGTCGTACCGCTTGGTGCGGGCGATCGGCGTCTGGGGAGTCTGGATCCTGTACAGCTTCCCGTCAGCTCTGTGCTGCAATGCCTGCAGGGCAACTTCAAGGTCACAAGCCAAATCTGGCACTCATATCAACAACGCAAGGCTACACACTCACATTGCACGTTCAGGCGTTGTAAATATACCGCAGCAGCAGGGCCAAGGTGAAGGCAGCACAGCAGGAGAAACCCACAAGTCTACGCCTTGCAACAATCATGATGGAGCCTCCTGAGGCAGCAGCTCAAAGTCAACGCAGCCTTTGGCTTTGGACTACATGTGCAGAGTGGCCCGACGTGGCATAGTGTCCATCTACCATACAGGAACACGTGTTGATGGACAGAGAGTTGATCAGCACAGGAGCAAAGCCAAGTTGGTCAGAACCCAACGGCCGACAAGACAAAAGACATCAACATCATGATTCTTTGTTACAAAAGACACAAAACATGTACAAACCAGCAAGAACAGCTGATGAAAGTGCATGTGAGCAGACCTGAGCAGGAGTGCCCATGGTCTGCTTGCCCATCTGGCATTGGTACATGTTACGTGGGCTCTGGTTGTAGTCTGAGTAGGGTGTCAGTGAGGCCACTACACTCAGCATTGCAGAGGAGTGGAACTCAGAGTGTGTGAACTTGAGGTTCCTGGAGCCCCCTACACCGCCGTCAGGACACCTGCCCAACACAACAAGGAGACACTGAGGCACAAGAAGCAGAGGAGAAAGCTGGTGCAGAACCAGCATCTTCCTTGTGTGAGATGTCACATGGCTGGGAAATGGACCTGTAGACAAGTGTCGGGGGCCCCGGGGGGGGGGGGGGGGGGGGGGGCATGCATACTGACAGTGATACAGCCCATTGCAGAGGAATTTCGAGAGCAGACAAGTCACCAAAGGCAAAGCAGCACGTTCATAGGCATTGCTTCAGACAACAGGTGGAGCAATAGCTTTTGAAGATACATATATGTCACAATGTTTCTGAAAAACATTTTGTTTGTAGTGAAAATCCGAAGTCAACAGCATTTGAGCATACGCGTCTCAGGCATTTCCAACCTGAGGAGATCTGTTAGCAAAGCACCAGGGGGACTGACCAGATGCTCATGTTGTACTGCTCCAGGGAGCCAATGAGCTCCGGCGCCTGACTGGAGTTCTGCTTGACAGGGCGCATCATGCGCGCTGCCTGGGTGAAGAGGTACAGGCCAGGCTGTGGGCCGCCCATCTCAAAGGGAATGTAGGCAACCTCAATGTGGGATGGCAGCATGCTTTCAGCTCCCTGAGCAGCATCACAACATTGCTGTTCAGCCACAAGATCAACAGCATTGCTGTTCAGGCACGTGATCCACAACATTGCTGTTCAGCAACGAGGGAACACAGATGGAGTGTTCATTAAGGTCTTGTAGTGCACGTCAGAGGCTAATGGGCTGAAAGACCTGAGACTGCTACACAAGTGGATCAGAGGAAGCGTTTGAGTCATGGGACAGTGCTTTCTTAAACCCGCTTGTGTAGCAGTCTCAGTACCTTCAGCCCAGCAGCCTTGAAAGTGCAACACAACTGTGTCATGGGACAGTGTCACGACACCATCATGGCAGATGTGGTGTTGGTGTTGCAGATGTGGTGTTTGTGTTGAAATGTTGACTGCTGTAAAGGACCGGCTGCACATGGGCCTGAGCCTAGCAGCTGGCCAGACCAGCGTTCAGGCTTTACTCTATGCAGCGTAAGTCACATTGGAGGCCACTTTACAGGCCAGCATGCCGGCTTAGATACTGCAAGATATCAGGCAGAACTCGAACGGCAGATGCAGCCAAAACACACCTAACCAGTCTGATACAAACTGATACCTGGCAAACACAGACTTCGGCGCTGGTGTATCACCTAACATTGTTATGGCTTGTTTGTTTTGCATGTGCAGCATACAGTATGCATATGCTTTGGCAGGCAGGCAGCGCCTCTGAAGATGTTGCAGCAGAATGTAAAGACTTGGGGCCTGTGCATACCCCATATGATGTAGTCATGTGAGCTGACTCCATGCATGACTTACATCCAACATGATGGTGGTGGCGCCAACAGGGGTACTTTCTTCCTCAGCAAGTTTGGCAGCCTTGATGTCTCTCAGGCGAGACACCAGAGCTGGTGCAGAAAGGGAGCGCACATGCCCTATCAGCTTTCCGTCCAGCATGACAGTGAGGTAGGTGGGGGGCCGGGGAGGGGTCATGGCAGGGGCGATTGGTGTCATACCGAGACCTGCCAGCACCTGTATGACAGCAGGCTCTATCAGATTTTGATACACATGGGTGCTGTATATGCTCATACTTGCAGCAGATTTGATCAAGGAACAGCCAAGATGCTGCAGCATGACAAGGAAACAAGCAACTTAGTGAGGAGGCCATCACCATGCCTGGACTTTAAGCTCAAACAGCATACAATGCCTTGCACACTTAACAAGTACTTGACAAATAACTCTGCATTGGGCAGGCCATCAATGCGACAAATGGCACAGAAGCATTGCCAAGAAGCCTCTGACAGGAGCCTTACCATACAGATGGCAGTCTTGGTATCCTCCAAGCTCTCAGGCCGCTTGGTAACAAGGCGGCACATGGCCGAGAAGTGGTTGAGCAGGCCGCAGGGGGAGCCATCTGGGGTGTGCACGGGGCACAAGAAGCCCCAAGCCTCTGGCATCAGCTTGCGCACTGTTGTGGTACGCAGCTCGGCAAAATATGCCCCTCTGTGGACAGACCGAAAATGGGACAAGTATCTGCAGAAAGCACATCATCAGACACATCATCTGATGCTTGATTGGTATGGTCTGATGCAGAATTTCGGTCTGAGAAACGGTTGTACAGACCCCCGGTCATGGTTGAGGGGAGTGGCATGGGCCGGCTGCATGGACGCGGCTCATGGTGGTGATATGACAAGGTGGAAGAGGTTAGGCAGAGCTGGTGCAAAAGGCTGTAGTTCTCCTCAGGATTGCAGAATGGTAATCAGCAGCCCAGAAGGCCGATCATCAATCTCGTGTGGATGAGTGTTTCAGAGTTTCATCATCAGAGAACAGCCTGCCTTCATACTCCCAGCACAAGCTACACATCGTGCCAGCAAGTGCTGTCTTCAATGTGTATAGCAACGGCTTGAATGTGTGCACAAACAATAGGATGACACCTAACAGCAAACTGCACTCAGCTTGAGCAGCCAGACAGGAGCAGGGAGAAGGAGGAGTGAACCTGAAGAAGTTGAGCTTTTCAGCGACGACCGTGAAGCCCGTTGCCTGGCTGATGTCCAGGCCGGTTTTGCTCACTAGGTTGCCGGTGTTCAGCATGTACTCCATCTTCTTGCCCACATCAGGCAACTTATCAGAGGTTGTCTTGATGTAATCCTCGTCCTACGGTGCAAACACAATGTTTATGCAAGCCATTCCAGAACAACCGCTGAAAATGCATGTCTGCACTGCTGTGCTGCATAGTGCATCCCAAACACACGTGTTTCATGTCTTGTGCATCTCCTTTGGCTTATGGCTGGGTATGCATGAGCACTGAGGCAGGGCTTGTGATGTCGACACATGCAGGCTGGGTGGCCCACCTGCAAGTTGACTTTTTCGGGCTGTCTATCAAGATCTCGCTTCACCAGGTCCTTGAAAAAGTCTAGGTTCTCTTCCAGTCGCTCTTTCATAAACTTGCAAAGCAAGTCCCCAGGCAACATGATCTGCACACACAAGCCACGTCACCAGGCCTTCAAATGAGCATAATTTGATGCACGCATCAGTACCATTCAAACCAAGAATGCTGTAGCCAATGGCCAGCAGCAGCAGCAGCAGCAGCATCATCCAGGTCAGCCTATGACGCTTCAGCGACTAGCTTGCAGTGGTGATTTACCTTTCTTGAGGAAGTGGAAACATCGCTGACTTTAGAGAAACATCTGTCAACAGACAGAGAGATTAATTTATAGGTCATGGCCAGCCTCACTAGCTGGTAGCCAGTATAGGGATGACAAACCTAAGGCAGGGTCTACCTGTCTGCAGCGTGCACTAATCCGCAGGGTTTGGCTGCACACATGCAAGCTCTGCTGTTCGAAAAAGAGTCAGCTTCAGAAGCCAAGATGTGGTGTCAGCTTACTGCTTTAGCAGTAGGCTGACCTCATCATGTCGGATGCTGAAGCTGGTTCTGTCTCATACAGCAAGGCTTGCATGTATGCAGCCAGAACCAATGTGTTCCACTTGTAAACAATCAAGACATGATGCCAACAAGTCAGCCTAGCTCCAAGAAAATGATCACAGTACAAACGAGGGCATGCATTGGTGCCATCAACCACAACCTTGGAATGGTGGAAACTTGACATCAGATATGCCTGAGGACTACTATCAGGCGTAGCCACTTGGGGAGATCTGCTGGTACCATAAAGATGTGCTGCTGTAGTGTAAATCACTATTATGAGCTGGTCGCTGAACCATCCCAGGCAGAGCTTGACTGCTGCTGCTACTCGCCACAGAAATGCTCACTGCCATTCAGTTGCTTCCCTGACAGGCAAAGCCCACCATGAAAGGGGATGTTGGGGGGCAGGGGTGGGGTACAATCCCTTGCAGCTCAGCTTTTTGCAGGAGCCAATTTACAAAAGCTGTAGCCTTAAGTCTGACTGTCTCTTGTTGCATACACTTGTGCTGATACTAGAGGGCACCCAATGATGTAGTGCATGCGTCAAGTGCATGGCTGAAAATAATACCTCATGATGTATGAGAGCATCTGGGTTGTCGTCACAGCACTGTCGCGTGATCATTGCATACAGCTTGTGCATCATGGCCAGCAACAACTGGAGCTTGTCAGCTGGCTGCTCCAGATGCACAAACACAAAGTTGCGCAGAACAGTCTCTCCAATCTGCACCGCACAGAAGACTCAGTTGGGCACAAAAGACTTCCCACAGGACTTTGCATAGAGCAGCCATACATGCAAACACAGCCTTGGGAGGCAGTCTATGCTGCCGTGGTGTTGTGATGCTTGAACAGCTGCCTTAAATCCACACAGAAATTGGAGAAAGGACACAGCTCGACAGTGTGGTGTGGGGACTCACAGCATAGTCTGACTTGGTCTCAGAGAGCTGCAGGGGGGTGCGGAAGCTGGTACCAAGGTAGCTGATGCAGGCTGCACGGCTGCGCAGGCCCAGGCGAGCAGTCTGCTGCAGCAGCATGTCCACCCTCTTGGCCACCCAGGCAGACACATCTGCTTCACCCTGCAGGTTACAGGATGTTCAGGTAAAGCTCCTGATACAGTCAGCATGCCGCTGTCACTGAGGTGCAGGAGGACAACGGAAATGGCCTTCTGTCAAGGAGTATGGTATGTAAGCAAAAACACTTCCAGAGTGTTACTTGGCATACATGGTAGGCATATGAGCAGTTGAGGAGGGACATCAATATGTATGCAAAAGTTAGCTGTCCATTGCGCAGGGTAGTGGTGTGTCACGAGTAGCGGAGGCAGGTTGCAGTGATCGTGTTTGCCGTACAGCAAAGACTGCTGTTGTGTACGTACCTCAGCACAGCATGCCATCAGCTTCTCGGACAGCTCCCTGTCTGACACCTCTAGGAAGCACTTCAGAAGAATGCCCACAGGAACAAAGAACTCCTGGCGGCGGACAGTGAAAGCAAAGTTGGCGGTGCCATCAGTCAAATAGTGACATCTCACAGTCGCCGATGTCTCATCTGGCCTCACACACCTGGGTGAAAGCAGACAATTTTCTCATGCAGCATTAACACAGCACTGTAAGTGTGACTGAAAGACGTCTAGCAGGCGGTTGGGGCCACCCTTCAATACAGAGTCCTGTGTGAGACTGAGCAGATCACCCATGCTCAGCAAACACAATCTGGAATAAAAGGGGATGTAGACATGCACACCTGATGAGGGTAGCAGCATCAGTATAATTGTTTCCACGTTTGTGGTAGGCACTGCGGCGCAGAGCCATGATGTAATGGCGTCTCTGTTGGATGAGCATGCGGATGATGCGTTCAATGCCATTGCAGATGAAGTAGCCACCCATTTCGATGCTCTCCTCCTTAGCCTGAACAAGCTGAGACCTACAAAACAGAGAAATACGCTTTGAGGAGGCAGCCAGACATGTCGCCGCTTTTAAATTGACGTGGCCAATGTCTCACGCAGCGCATGGTCATTATGGCACCATCACGCAGCTGTGCATGCAATGCAAGCAGAGCACTGAATCGCATGCTCAGGTTACCTGGACAAGTGTCGCAAGTAACATCTGTCGCTCTTAACCATGACAGGCAACATGCCCAGCTTTCTATTCAGCCGTTGCACACCGCCGCCTTCCAGCTGGTAACACAAGTCTATGTGCAGTGCAGCAGCATATGTTATGCCCTGCAACCAATCATCATTCTTCTGAGAACAAAGCACAACCTGGTGACATGGCGGACGCAAGTGAATCTGAAGCACAGCATGAGCACCATGAGCTTACAGCTTCTCTGCAATCCCTTGGGAACAGACGTTCATGCCTCCCCCCGCCATCATCCCTGAGAGGTCTGCCTACAGCAGGGCTTTCAAACCAAATGCGATGTGTTTGTCTGGTGACTGGATGGACGATCTGCACACAGTCCAAGCTTGAGCATATGGCAATAAAATACCAAACTGCTGGGGAGTCAGAGGTGCACAGCAAGGTTGCAAGGAGACAGACCTCTACGGGCTCCAGTAGCTCTACCACCCTCGTCAGGCCATCTCCAAGAAAATAGTCGAAAGACTGCACATGGGGCTTGACCAGGTCCACAAACTCAGGAGGCACGGCCTCGCCGGCAGCTAGGCCAGCTTGCATGTTTTACTGTGACTGTACACGGGTGACAGACAGAGCACAATGCCACAAATGACCTCTCGGGGCATCGCTGATTTGAACTATGACGGATGGGCCACGCCACCATTGCATCCCCGATATATCGACGGACAAGGATCGCATGATATCAGTTGAACATCGGCGTCAACTATGCAGGCTTAGCGGGACAATATAGGCGCGCTCACGCGCGCATTCAAGTACAGCCCTTGAAGACCTGTCCTCCTAAAGGATTGACAACGCTCGACTCCGATGAGCAGTATCTACGACGGCAAGCCCTCCTCCAAACCCTGCTAGCCCTAGATTTTTAAAACAGGGTAGATAAAGAACATTTTGCAAATCGCATGAACGAGGAATATCTCAAATGATCGACTGACAGTGCT
>JAABUO010005408.1_pt1 | contig 14849 bp, 16 predicted proteins | sample 5559291 | NCBI WGS metagenome assembly JAABUO01 (sample SAMN10711878, study PRJNA513372) | rock metagenome | isolation source: Antarctica rocks | place: Antarctica: Victoria Land, Finger Mt sud
GCACACTGTTTCTTGCTCAGGCAGGCAGGTGTGAATCAGGATTTGGGCCAGCTTTCAGCCTTGTTGACTAGCCGACAACATTGGCTTCAGCTTCAGCAGTTCATGCACTCATCAACATGTGGCCTCCCCCCTGGCGTAAGGCATCAATGCTGAGTAGCTCCCTGTATGGGGGAGTGCCTGCAGGGCATAGCTGATATCACCTCTCTGTATGACGTCATGTGCACTGTCTTGCAGGTAAATAGCTACTGCTGAAATGCATGCCTGCTGCTCTTGCTTTGGCTTTGTCAACGCAAGCCTGATCACCTGCGCTGGCTGAACCGGTGGGAAGGGATTGGTTCCTGGACCCCACACCACTGCGCAAAGACAAGCTGCATCAGTGCTGAATGTTGGGAGCTTTTACAGGTTTGTCTCCTAGACCACCAAGGTCTGGTTGTGCTTACACACATGGCTGCACTGTAGCATGAGGCCTGACATGAGGTGTCTTGCTCAAACGCAGCCTGTGGAAAGCTGCACTGGAGGCAGATGTGTTGCTTTGTCTAGTCATCTACACCACTGTGTATTGTTTGCACGTGGCAAACGTTTTGCCTGCTTGCGTCATGACAAAGCTGTCATGCCCACATTGCACCCAAACTTGCTGCCTTGCAGGCACGAAAACAATCAGATATGCATCCATTGCCCAATTCAGGCTGCAAAACAGAAGAGTCTGTAGAGCTCACACCATTCATGAACCTCTCAGAGTGTATGGCCCAAGGTATGACGTGACTTGCCTGACAGCAATTTGTCATGTTTCACTGACAGCTTTGACTGCTTCGTGTCTTGGAACTGCTCTCTGAAGTTGTGCCCATAGATGTTGGCCTTGCAACATTGACCAATGTCATTCAGCACATTTCTGCTGCATGCATCAGGCAGCTTGGGTGGGCACACAAACACATGACAAAATCATCACAGGGCAGTCTAACCCAGGACCTATAGTCTGCACCACATTGCAATGCCAAGAATCCAGTCACGCACCAATACACGCTTTGTTCACAGGTTCTGCTGAAGCAGTGAGTCACTGCCCAAGCTGCTTTTATGCTGCGTTGGATTGATGGCAGCCAAAGCATTTGCCAAGCTGGATCGGTGGGAAGGGAGTGGGCATCACCTCCTGGACCCCACAGCACGGCATCTGCACAGGCTGCCTCATTCACCATGCTGGACCTATGCATACTCAGGTGTTTGTCCTGAGACAGCTGACTGCTGTGACTGTGCACCGAAAGGGTGTTGATTGCAGCTCGTTTGTTTGTGTGTTTGATCATTTGCTCCTTCATTAGGATTTCAAAGGATCAAATAGGCTAGCCAGCTTTCAACTCTGTTGCCTAATTTAGGACTATGGCTTCAGCTTCAGCAGCTCAGGCATTCAATTGAAAGAGGTCTTCTCCCAGGGCCAGGCACTTACTGTCCTGAGTTGTTCCATGCATGAGTGCTGGGTGCTGTACAGCAAAGCTGACAACCTCATGCATTGACTGCAGGGGAAACGCCATTGCTGATATGCAGACATGCTGCCCTGCTGCTCTTGCTGCGGCTCTGATGAAGGGAGCCTGATCATCTGAGTTGACTGAATTGGTGGGAAGGGACTGGCTTTGATGACGGGAGCCTGCTCATCAGCGCTAATTGAACTGGTGGCAAGGGATTGAAACACCTCACCTCCTGGACCCCACAGCGTTGCATAGATACAGGTTGCCACATTGCTTCCACCCCTTGCGCTGCCATAATGCCCCATGTATGAGTGTTCCTGTCGGTGCTGATGTTGTTGATCAAGATTGTAGCTGAAGCACGTGGGTACACGCCATGTCAGTGCGGGTGCTGAACCACCACTTCTGTGTCATGCATGCACACAAAGCTGCATTGTAGCATGTACTCTTAAGCCCGACGCGATCTGTCAGCGGTGTCTTGCACACATGCAGCCTGCAACAAGCTGGAAGATGTCGTTTTGTCATGCCATCTTGACTGATGTGTGGTGTTTGCAACATGGCGTATGTTTTGCCTTGCTTGCATCACAACAAATTCATCTTGCTCATACTTGACACAGGCGTGCTGGCTTGCAGGCACTGGTGCTGCTCGTTAATGGATGAAGTGTCAGCTTTTCAGCTTGTCAGATCAGAGCCTTTTGGTAGTTCAACATATGTTGAACTGCATGCATCTCTGCCACAGAAGCGAAGGCAAGGCAGTCACGACACATGCTGGATTCCATGCATGGCTTAAACCTCTGCTGCCTGTGCTGGGAAGGAAGTCTGAGGACCGTCTGGACCCCACAGCAACTGCCATCAGACATGCATCTTGCGCCTGAAATGGCTGCACGAGACCACACGCCCTCTCATGACCATGAACCTCTCAGCATGCACACTGTAAGGTATGACATGACTTGCTTACCTGGGCAGTCGTGACTTTGATGCTCACTGCCAGCACATGTATGCACTTGCGTGTTTGGCTTGAAGCTGCTGTCTGAAATGTTGCGTTGGTTATTGTTGGCCATGCCTCAATGACCATTGTCATGCACCGCATCTGCGCAGCATGCATCAGGCAGCTTGGATGAGCACACAGCAGAAACCAAAACACGGCTCGGCCTGACTTGAACCTGCAGCAACAGCGCAATGCTGCAAATCTGGTCATGCACCAATACATGCTCTGTTCACAGGTTCTGCTGAAGTGGTGAGCCACTGTCCAGGCTGCTTCTGCGCTGGTCTGGGTGGATGGCAGCCAAAGCACATCCAAGCTTGAAGACGTCTTTGAGCCTGCAGGTGCATTGCTGCACATGTGTGGCATGCCCTGTGTCACTGTTTATTGCAGACAAAGACAACCTGTGCGCACCATCATCACGCCATATAATTCAACGTTTGATTAGCTAGCATGGGTTGCGCAGCTGATGATTGCGACCTTACTTGATTGGCAGTAGCAGCAGTGCATGTCATTTAGGTTTGGGCTCTGTGTCCTCTGCTTCCTTTCAGGTCGTGTCTTTGCTGCTACATATGTGCATCTTAGCGTTTTCTGACTGATCAATGGCAATCTGGCATATACAACAGGCAGCGCAGGCATTTTTCTCCCAGTGCCTAAGCTCGTTTGTTGACTTGCAGCCAAAGAGGGTCTGGCATCGGCTCTGAGGCAGGACATGCTACAAAGGTGACAATGTGCTTGCCTACCGGTATACAGTGCTAGCTGAATATACTCTGCAAAGTTTTATTGAGATGCAGTGTGCAGTCGGCAGGCATGAAGCCGGTCGCTGCTTGTGCCCGACCCACGCTACAGTTCAACCCAGAAACACTTGCAAGACCGTTTCTGTATCTAGATAGTCAGGTGCCTAGGCATTTGATACTCTCCCCTGTCTGTCTTGCTGCGTGGCCAGCAGACTTGTGAGGCAGCAGCTGTCAGCTGCTGCTCAGACGCAGCACAGACAGGAGCACTTACTATTTTGACCTATTTTACACTGCACCTCACGCACTGCAATGTACGACATTCAATCAATCAGTTTACATTTACTGTCTTTAGGACTCATCAGGGGAGTCAACAGACAATAACTGGGAGAATTCTGAGAATGTCAAGTTTGAATGATTCAAGTCATTCAGTGCTGTTCTAGAAGAGACAGATCTGGGGCCTGAAAAGGTCCAAATTTTGTAGTCAAAACCTAAAACAGTGATGTCTGGTATGGTTCATAGCATGTATGTGTAAAATACATAGGTAAAATCCTGCCTAGACGTGTTGAAAACTATTGTACATCCTCGCACAATCAAAACTGTCTGTAAAAGTCAGCATAAAACAGCGATAAACAAAGTCGAGTTACCAAATGCACCAATGTAAATGTGCCTGCAGCTGATGGAAGGTCAGTAAAAAGTCTCAAGTTACACTAAACATGGGCATCTGGAGCTCTAGTTGCCCCATGCCTCTTGCCTGTGCGTGTCTTGTCAGCATGGTGGAACATCAATGAAGATCCTTTGTAGTAAGGCTTGTAGTCCTTTGACTTCAGGGTGTCAAAGTCTGCAGACATGTCTTGCCTTTCCTGTTGTTGCAATCTTGTCAGATCATCGGCGTATCTGAGGCTGACTTCTTTCAGGTGCTTTGCATGCTTGAGGAAGGTGTGATTGTCATCCATTGACTTGAACACCTCACGTATCGGACGTGGCCTCTCCGGATTTGGGCAGTATGTACCCAGGTGTACTTGCGCCCATTCAGCACCTTCACAATGGCGGCCATCTGGCATACACTTGTCCAGAAATAGTGCGTGTCCAGAGATAGTGCGCAATCCTTGAGCCCATCCTCCCACGTGATTCCTCGCAATCTGTCTCATAGACATTGAATGAACAGTTGCCTAAAAAAGGCATCCAATTTGCTAAAATAATTTGTTGAGTCTGTGCAAAGCATATCAGACAAGACTTGCAATGTGCTGGACAACTCTACGTGACACGTACACTGTACTCAAAGCAGACCACGTCAATGAGAAAGCAAAGCACATTTACAGGTCAAACCTGCTGGACCTGCTGGAAGCAGGACGTTCACATCACAAAGAAGTTCATAAAGCCACTTGCCAGACACTGCTGGTTGTATCAAGAAGGACTATTGCCTTGACCTAATGCCAGGGCATGAGCAGATTCTGAGACATACCTACAAGAACATTGACAAAATGGACCTTATAATAAGACAAAATAAATATAACAACACTATTGCCCAGGAGAAGACAAGCTGCAGTTCTTTTGCCTTTGAGCAGTATGTGTATCATACTAAGATCATAATATACAACGGTGACCAAGGGTCCCACTCCAAGCCCTGCCATGAAAAGGGTCTTGCTTCTTGTTGGTTTTGGGGCATCTGCATCCAGGGGCTTAGGTGTGCATCCAGGATGAGAGCCACCGCGTGGCACTGGAAATCTGAGGATATGCAAGGAATGGCTCAAATCCTGCGTACGGACACGCCACATTTGCATAGCACAATTTCACACATGCAATGTGACCAATCAGAACTGCTGTACAACTAACAGTGATGCAAGTGCATGATATTGCTTTACCTGGTAACGTCTCCGCCTCAAGCTCGTATTCCTCCCCATCATTGAAAGGAGATGCCACGGTACCATCACCCCTGATGTTTATTGGACCATTGTTGATGAGCTTAGCCTTCAGCGGCGGCTTATGCATTCCCAGCGCTCTATCAAGCGATTCCAAGCTAATCCTGCCAGCCCACTTCTTCATTGAAAGCCTATAATCATCGTACTTGCTCTTGACCATGAAGACCACAACTCCTACAGAATACTTCGCACAATGATCGTTTTTGTCCCTACAACCCCTGCGACCATGTCGCAGCAGGCTGATGACAGATGAACAGGATTTGCATTTCTGACTATCATCTTAGCTTAGCTCAGGCAGCAGCCATATTTTGTGAATCTGGTTGTTTTGAAAACGAACAGTTGTTGGTGAGGCAACAGGCACATTGGCATACCCATTTGTGGCAGGACTGAGAGCAATCAACCTCATGCGAAGATGCCGGGGATGGGGGATTTTGACGGTGAACAGTGTGGACAGTGCGACACAGGTCTTAGCGTTGTCATAGAGCTGAAAGATCCTCGCCTGCGTCAGCATCTTTTGCTGCGTTTTGCAACCTTGCAGTCTATCCAATTGGCACACCATACAGTTGCAAAGCACTGCGACTTGCACTGCTCAAATCCTCAAGACTTGTGAAACCGTCTGCATAAATCTTGTTAACATCAGCCTTGTTTCCCCATTGGTCTTCCGGCGAAAGGTTGTTTAAGGTGTCTTGCAACTCTGCCGAGGACTGCATTACACTTTGGTCTGTACTGCGTGACCTCGCAAGCCCGAAGGCTTCGCTGTCATCGTTACGTCACAGCGACTTTGTCAGACCCAGAATGCAATATCCACAGCTTGAGGGAAGCTGACAGCAAGTGAGCACTTTTGCACAGCTACCAAGATTTCTTACAGATCCACAACCTCTTTGCCTTCTTGGGAGACAGTGATGAATCTTCGACACGAGGCGCAGCCCGCAGTTTAACTCATAACACTTCTGTGCCTGATGTGCCTCTTTAGTCACTACCGCGCACGTGGGCCTAATCTTCTGAAGAGGAAGGCTCTTACAATATATATAAGGCTCTTACCTCATTGTGTTTGAGGGCCCTCTCAGATGGCCAAGCTGTCTTTACAGGTAGCAGAAATTTCTGATGCTGTGGGTCTTGTTCCTGTGAGCAAAAGACAACGTGTCGAACGTGCAATAGCACATGTTGTAGGTCAAGGCCTCGACAGATTCATGGAATGCTGTCGAGTCTTTGAGACTAAACTTGCAACAGGGTTGACTTATTTCGTGCTGTCAACACGACTCAGGCAGGCAGAACACCATACATGCACCGCCGCAAGCAGGCTCCCAAGGATGAGACCGAGCAAATGTCAGAAGCGACCCCAGTTATAACCTTCGCATTCCTCTCAGTCATCCTTACAGATGCCAAAGGAAGCAACTTTTTGACTCAGCTTGCTACTGCTGCTCGCTCCGCATTGGAGCAGCAAGAGCTATGGACGCGTGCAGAACGCTTTTTTCAGAGAGAAATGGGCTGCATCGGCCGTGTAATAAAAGTGCTTGGTGATCTCCAACCAGCAGCCAGCTACATAATCTTTGCTCCCCGTGTGCAACTGCTGCGAGAGATGCTCCCCGCAGCTAAGGAGTTTATGACAGAATGTGCATCATTCAAGAGCCTGCGACTACAACTGCAGATGGGGCGCTCTGCTGTGGTAGACCACACTGGTAAGAAGTAAACGGACCGTTTGCTGTCCTGCAGTGCATACTGCCAAGGGTGTGCTGCCGTGTTCTTGTGCACAGTCAACATTATCAAGATTCTGTAGGCATATGGTTTCTTGCACCTAGCCCCTTCTTCAACGCACAGTGGAGACAGCACCGCAATGGCTCAGAATGTGTTCAGTTGTTTGCTGAACTTACACCCAGACATGCAACAGTGCATGCAATCATCTCCAGGGCTGATTACAGCGCAGAAGCAAAAAAGCTTTCACTGCAATATGGGTCAGACTTGAAACAAGTGCTTGCTCAGGTAAAAATTGCAGGCTCGTAAATCTGGTCCCACACATAGTTTTGGCACTAAAGCTGAGTTTGCATGCTTGACCAAGGCAATGTTGCTTTCAGGTACAGAGTAGTCCTGATGCAGATGACAAGCTTCCTTTGGAGCAATGCACAGCAGGATGTACAATGATTGTGCCTGCAGATGGAATGGTGTTCATGATCTTGCTTACAGCTACAGCGGGTGACAAGATTATATACAATCTTGTGTCCTAAATAATGGACCAATTCCTGTTTTTATGCAGCACCACATCTGATGCTGCTGCCTTTATGTAACAGTCAACCACTAAAGTTGGCGTCATTCTTGTCTCAGTTCAAGATCGTGTACACATCAGCAGTACCACATGATTGGTGACATCTCACACTGTGACGAATAGACTTTGTGCTGCATGTGTGTCTGCCATGTATAGACTTGTGTCACCATGTGTTGTGTATCACGTGGCAGGTAAATTACAGTCAAAGCGGCTGCAATCTGGTCAAAGCCGCTGTATGCAAGTTCTATTTTTAAAAAGTCCTCAAAGCAGCAGCGATAAACAGCAATGACATAGCAAGTTCTTAATCTGCAATGTGCCATACAGTGAGGCCAGACTTGTACAAGAGGCGGAGGAACAGCTATAAGTACTGTATGTATGCGTCAAAACTTTTTGTACAAAGATTGGTACTGTTGGTGGTAACTGTACAGAACTGGTAAGTGTTACAGCTATGGATGCAGCTAGAACAAAGCGAGTTGCAACGTGTACAGCGCAGGATTTGTGGGCGTTTCTTTGATAAAGTGGATCTGAGATACACGTGCCAAAGGATGCACTGATGGGCAGAGCCCGGGAAACGCCTGGATCGCTGGGAATGTGTCAGATGCAGTATTTTTGCGTTCAATCAGTAGTATCCTCAATCCAGGGTGCTAGGACAGGAGATTTTGCGTCATTCAGTAGTGCTATCAGATCTCAATCCAATGCTGGCAACAAGCGCACTGGCTGCACTTTGCACCAAGTGTTATGTAACATGTAGCATAACAAATGACATGCTCTAAGTCTGCTCTGCATTGCAACAAGCTTAAGCTCAGGCATATGTGGCACCAGTCTTCAAGCATAGCGAACGAATGACCTGTGCTTGTTAGCTGCACTTTGGTGCTGCATCAGCATCCCAGAAGCACCTGATAGCGCAATACTCCTGCTGAAATTGACAACCCATGTGTGATGGGTCTTGCTGTTATGCCTGGGTTTTGTTGCCTGCCTTGTGACAGATGCACAGACAGGTCAGCTCTGCTCAGCCCTCTTTGCTACCTTTGCTGCTGCACTTTAGATGGGCACATCAGCAGTGTCAACAGCTTCATGCTGGTCTTGACCATTTGACTTTTCTCCTGTTGCCCTTACTGCCCATCTTCTCTGGCACCTGTTTGCCTTCTTCCTCCCCATGGGATTATCCCACCTCCTCCTTTGCTTCTTCTTCAGCTTTATGAGCTATGACTGCTGAGACCTTCTCATTTGCCTTCTGCACCTCTGCTGTTCTCCCTCTCTCCCTTGTCAATATCAGATTTGGCAGCCTTGCTTTGTGTATTGCCCTTGACTGCACAGGACAGCACCACCACATTGTACGGTCCGCACCACTGACACCACAAGGTGGTTTGCTCTTACAGCACACCATCAAAGTGCGATTGTCTTGTGCTGCATACATGCACGTAAGCTGCAGTGGGGCTGACCAGGTGCCCAAAAGCTTGTTTTGCTATAACTGTTCTTGCACATTAACAGGGGCACCAATCTGCATACAATCTTGGCTTGATCACAGACAGCCACGCTGACATGTTTTGAGTTCGCAAGCCAGCAGCTGCCACTCTGATGACTGCGACATGGCCTGTGGCACTGCACTGATGTGTCTGACAATCATCTGTCCATTCAATCATCAAACATGTGTCTCCCCTTAGGGGATGTGTGCACTCACTGTCTGAACATCACTGGGAAAATATGAGCAAGGCAGAAGCGTTCACACCATACCTGACTTGCCAGTCTTGGAACCTTTTCTTGCCTTGCCAGACTCTTCTTCACCTGTGTCGACATCTGACCCCTCCTCCTCGTCTTTGTCTGCAGCCTGTATGGTAGCTTTACTGACCTTTCTCTTGGCCTTAGGCGCAACTTTGGCCTTGTTGGCCTGCCTCTTCTTGGTTTCAGCTGCTGCTGGTTTCGCCTGACTGGCAGATGCGGCCTTGCTGTTGCCCCTTATTGCCTTGGCTGAGCTTGGCACAGGCTTTGCCTCTTCTGCTTTGTCCTTCTCCTCTTCTGCTTCCTTTGCTGCAGAAGCATGCAATTGGTCAAGACAGCCTGTGGCAGCCTTTGTCATGGTCTTGCGATACTGACGCTTGCATTTCTGGTCAGGTGTTGATGATGTCATAATTGTGAATGTTTCAATGCTCTGCATCTACATGAGAGCTGTGTTATGCAATGTTTGCAGCAGTGCACTTGCACATGGACAACAGGCAAACACTAACACAAGCCATTTCACAGCCTACTACAGCCATGCCGCAATCTATAAATTGCCTTTCCACAAAAAATATTAGGACCTTTTGCTGGGCTGCTAGGGCCACAGGGCGTCATGCCGCTGCATTACAACCATAAGAACTTTGAAATGTCAACGCCTATCAACACAACAGCTTGGCAGTGTCTCAGAAAATCCCACCTGACTCTGGCTCAGACTCTGCTTTCCTTTTGCCCTTTGCCTTGCCCTTTGGTTGACTGGCAGCTGCTCCTGCTGGTGCCTTCTGCACGGCTGGCACATATGCTGTAGTCTGCAACAACATACAAGACGCTGCCATTGAAGAGGCAGCTCAAAGGAGGAACACCTGCCAAGTGTTGGGCAGCATCTGTTGCGGTGAAGAAGAAGAAGAAGATTACAAGTGTACTATTCTGAGTGCAGCTTGAGTGTGGACTAAACACAAACAGAAACAAAGATGACAAAACGCAAAGACAGCAAGATTGGTAAGACTTGTCAGGCATTGCTATGAAGAGGAGGTCGAGGTGGGCCAAGGCATTCCTATGTTTTGAGTGGAGTTTGTGGGAGTCCCAGTTGTCATCTGACTTTGGAGCGATAAACATGGGGGAACATGTGACTCTCATGCATGAGCATAGGCCAAGTAAGCCAGAGGCTATGCAATGCAACATTGTCTAGCACCTGGTAACAACCATGCAAGAACATGCCAACGAAAAGTATACGGCAGCATGGAGATTTCAAAAACTGAGCATTACTGACGACTTTAGCCTTGCGAGACTCACCCGGCCACCAACTTTGAGGAAGTCAACTGCATTTCCATTCAGCTGTGGGTTCTTCTTCTTGCCGTCCCATCGCACATGGAACAGCCAATCTGGCGGGAACCTCTCATGGTCTGCCTCAGCTTCCACTGCAGCTTCTGGTACGTACTTTATGGCCTTGTGCAGGTCTTCAATTTGGGCATCTGTCAGGGAATTTGCCTTGACCTCAGGGTATAATTTGGCCTGGTATAGAACCTCATCTGCAACCCAGTTGCCAATCCCTGCTGAGAACGCCTGCAGCAAAACATCCTATGAGCAGCAATGTTGCATGCAGCCGTGCATATGACGCTTGCATTCTGGCAGACTCCCAAACTGCTCTGAACCTCTGCCAGCTTCCACAATGATTCTCAGCTTGCATCAAAGCTCGTGAGCAGCTGATTGGAGAAGCTTCAGCTACCACATCTGACATGAAATCATGATGTCCTGCAGTGTCTTACTATATGCATGAAGCTGTTTGTGTAGCCAAGCAAGCAGTGTTAGTAAAGCTGTAAGCCATATTCTTGTCAAAGCAACACCAGAGACAATGCCTTGAGGGTTTGCTCGGTGCAACAAAAACTTTGTCTCTCAAGAGCCTACAGCATTTCTGACCTGATCTAGAAGCAGGGCCTTGAGCGAACGCTTCTGCTGCTTGATGGATTTAGAAAAGTCGTCTAAAGAAGGCATGCTCAAGACTGGATCGAAGCCCAGCAGGCTGACAGGCTCATGACTGGCAGGATCTTCCTGCAGACAATCTGAAAGATTCATCAATCTGCTGCCCCAGCCATAAATCCTGCTGTCAAATGTGCCATGTCAAAATGCGGTAGACTTGACTCAGCAAGACAGTGATGGCCCCAGTTTACCGCTTGATTTTTTCCCCCTAAAGCCTTGATCAGTGCCATGGTTCTGATAACAGGGACAGAGACGTTGCCATAAATAGATCTTGGGCATCTTGCTGGATGCAAAGCCCCATGCAGACATCATGACCTCCAAAATCATGTTCAACATTGCATGACTGTAACACTCATGTGTAAATAAAGCATTGTTGTCCAGGCAGCACTTTGCAGCTGCTGCTAGTGAGCCCACATAACATGTTGATTGTTTCACTGTGTACAAAAGTATATGCTTAGTGGGCAAAGGGACTGCGCTGCATGGTTTGCATAAACATTCACAGCTGACCTGCAGTGGTCCATTGCTGCACCACAGATGCCCTCATGAGCAGCTGAGATGCTCACACAGTTGGCATGCAGCTGTCCAGCCCCATACCCTTTGTTTGTAAACCAGAAAACGCAGATGTAATTAGAAAAGAAAAAGAAAGACTACACCTTTGGGGGTCAATATAATGACAAGCCAAGTATCATACCAGGCTGCCCAGGGCAGATGTAGTTATACCAAGGTGTGCAGGCACAGGAAACCATTTCAGCCTGACCTGTAGGCGCACTCGTGCAAAGCGGCGAGCGTCAGAGAAAGCTAGGCTGACATCCCCCTCTAGCTCCAGCAGCACCTTCCAGTACTTTGGCGGCCAGTCAGAGCCATCCACCTTGAAGCTCCTGTACTGGTGACTCTTCACTCCTTTCACCACCAAGCTTCCAGTCATCCCTTCATATGCATCAACAACTGTCACAGGAGGCAGAAGAAGAGCCGAGCATAGTGGTTTGCAATGTGGCAATGAGTTTTGATGACTCATTACATTTTGATGGATTATGGACTTCGGGGGGAGGGGGAATGGACTCCCCCATGTACTGCCAGTCATTTGTGTGCATGCATCAGACTCAGCAAAAACAGCTGGAAAAGCATGACTACTGGAAATGTTCATGCTTCAGCACTGCTGACTCATCACGCGGTTGTTACTGAGCTGTCAACTTTGCCTGCAGATGCATCAAAGACTGTCAGACAAAGCACAAAGACAGTCGCTAACAGCTTCATGTTTGCATGCTGATGGGTTTATGCTCCTATAACCACCGCGCTGAATGGTCATCCCTGTAGATGCATCATCCCCTGTGACAGGATGTAGGACAACATACAGAATGGCAACTTGAAGCTTGCATACTGATGGTTGCTGTCTCCTGTGATCATTGGATTGCTGGTCATGCCTTTTTCAACAGGCCAGGTATCACAAAGGTCTTGTGCTGAAGGCCAGGTGATATAGCAGATGAGCTTGGCTACGCACCCAAAGGCGCAGACATGAACAAGATGCATGTCAATGCAGTTGCATTATTGTACGTACAGCAATAGGCGCATAGGCGCTCAGTCTCTTCCATGGTGTGCTTGTAGAGCAAAGGCTGCTGCATGTCATGATGCATCTCTCGCTGGGTAACATCAGCTGATATGCTGATGTTCATGCTCAAATGGGAATGGTCTGTCCGCAAGGCACTGTGTGCTTTTGGCATGTGTACCGAAGTGGAGCATCAAGCAGGGTCCACTGTCAAACTCAATCCACATATGTTTTCCTTTGCGGTGCGCTTGTTTCACAGTCCGGCCTTCCAAGGCAGCTTGAAGCTTGACAGGCTCAATACCCTCAATCACCTCTGCAAACAAGTCCTCATAAAAGGCTGTACATGTGTAGCTATGCTGCTACATCCCAAGTATATGCCTTACTGTCATCGTCGGCTATTTGTGCCGTTTTGATGCGTTTGCCTGTGCAGTGACGGGCTGCTAATCTCCTGCAAGCCTCGACTTCTGGCAGCTCTGGCATCACTGAGTGAAACCGAGGGGCAAACGGCCAATGACAGGACTAGCTCTGCTTCCGGACAGACTGATGCGCCTAAATATCTCAGTATAGTCGGGCCCGGCGCTCTGCCAGCTATAGCTGGAAGCAAGCAAAGATCAGCAAGTCTGACCCAGATCACTCGATACGCCCAAGACAACCAACATTCTCAGCTTCGGGCGTCGAGTCTGCTCTAAGGCAGTCTGCAAGTGTAGCACCTTCCAGGAGGTCTGACCTTTCTGAGTTTTGTGGGTGATCAGCACACGCCTGCAGCATGCATATCATGCATGACAGGCCTAAACCTATTCTCTGTTTCGGACGTTGTGCATTCAGCCTGAGATTGCGCTTGGTGCTCTGAATTGCTTTTGAGTACGAACTACACTCTACCCCTGCAGCAAATCCAGCTTCATAAGCTCGCTGCACGACTCATAACCTTAGTGTGATGGCTTCTTCCGGTGCAGCTGAAAATAAGGTCGACGCCATGTTGGCACGCCTTGCCGAGATCGTACAAGAGGTGGACATGGACATCACCACGCAGCGACAGATTACCAACAAACTCGCGGAGGAGTTCGGAGATGATGTGTATGAATACAAGGCATTGATCAAGGTGGTCTTTTCCATCGCTTACCTGTCACAGATTCAAACCTCTCTGGCAAAGACTTCGTGCGTACAAACAGACCTACAGCATAAGCTGCTGGATGCTTGTGAAGCCTCAGAAGCTCATCTGGCCACTGACCTGCAGGAGAAGACCAGCAAGCTTTTAGGCCTAGATGCTGAGAAGCCCTCACAAGAGCACGACACAGAAGAGCCTGCAGGCAACAAAAGAAAGCGTGAAGATGACAATGACATGAACGACGCCCCCAAGATCCTGAGACCTTCTGAAACAAATGGCGAGTTTGCTATTGAGCTGTCTCATGCAAGACAAGCCCGAGTCAGCAGCTTCGAAGGTCAACTGTATGTCAACATCCGTGAATGGTATGAGAAAGACGGTAGTCTGGCGCCTGGCAAAGGCATTTCACTGCAAGTCCCTCTGTGGAATGAGCTCACAGCAAATCTGGATGCTATTGCAACAGCCATCTCAGATGAGGACACAGACTACACCTGCAAGCTGACAAGGAACCGCCAGGTCTCTGTGAAGCAGTTCAAGGGCAAGCTTCAGGTCAGCACACTACTCAGCACTGCACTGTACTGTAGCTATTCAGACCACACTGGCTTGACTGCTTTAATACAATGCAACAAGTGTCATGGACTGCTCACCACACAGCCTGCATGCAACTGCGGCTGACTCTCTGTGGCACAGCATAAATCCGAATTCATGATGTTGACATATTTTGATCATTGTGCCATCAACAAACTTGAGATTCATGTCAACACAGCCATCTTGTAATGGTGATGTGTAAGATCTTTACCGTTTTTACTTGCCCTATACACGCATCATCAACTCCCACAGTACCAATCCAAGCTTTGTTTCAGTCTTGTTTTGCATGTCAGCAAGGCTCTGCTGATACGTCATGTTGGGCAGTTTCTATTGCAGCCCTGTGGCATACTGATACGCACTCTAGCTGGCTGAAAGCCTTTTCTGTCAGTCTTGCAGCCTGTCCATATCATGATTCTACCCCAGCCACTAGCACAGTCAGCTTGTTAGAAAACCACTGTCACGCTGACCACGATTGATGACTTAATGATCTGCATTTCTTTGCTGCTTGCAGCAATGTTGAGAGCAGCAAATTGCTACAGGTGGACATAAGGGAGTATTATGAGAAAGGCGGCGAGCT
>JAABUO010005414.1_pt1 | contig 14841 bp, 24 predicted proteins | sample 5559291 | NCBI WGS metagenome assembly JAABUO01 (sample SAMN10711878, study PRJNA513372) | rock metagenome | isolation source: Antarctica rocks | place: Antarctica: Victoria Land, Finger Mt sud
CGCGGCCGCCGCAGCGGCGCCGTCCGCGCGCGCGCGCGCCGCCTCGAGCGCCTGCTCCCAGGTCGCAGCGCTCCTTAGCTGTTCACCATGCCCCGCATGCGCGAGCATACATGCCCGCACGCCAGGCACCCTTGCCCTCATCCCCAGGCCTTCCTGGGCGTTCAAGCTCACGCCTTGAGAACATGTGCCTGCAAGCTGTACAACCTCAGTCCATGGAGGACAGCAGACTTCACAGCCGCTGATGATGCTGGCAAGCAGGTCTCGCGTATCTGTGCAGCCTTCAGGCCTGTCTTTCCACGCGCTTGGCATGCAGGAATCCTTTGCAAGCGTACATGCAGGTTATCAAGACATACGGCCTCCTCGCTCAGCGTGCAGCTGGCGCAGCGGCGCAGCGGCTGACAGAGCGCGCCGCCAGCACCTGCGTGCCGGCGCTGAGCTCCTGCTCGGCGGCGGCGAGCGCGGCGGCCGCCTCGCGCGTATCCAGCGGCCGCGGCGCGGCGGAGCCCAGGCACATACGGCCGCCGCGCGGCTTGCCGCCGCCGCCCGTCATGGTGCCTGACTCGTTGATCATCTCGCCCTGCGTATGAAGCGCAAAGTATCTGGCATGCGCCGGTAACTAACAGAATAGAATTAGTCAGACGCCCCATGCTCATCGCAACCTTGGCTCCAGCACCTCTGCCAGGCCCAGCGTGTCCCTACCGAGCAATCACACGTCTGCAAACAATGCATGCAAAGGATGCATGCAGGCCTGTCCTGGGCACTACACGTCACTGGCGATCCGTGCGCAACCCGTAACGCAGGTGGGCGCCTGGCATGCCTCCGCGCAGCGACGCAGGCGCGTCAGCAGCATGCGGGCAGGCCGGCCGGCGCCGGGCGCGCGCCGAGGGCGCGGGCGCGCCTGCAGCGTGACCACGCGCGACCAGCGGCGGTCGGCGCCATACGCGATGCGCGCGGCCTGCTCCAGGTCGCCGGCGACCAGCGTGTCGCCGAACGCGTAGAAGAACGCCGGGCGCAGCGCCTCGTCGCGCGGGCGCACCAGGTCGTACAGCCGCGCCACGCCTGCAGGCGCGGTGCGCAGGCGACATGCTTTTCTGGTACTGGTCACCGGTTGCGTTTGAGGAGGTCCACGGGCTCCAGTGGGCTGCAGCCTGCATACACGCTCGATGGTGCGGCACTGCTGTAAACGTAGCCGTCAAGCCCGCTCAGCCAGGAGGACTGTGTGTCTTCCAGCGGCCAAGCTGCTTCAGGCCGCGGCGCGTGCCGGATGTGCCTGCTTGATTACCGTCCTGGCAGGGCCAAACCCTGGCGAAACCGGCTTGGCGTGTTACGATACGCTCATTACTGGTCCGTGCGTACGTGCTGTGGATGTCCTCTGTGACACCACATCGAAAACAGAACAAAATGCAGACGCACGCGCCCGAGCAGGGCGGCCGCGCCTTCGGGTGGCCGGGCCTTCTCGGCCGCACGGCGCGCCAGGTGCGCCTGCTTGTCCAGCAGCAGGAATGTGGCCACGCCCAGGCCGCGCCGGCGCAGCAGCTCCACGCAGCGCTGCGCGGTCTGCGTGTCGTCCACGACGATGAAGTCCAGCGCGCCGGCCGCCGTGGACGCCGCCACGTCGTACCGCGCGTCGATTGCGCCCAGGTCGCCTGCGGGCGCAGCGCCGCATGCTCTGGATGTTATTTAGGTGTTGCAGACTGAGTGGTGGCTGGCATGCGTGAATGCAGAATGCACGAGCTCTCAGCACTGTGGGCTGGCACTTACCATGCGCATGACCAGGAGCACTTGCACAAATGTATCCCAAGCCTTGGCCACTACAATGTCGGCAGACAAGCAACATCACAGTTGTGCAGAACCAACGTCTTATGACAGCGTATGCCATCCGCGCGGCATCTGCGGCGCACCCAGCCGCCCATGGATGCCTTCGATCTCGCCGCCGGCGCGCGCGGCCAACAGCGCCTTGACGACGCCGCCCTGGCTGCTCTGCGCGGCGGCCTCGCTGCGCCGCTGCGCCGCCTGTCCGCGTACCTCACGCAGGCCGGCCTCCAGCCTGTCAGCCTCCTTGCTGGCAGCCTGCGCTTCGGCCCTCGCGTCCGCTTCCGCGCGCCTGCCGCGCAGCTTGTCTAGCCTCTCGCTCATGTTGCAACCATCGCGTCCTGCTCATAGGTGCAGCGCTGGCATGCAACATGCATGCACATGAGGCTGCCTGGGTGTGCACCATGGTCGTGGCAGTGGCGGCAGTATGGTGAGCAGAATTTGAAGTTAGCCATGTACACCTTACAAAGCATTTCTAGCTGCTGCACACATGGTGGGCAGTCCTGGCTAGGAACAAGAAATGCACAGCTGGGTTTGAAAAGAGCATTGTGGCGTGGGGAAGGGGATGGGAACAAACCGGTGTTTGTCCAGGGATGCCTCCATCTCGTGGATGCTGGCACGCGTCGTCTCCGCTGCCGCGCTGGCTGACGCCAGGCCCTCTTCCGCGTCCTGCAGGCTACATGGGTTTATACCAGTACATTGACGGGGCGGCAAATAGCGTGCACACCTGCTCTGGCATGTGCCTGCATGTGCTGGCACAGCGAGAGTACCAACGCACAGTGCACAGACACGCCCAAGTGTATGTGGAGACATATGCATCAGGCACAAGCACAGTTCAAAGCACCCCACGTTCCACCTCTTTGCAGGGAACACAGTACGGGCAGCGCACTGCTGCAGGCGCCGGCGCATGTGCGGAGCATGCGCGCGGGCGCGCGGGGGCCCCACCCTGAGGCGCTGCTGCGCCTCGGCGCCCTGCCGGAGCAGCAGGTCGCGCTCCGCCGCGGCCACGTCCACGCGGCTCCTGGCGGCCGCGATGCGGGCCTCCCAGGGCGCCAGCTCGCCGCGCACGCCGCCCAGCTGCCGGCGCAGGCCCTCCACCTCGCCCGCCACGCCCGCGCGCAGCGCCTCCAGCGCCTGCCCGCGCGTGGCCGCAGTGTGCCGTGATGCATGCAAGGTTTACACGTGATGCTTCTATTGGGCTGCCTGAGTGTGATGCCCTAGCGGCACACCTTGCGGTGGTGAAGCAATGCCGTCCCGATGTTCGCACACACGCTGGTGGCATTGTCAAGCAGGACAAGTGTCCCCATCCAGTCCCGCGCCTGCTCGGCGTCCTGCAGCTCCTGCGCGAGCGCCTCTGCCTTGGCCGCCATCTGCGGCGCGGCCGCCTCCATCGCGGCCGCCTGCGCCTCGGTCTCCTGCACCCGCGGCCCTGTTTAAACAGCCATTCATGCACTCACTCTCCCGCCTGCCAGAGAGAGGTGCTGCTGAGGCTGCAACGCATCTGCATCAGCGCAAATGCATGCTGTGCTGTTAAGCTGCATCAGCAGGCATCGCGCCGGCCGTTACGATCAGCGCTGTGCACCTTCTCTGCCAGCTGGGGTGATGAGGCCGCGCAACCAGGTGCTGCCACGTTGCTGCAGGCAGCGCCGGAGCCAGCACACCGCGCGCTTGGCGCCGTCGCGCTGCAGCCGCTCCGCCAGCTTCCGGCGCTTGGCCTTGAGGTGCTTCAGGTCCTCGCGCAGCTGCACGTCGCGGCGCTCAAAGTCCTTGAAGCGCTCGTTGGCCGCGTCCAGCTCGCCCTGCACCGCCGCGTGCTGCGCGCCCTCCGCCTTCATCCTGCGCGCGCGCGGCGGTGCGTGTGGATCGCTGTGACCGTGACCGTCTGGCGAACAATGCCTCGCCCTACGTCCCTGCATGCGCCATGCATGCACTTCAGCAATGTGTGCTCAGTTGATGATCACAACAAGTGATTGGGCTGTTCAGGTACGCATTGGTGCTGCAGTCAATTTATATTAATTAGAGCATGCACGAGAAGTCTGCTGCCAACGCGGATAAGGATAAAGCGTAATGGCCGCTGCATGCCACAGCTGCGTCTCATAGCGGGCGCACTTGGCCTCGGCCGCCTGCAGGTCCGCGCCGTAGGTCGCCAGCTTGCCCTGCTCGTGCGACAGCTTGGCGTCCAGCGCCGCGATGTTCTTCTCCAGCAGCTCCAGGTTGCGCTGCGCGGCGGTGCAGCGCCCGGTCATGTGGAGCAGCGGCGCTGCATGTGTACAGTGGCCATGTGTACGTTGGCCAAAGGGACACGACCACAAGCGCAGCCGGTCACAGCGAGCTGCAGGTCAGGCATCGGCGGTGTATGTAGAGGGGTACAGGGGAAGCAGTCTCCGGTAGGCAGCAAGGCTGCAGGCAAGACATGCGGGGACCACGTGCAGCCATGCAAGGCCTCGGCGCTTCAAAGCCTTGCAAGGCAGGGCAGGCTGGGTGCTGCCCGGAGATGGCGTTGTGGCAGGCCCGGGGGGCACCTGCCCGTCGCGCATGAACAGCTGGTAGATGGCCGCGTGCGTGGCGGTGCACTCGCGGTCGCGCGCCAGGTAGGCCTCGGCCGCCGCCTTGGCGCCCTCCAGGCCCTCGCGCTCGCGCTCGCCCGCCTTCACGCGCGCGACCATGCCCTGCCGCGCCTCGCTCAGCTCCTCCAGCCTGCGCGGGGACGCGCGCGGCCCCTGTTCACAGCCGCTTTCGGTGGCACCATCAGGGCTATGCGTGCCAAGGGCGCATGCATACGCCCCCCGCCCCCGTCAGCTGGAATTTCAGATGGCTGCTTTCAGGCATGTCGGCTGCACGCAGCATATTCATGCATGTGCACATCACGCCCTCTACTCTCAGCCGTGTAGGCGCCCGCTGAAGCCCAATGCTCTGGCCGTGGCAGAGTCCACGGCATTTCTGCATCTGAGTCCCTTTCTATATTGTGGACCCGTGCGGGGCCGCAGCAGGTCACCGCTTGGCGCCGGCCTCGATCTGGGGCACGTAGCGCTCGGTGCCGATGATGTCCTCCAGGTACTCCAGCAGGCCGCCCTCGTGCGGGCCTACTGCCTTGGGCTTCATCATGCTAATCTGCTCCACCTCGCCCTGCGCGGCATGGGCTTGATACGGTCGCATGCGCTCGCGCCCGCGCTTTGCTGCCCCTGCTTCAGCAGGTCTGAACGTTACTATGAAGGTCCTGCTGTGAGGGCTGCTAGGCACGCTTTGGAGCTGCTGCGATGCTGCGCGCCATCAGCCCGTCCCTGCAACACCAGCTCAGGCGCGCACGTGAAGTCAGGTCATGCATCATTGTGCCATTCGTGCCAGCCGTTGCAAGACAACAGCCAGGCCGGCATGCCATGCTGCCAAGCACTGAAATGCCGCTCTCATGGAGTGGACTGGGTCGCTTAAGCGGGCCAGCAACGGCGCGCTCCGCAGCGAGCCGGCGCGCGGCACAGTCCCCACTTGGCGCCGCCGGGCGCGCGCGCCTGCAGGATGAGGAAGCGGTTGTTGTCCAGGTCCACGCCCTTGGCCTTGAGCAGGTCGGTCACCTGGCCCTGGCTGCTCTTGCGGCCGTCGATGTAGTACTGCGAGGTGTTGCTGCGCAGCGCCGTGCGCGCCACCGAAAAGTCCGACCCGGGCACCACCGTGTACTCCTCGTCGCCCTGCGGCGGCTGGGCTGCGTGACCTACAGGGCGGCGCCCCTGGTGCAACTGAGGGCCACCGTGCAGGAGCGGGGCGCCGTGCTTATACCCGCTGCCCTGCAGCGGCCAGGCATTGTGGCACCAGAGCGTTAAGAGTTTTAATGGGACCACATGGATATATTCCACTACGACGTTTCTGCGGCAGCCAGGCAAACGCCAGAAACAGCACTCAAGAGCAGGATGCCTATGGCTTGACACATTGTCCTTTGCTGGTGACCAAGCTGTCGGTTTCTTTCTGCAGCCCATACACGATTGAGACCTGGGGCAAGCTCGGGCTGCGCCAGGCTGCACCATGTCAATAATTTCCTGAAAGTACACGCTGACGCGCGCCGAGTCCAGGTTCTGGTGGTTGGCAGACTTGTGGATGAGCTCCGACACTTTGCTTAGCCGCAGCTGCGCACACAGCGCCTCAGTGCACGTGCACGGCGCGAAACGTTGTTGCGCGCCATTGTGCTTGCGTGAGGGGCGGGACCGTACCTGCTTGGCGCGCTTGCCAAACACAAAGAGCATCGCGTCAATGACGTTGCTCTTGCCGCTGCCGTTCGGCCCCACCACCGAAGAGAAGCACTGCAAGATTGGCCGCACACACGCTGTCTCAGCACGCAGCACATGCTACTGCACCAGTTGAAGCTCCTGCAAATTTTGGAGCCCAGGAAGCGGCCTCTCCGGGAGGCACAGGTGCCATCTTTTTCTATACAGCGTCCGCGCCTTGTGGAAAGGGCCCACGCGCTGCTCCCCCGCATACGACTTGAAGTTTTCCAGAACCATCTCAGTGATAATAAGCCGCTGCGGCGCGCTGCTGCTGGCCTGCTCCATGTTGGCATCCATTGGGGCTGCCTGCGCCCGCTGCAGTCCTGTGGCCGCTGGGAACGCAGCAGAGCCTGCTCTTCACGTCTTTGATCGCGCCATATGTCCTGCGTCGCTCACAGTCTTGCAATCACTGCAGGGGCCTGAGCTGGCAGGTGCGCAAGTTTTGAAACAGGGCTGGCCAGGTTTAGTGAGAGGGTGTGCAGAACTTGGCCTAGCGACTACGCCCTAGTCTAGACCAACGCCTGAGCTTCCCTGAGCTGACAGGGGCGACATCTCGTTGCTTGTAGCAGACGGAGCACAGCGCTCCTTTCACCTCACGCCCCATTGAGATCGACAGAGCACAGCGCCACAGGTCTGATAGCAGGGGTGCGTGACCTCCCTTCTGCTTTGTGCTGCATAGGCAGTGCGTATGCGCAGACCTGGTGCAGCGCTTATCTCTTTTGTTGGCAGCTAAAGTGGGGCGTGACTGTTGCGCTAACAGAGTGTTGTGCGTGTGCTTCTTGGCAGTGCGAAATGGATCCAGCGCAGCCAGGCGTGGACAGCCTGTCCGATGAGCTGCTAGCACAGATCATGAGCTACACATCTGACTCCATGAGACTTCGTACACTCCCGCTGGTGTCCAGGTACAGCTTGTGCTCTGACAGCCAATGCGCAGTTGATCGTGGCACTATGCACCTAACGCCGCCTGCTTGTCTGCCTGCAGGCGCTTCAATGCCGTCCTCGGAAAGCCAACAGCCGCCTGGAGGCACCTATCCGCACACTTTGCGCTGGCCCTGACCCAGCTACAAGGCACGCCCAACTTTGGCATATGACACCTGCAGCCTGGCGCGTGACCAGGCTCACGCAGTAACCTGCGTCATCAAGGTGCGCAGGTGAGGGTCTAGGCGAGTACGGCGAGCGTATGCTGCTGATGTGCGATTGGCTGCTTCCACGAGCCTCCGCAGTGCGCCAGCTACACCTGAACTTCAGCAACTCGGTCGGTAGGCGCGGGTATCATTTCTTCTTGTTGCCGTGGCGGTGGGTGAAGGTGGTGGCGATTGTGGCGCGCGCCGCCTCCAACCTGGAAGTGCTGTCACTCGAGCTGTCAGGCGGGAATGGATGGCGTGCAGGCAAACCTGTGGGAAGCGACGAACAGGCTGTGCTTGCAGCCCAGAGCTGCCACAGGCTGAAGTGTGCGGTTAGGAGCTGTGCCAGGTTCAAGGAACTGCACATGCGAGTGCGGCAGTTTGGCGGCCTCCTGCTGTCCCTGCTGGGTGCTCTGCCAGCGAGCCTGGAGCGCCTTGTGATTGATGCATCAGATGACACACCAGTAGGCACTCATCGTCCTGTCAACCTAAACCGTGCTCAGGAGGGTGGTAGCCACCTTGACCTCGCATGCCTCGGCGCGCTCGCCCGGCTTGTCTATGTGCATCTGCACCTGCCCTGCCTCCTGCTGAGAGTTCCTGCTGCCCTGTCGTGCGTGACTTTTTACACCTGTCGTGCAAGGAGATGACCTTTTCACAGGAGCTGGCAATGCCTGACCTCCAGCACCTGTGCTTAAACCACCATAGGCGTGACGGGGGCAGCGTACAGCTGCCAGCGCTGCATGTACTCACGGCTCTGACCGCGCTGGCCATCACTGGGGACCTTGTTGCGCGCGACTGGTTCACGCTGCCGCACTTGCGGAAGTGCGATTTGACAGACACCACTCTTGTGGCCCAGCCACCCGCGATGTGCACGCAGCTCGAGTCCCTGTGCATAAATTGCCAGGTAAACTGCTTTCCAGTCCAGTTTGCTGAGCTGGTAGGCCTGCGGTCGCTTTCCATGCCATACATGTGCTACACTCACCTGCCACCACTGATCACTCAGCTGTCGAACCTGGAAACATTACGACTTGGGCGCGTTGGGTCTGTGGGTAACCTGGACGCCTCAGCGCTCGGTGACCTATCGGCCTTCCCGCGCCTGCAGTATCTGGAGTTCAGGGACTGCTATGTTGCGCTGGCGCCTTGCGTGGGCACGCACCTGCCTGCAATGCTCCAGCGGCTGTTCTTCTTCGAGGCGCTGCCTTATGCCACGCGCGGCGGGCGTGGCGTGCTGGCTCTGCACCGGCAGCTCACGGCCCAAGGGCGCCCAGGCGTGTCTTGCATTGGCACAAGCACAATAATGCGTGATCCCAATGGCAGGCATGATAGGGCCATATGGTTTGAGCATGCGCTGGATATGGCCGCAACCCCGCATGCACAGGTGTAACCTGTATTACCCCAGTCAGAATCAAGTATCATCTCGAGCCGATTCTCATTCAGCCAGACTACCTCATTGCGAGGTGTTTGTGTGCATGGCATGTTTTACCAGCAGGGCACGCCCGGCATAGGGACTAGGGGAAATCAGTGCCAACTAAATCAGAGGAGTCAAATGGCATGCACTGCAGCCCACAGGACAGTATGGTGCAATGCCGCCCATCAAACACAGTACCTCTGCAGTTAACGCTGATGTTTTGCTGTGTGCGAACAAAAGCGTCCTGTAGGTAGGAATGAGGGTGTGCACAGGACAGCCCATGCGTGCACTGCGCTGCCGTTACATGCCAGGCTTCCGACTACTGCTTGTCTCGCAACAGAGGCAGATTTATGGAGCGCCCCAGCAGCGCTACCGCCGCCGCAGGAGAGCTAGCCTATGGTTCTACCTGCTATGTTCGTACAGACATGGCCCAAACCCGATTTGAAACTATTAGACAATCAAGAGTGGTGACATGGAATACATTTGAGCCGCTTCCATTCGAGCCGCATTGACGACGGACAGCACAATGACCGTGCGCAAGCTGGGCCGAGGGCCACATCGTACTGACATGCTAAGAGCAGGGCGCCCTGTGTTGGAAGCGGCCACATCCCTTAGCGCATCAAGCACCACAGGGCGGCCTAGCACCACAGACTCCTGTATTGCTCAGCCGGTCGCGATGCATGTGCTACGCACCAGGGGTTAATAATCGCACGCCACCCGCCAAACAGCGACGCGCACACTGCCTGCCCGGCCGCGCGCGCATGCCCGTGCGACGCCGCGCCCGCGCCGCGCCCCGGCCGCTCACTGCACCAGCGCAACGAGCACGGTGATGTCGTCGCGCTTGCCGCCCGAATACACCATGTCGAAAGCCTCCGACGCGCCCAGCGAGTACGGCGACTCGCCCTCGCGGTCCAGCGAGGCCTTGAACGCCAGGCCGGCCAGGCGGCGCGCGAGCGCGGGCGCGCCCTCGCGCGCCTTGCGCCCGGCCGCCACGGCGGCCACTAGCGCGTCGTCTGCCAGGTTGTCCCACAGGCCGTCGGAGCCCAGGACCACCACGTCGCCCGGCGCGACCTGGGCCCGGTGAAGCCTGTGAGGAATTTTTCAGCTGCCACATGTCCTGGATGCATGGACAGCAGTCTAGCAGTTGCAAGGCTCAGCCTGTGCGGCGGCTCGCATATTGCTCTGCTTTTTACACTACTATAATGATATCGATAATCAAACTGCATTGTCTTTTGGAAATGCCTGTGTAAACAGATAGGAATAATAAAGCCATCATCAAATGCACAGAGCAATGGCTTCAGTCAATACACGGCAGCACAGTGGTGCACAATCGTACTCACTCCAGCCACATGCAAGGGCATGCTCGGGGGTGGGGCCGCACGGGCAGCGTCATCAGCATGGCGTCGTCGCCGCGATCCGCGCTGGGCAAGTGGCCCAGCTGGTAGGGGCACCCGAAGCTGTGCTCCTGCTGCGGGCTGTGGTACTTCACCTGCCGCGCGCGCAGGCCCCGACCTTTGCGAACAGAAGGCTCCCCAGCGTTGGAGCGGCAGCGCTTGAGCTCACCTGGCCGCTGGTTGTGTGTACCAATGCTGAGCTTGAATGTGAGTGGCAGTAATCAAGGGAACCACCTGGCCGTGCTCGCCAGCAGCAGTGCTGCCCAGCAGGTGAAGAGGAGCAGTGCTCCTCTCTGTGCAATCCCATCACCGCTCTGGTCTCCATACGTACAGACAGCATACATGCCCAGATGGCGGGCAGAGGGCGGCGGCACAGGCCCCACCTGCAGCGCCGCGCGGTAGGGCGTAGCCCCAACGACCACAAAGCCGGAGTCGCCGACGTTGGCGCTGGTCAGACGGCCCTGCGCGCCGGCCAGCGGTCCTTGCCGGCGTGACGCGGTATGACTCCACCGCCCACGCCCGCAGTCGCGCACACTGTATGATTGGAGCGGCACTTGAGCGAGCCCCGTTGGAGCTTCAACTATCCAGGCTGTGTCTTGCCACAGCATGTGCCCAACGACGCATTCTCCAAGGGCTGTCGAGCTTTACATGCATGCCACGATCGGCACGGTGGCAGCAAGCCAATGACGCTGGCAAGTCACTGTCCAACCAGCCGCAGGCAGCGCCCTGCTGACAGCGAGCCACGCGTGCACAGCATGCCCACACAGACGGCGGACTGCGCGCCTGGGCAGAGTCAATGAGCACCACGCAGCACGTGCTGCTGCCCTGCAGCCCCTCCCTGTCCACGTTCGCCGCGGCCGCCTTGAGCACTGCGCGTGCCCAGGCGAGCCAGACGGTTTAGGCGCCCTGGAGTGTTGGCACCAGTGACCAGTGCCAGTGTGCGGCTGCAGCTGCTTTTACACGGTACACTAGGCGATGACATATGCCCTCTTTGCGTGCGTGTGGCAGGTTTCTAAATGACGATGGGAAGAAGGGTGCTGCCCACGTGCCACGCACCTTCACATCAAGCATAGCCATGTGCTCCGCCGTGAGCAGGCTCTCACAGTAGAGCGACCACGCAAAAGCAAGCACACGAACACACTTAATGGGTTTTGCTATGCTGCGCATATGCCTCCAGACCTGCCATCAACACTGTTTCATCCTGGCGGGCCCGCAGGCGAGCCCTAGCAGCTGCCACGGCACCGGCGAGCCGCCTGCATGCCCCGGCCGCGCGGCCGCCGCACCGGCAAGCGCGTCGGCGGCGCCGCCCTCGACCTCGCGCCGCGCGGTGTCCATGAGCGCGCGCGAGAACAGGCCCGCGTCGATGCCCTGCGTCTTCCACATGTACACGCCGTCCGCGATGCCCAGGCCGACCACGCCGCCCCTGCCGCCGCGCGAGCCGCGCGTGAGCGCCCCTCGCATCTCAGACACGCCTGAGCGCTCAGCGACGCCAAACTGACCACTTTCCATAGCATGCACGCCACGCCAACGTGCACTGCTTCCCCGCCACGCGAGCACTGCCCGTCCTCGGTACGGGATGCATTCGGATGCATTGTGCAGGCTCCTGGGTGATGCCAGGTCGACGCAGCACCCCTGACGTGCAGAGCCCACACTGCTGACCAAGTCCTACCCAAACCCTACTCCTACCCTACCCAACCCTGCCCAACCCTGCTGAGGCCGCACCCCCCGCACGCGGTGAAGTAGGCGTCCTCGCCGGCCCAGCCCTCGCGGCGCCGGCTGACCGCGCGCGCGCCCGCCTCCACCTTCTCCGGGTGCGGCAGCGCGGCCGCGCCGGTCGCGAGCGCGAGCGGGCGCTCCAGCGGCGCGTCCGCCTCGCCGGCCACCTCGGGCTCCAGGTGCCGCTGCTGGCAGCCTGCCGCGCGCGCGGCGGCCCGCTCAGCGCGCCCTGCCTGCCGGCCCGGCCCCGGCCGCCAGCTCGCACCTGGCCCGAAGCCGTCGGAACTTGGCGTATTACGCGGCGCGTGGGCGCTCCCTTCTACTAGAGCGCTTGACCCTGCCGGCGTTGCGCGTGCTGAGCCTGGACGCGGTGCTGCTGGAGGAGCCGCTACCGCCTACGCTTGCGGGGCTGCAGCACCTTGTGCTGCACATTGATGATGATGACGCTGACAGCCGGATGCGCGGGCATGACAGATACGCAATCCACAAGAATGCTGGTATACTGAGGAACATTGCTGAAGGCTCGCCTGAACTGCGGACGCTTTACATAGAGGCCGCGTCACTCTGCTACATCGGCGGGTATGGTCAACTCCTGGCCGACTGCGGCAATCTGATGCCATGCAATCACCTGATAGCGCTTGCACTGGTCAATGTGCATGTTGGGGTGGCCGTGGCGGTGCCGGAAGGGTGCCGCGTAGCGACGGTGCTGCCAGCAGACACCGTGGATGACCTGGACAAGTGGGTCGGCGGTGCCGCGGGCGCCGGGCTGCGCGCGCGCACGGATGCGCTCGTCGTACGCGGCTTCCGCGACGCGCGCCCGGCGCTGGCGCAGCACGGCCTGGCCAAGCTGACGCGCGACCTGCGCGCCGCGCGGCTGCTTACGCTTGCCGAGCTGCGTATTGTGCTGGACGCCGCCAGCCTGCCGGCCCGGGTCCAGGAGCAAATGCTCGAGCTGGGGCTCAGCGGCGCCAACCTGCCCGCGCTGCGCCTGCTGGAGGTCGGCATCCCGTGCACGCTGCGGCTGCGCCTGGAGCGCATGTCTGAGCTGAGGACGCTGGTGCTCGCGGCGCATGCGCTCGCGGAGTTCCTGTGGGAGCCCGCCGAGCCGCCCGGCGATCGGGACGTCCCCGACGGGCACCCTTGGGCGGCCATCTCTCTCCGCTTCGCGACGAGCCCGCCACACGACGTCCGGAGCAAGCTGCACGACCTCTTTAGCAAGTCATGTCAATGTGACGTGACGGGCGAGGCAACCTTCGGGTCATTCAACATTCAGTGTGAAGGCGGCGCCTGGCGGGGTGCATCGCCGGCAGGGTTCATTCCGGGCGACCTGCGCGCCTGCGCCTGCCGCGCGTGCCTGGATTGCCTGAGCCGCGCCGGCCTGCCGGTTGCGGCTGCGCAGGGCTGGCGGCGCGAGGGCTTTGACCGCCTGCACGCGCCGCTCTGCACCTGAGTCGCCCGTGAAAGAGCTATGCGCTTGACATGTGCCGGCACAGTGCCTCAGGTACACGGTAGAGTGTTTCCGGCATGTGGTAGACGCATGAACCAGCTTTGCGGTAGTCAGAAAAGAGAGTACTGCTCGGTGGGGAACTTTGCCTAGGATAGCACGGGCTTGTCTGCATGGTACGCGATCCAATTTGAAACCTTCAAACATGTACATAGAAATTCAGGAACTTCATCTTGCAGGTAGAAAGGAAATCGGATCCTGTGTGCTGGGCAACTTTTGCTGTGAGCTCCATAGACGCATGCTTTGGCTGTGTGAAAGAACTTGTGCGTGAAGTGCAGGACCAGCGTGCAGTTAAATACAAAGTCTAGATATGCTCTGAGGACGTTTTGCGGGGCATGCTTTGGCTTGGCTGTACGCTCAGTATCACACGCACGCATGTGACACACAAAGAGCCAGCTTGCATGTAGCAGTGATCTTGCCTGTGGCCAGCTTGCATGTTTCTGACTTGGCCCTGACCTTTGTGCTGCCCCACCGAGCAGAGAGGTGTAACATGTTAGCGGCAACAAAAGTGACCTGCCGCCCCTGTCAGCAGTGCGAGCCGAATGCATGCCAAACAATACGACATGCAGTGCCCTCATATAAAATTGGCAGACACTCACCCACTTGCACATGTTAGTGCACAGACTGCGCACTAAGACCGGCGATCAGGCTGTGCTTGCCCTTCCCTGACATGCATCCCCTGTGATGCACAGGCCAGCGCCCGCTGTCAGCGGCGCACGGCGCCCCTGAGCGCGCCCGGACTCCGCAGCATGCCCTGGCCGCCGCTGCCCACGCCGTGCCCGCGTCGCGCAGCGCGCCGAGCGCCCGGCCCTTGCTGGCGCTGCCTGCGCTGCCCAGCGTCAGTGCTTCTGGGCATCCAGGCCCACTGAGAGCGCACACATGGTAGCTTGTTTCTCTCAACATGAGCTGTGCCTGGCCCGGTGGAAGGAAATGCAGCCTACCTGCTTTGTGCAAGTCAAGGCTTTGCATGTTGTACCCCTCTGCAGCAAGCTCGCAGCAGCCAGGCTTGCTGGAGAGCCACACCTGCGCTTCGGGGCGCCGGGCCTTGCTCCTGCATGCATGATCATGGTTCTCTGTTCATGGCCTGCAACCATAAAACACCTTGCTTTTGCTTGCTCTGACTGCCTCACCCTAAGCATGAGCCGCAGCACGGATGTCACGCAGCACGCCTGGATGCGAGAGACGTGCGATGCTTGGTTGCTTGCCGTGCTTGAGGTCAGCAGACTGGCAGTCCTGGTAGGCTTTCGCTGTCGCACACGTGCACGTGCACAAGGCATTGGACTGCACTTTAAGAGAACGCTGGACTACTGACGCGACAGCAACAGTGGTCTGCTGCGCCAGGAGGTACCCACGCACCTCAGTGTCTTGCAATACAGGGAAGCCAGGCGCTTGCGTCGCGCAATGAGCTGAGCAACTTGAGTCTGAAGTGCTCAGGGCTGTGCACCAGCTCACTTAAGTGGTGTGGCGTCGCAGGACATAGCGGTGTCAGTAGATACTTGCTATGGCAAACCAGCCAGCCTGGCTTCAGGCTTTTGGCTTGCAGCGTGTGCTGCCTGAGCTCAAGAGCCTGCACAACCTCATTGCGGCAGGCAAGCTCCCGCAGGTAACGTGCCTGGCATGCCCTGGCGAC